>ERZ825137.6492-NODE-6492-length-10171-cov-3.155496_pt1 | contig 10171 bp, 10 predicted proteins | sample MGYA00519873_ERZ825137 | MGnify/ENA primary metagenome ERZ825137 (study PRJEB31778, sample SAMEA3449190) | human gut metagenome | biome: human gut; feature: human-associated habitat; material: faeces | place: United Kingdom | collected 2010/2012 ... | reverse complement strand
CCCGTCCTTCGTTCACCCCGCTGTTCAGTGCCTGCTGCACCGTCTGCGCCAGCCGCGCCAGCCTTTCGCCGACCGCCTGTGCCGTCGCGCCGCCGACCCCGGCGTCGACCTCGTCAAAAATCATGGTCGAAACGGCCGAACTCTGTGCCAGATTAACTTTCAAAGCCAACATGAAACGAGCCAGTTCGCCGCCGGAGGCAATTTTGTTAATCGGCCCCTGCGGCGAATTCGGATTGGTGGCAACCGTAAAATAAACGCCGTCAAAACCGTGTTCATTCCATCCCGCTTCATCAAGCTTTTCAACCACGGTCACAAAACGAGCCTTTTCCATTTTGAGCGGCGGCAGTTCAGCCATAACCTTACCGTCCAGCTGCAGTGCGGCAGCCTTGCGGCGGGCGCTCAGTTCGTTGGCGCTTCTGACGTAATCCAGTCTGGCCTGCTCTTCGGCACGGCGAAGGCGGCCAATACCCTCTTCTCCCAGTTCAATGGTCGTCAACCGATGTTTGAAATCCGCAAGGATCTGCGGCAGTTCGTCTACGGTTACCTGATGTTTGCGCGCCAGTCCGCGCAATGCAAACAGGCGGCTTTCGACATTCTCAAGCTCGTTTTGATTCAGACTGACATTTCTCGAAGCTTCTTCCAGTTCATTGACCGCTTCGTTAACGTCAATCAACGCCTGGTCAAGCATGCCTATAATCTCGTCATATTTACCGTCGACCAACGCATTCGCCCGGCCCATTGCCGACTGCGCCTGCCGCAACGCCGACTGCACGTCCGCACTCTGGGTAAGCGCGCCAAAGGCATAACTCAGGCTTTCGATAATCTTTTCGGCATTCATCATTTCCAGGCGTTTTTTGCCCAGCGTTTCTTCTTCGCCGGCTTCGGGCGCGATTTTTTCCAATTCGTCGACCCAATGACGCAGCGCCTCCTCGTCGCTTCTGGCTCTGGCAACGTCGTTTTCCGCTTCAATCCGCGCCGTTTTGGCCGTTTTGTAAGCTGCAAATTTTCCCGCAACTTCCGCCAGCAGATCCTTATAACCGGCATAAGCGTCCAAAACATCGCGATGATTGGCCGGATTAAGCAGCCCCTGATTGTCAAACTGCCCGTGAACTTCAACCAGATATTTGCCGATTTCTTTCAGGAGCTTCGCAGTTACCGGCTGGTCATTGAAAAAGATTTTGCCCTTGCCGTCGCGGTTGAGGCTGCGCTTAATCGTTATTTCGGAATCGGTTTCAAGTTCATATTCCGCACACAGGGCATAAAGCGGATTATTTTTGTCCTTAACCTCAAACACTGCCGTCACGCTTAGTTTGTCCTCGCCCTGCCGTATCAGTGACGTTTCGGCGCGATTGCCCAGCACCAGCCCCAAAGAATCGAGCAATATCGACTTGCCAGCGCCGGTTTCGCCGGTCAATACGCTTAAACCGGGCTTGAAATCCAAATCCAGCCGATCAATTAAAACCACATTGCGAATTGACAGTGACTGCAGCATTGCGCGGCGTTTCGTCCTTTACTTCAAGACCTTCCGGGCGTCTACGGTCCACTTGCTCTTGGGATAATTATATTCCAAGACGCGGAAAGCCTGTCCGGCCTCCTTGTTTAAGCCCAGAATGGTATAAATTTCGACCTGGCGGTAAAGCGCTTCCTCAATATGGGAGGTCATCTGATAGTCATTGACAACGACCGAAAAGCGGTTTAGCGCCGACAGATAATTTTCCTGATTCAGATAATAGCGGCCGACTTCCATTTCCTTGCCGGCAAGATGATCATAAGTCAGCTCCAGCTTAAGCGACGCGTCTTTGGCATATTCGGTGTTCGGGAAGCGGGTAATGACCTGACGCAGCGCCTGCAAAGCCAGCCGGGTGTTTTCCTGATCCTTCTCGACGCCGGTAATCTGCTCGTAATAACAGAGCGCTTTCAGATAATAGGCATAGGCAATGTCCTTGTTGCCGGGATGAAATTTGATAAAGCGGTCCAGACTGAGAATGGCGTCGTCGTATTTCTGGTCTTTGTAATAGGCATAAGCGCCCATGATTTTGGCCTTGGTCGCCCATTTGGAATAAGGATGCTCCAGCTCGACCTTTTCGAAGGTCTCAGCCGCCTTTTTATAAGCGGTCCGATCCAAATCGTTATGCGCCTGATTGTAAAGTTCTTCGGCAGTTTTGGGCTTTTCGGCCTCTTTGGTCGAGGAACAGGCCGCCGCCAGCCCCAGACAAAATATGCAGACCAGAAACAGTTTGAGCTTTGTCATTTTTCTTTCCTATACTAATTCATAATTGGATTTGTCGGCAAACAAAACCTTCAGAAGTTCGTTATTGTGAAAATGGCCGGTCTTAGAGGCGGACAATCTGCCGATAATATGGTATCCGGAAGTATACAAATCTCCGACGGCGTCCAATACCTTATGATTGACGCATTCGTTCCGAACCCGGAAACCGCCCGGATTCAAAATCGTTTCGCCGTCCAGAACAACGGCATTGTCCAGACTGCCGCCCTTGGCCAAACCGACGGACTGGAGATAGTCAACCTGGTATTTTTCGCAGAAAGTGCGACAGGGCGCGATTTCCTTTTCGAATATTTCCGGCGTAATCTCTCCAGAGAAAGACTGATGGCCGACAACCCTGGACGGAAATTCAATGTCAAAATCGACAATAAAGCTTTCGGCCGGACGCAGGAAAACGGCGTTACCGTTTTTGTCGGCAAATGACACTTCCTTTTTAACTTTGAGATACATGCGCGGCGCGCTTAAATCTTTCAGCTCCACCGCTTTCAGCGCATCATAAAACATTTTGCCGCTGCCGTCCATAATCGGAAGCTCCTGATTATCGACTTCGATAACCGCATTATCGACACCCCGAACCGACAAGGCAGCCATAACATGTTCAATCGTCGAAACCAGGTTTCCGTCGGCATCGCCCAGACAGGTGCAGTTCTGCGTATTGACAACATTGGCGTACAAAGCCCTGATTTCAGGTTTTCCCGGCAAATCGACACGGCGGAAAACAATTCCCGTATCCGCCGGCGCCGGAAGAACCGACATTTTGACGCGGCAGCCGGAATGAAGACCGATACCGCTTAACTGTACTGTTTTGGACACTGTCGTCTGCATGCGCAACTCCTTAGTCATAAAAAAATCTGTCAGGCAGCCTGTAAGCCGGGTTCTGTACGCCTTGCGGCGCGATAGCTATTCATCTGGGCCGGACATTGCTGTACGGCTCAACGCGACCTACCTCTGGAGCAGAGTGGAAACCCTCCGTATAACCGGAACCGAAGTTCCGGCCCTCCTAACTTGGTCTTGCTTCAGACAGGGTTTACCTTGCCAAAACCGTTGCCGGTTCCGCGGTGAGCTCTTACCTCGCCTTTTCAACCTTACCCCCTGAAAGAGAGCGGTATGTTTCTGCGGCACTTTCCCTCGGATTTCTCCGGCCGGACGTTATCCGGTGCCTTGTTTCCTTGAAGCCCGGACTTTCCTCTTCCGCGGATTTTCCTTTCCGGGAAGCAGCTATCCGGCTGCCTGCTGCCCAACAGATTAATCGCTGCTCGTAATTATTGCAAGTGCTTTATATATTTTATGACAACAAAAAGAGGCGCGGAATACCGCGCCTCTTTTTTGATAACGGCATTATACCAGATTCGGAAACAAATAACAACATATAAATTCGACCAAAATCGCAAAATTTTGTCTATACAGGGGTATGCAAATATGTTATTCTGAAACTGTATTATAAGTATTAAGGGTATTATTGTAGCGGTTGTTTTCAATTTAATTCGGATTTCCGACTGAATTTGATTATGGCAGACAATGATATCTTTGTTGTGAATTTTCAAATTTAATTAATATGGAGGCACTGGACTAAATAACCTCCCTAAAATCCAGAATTAATATGGAAACATTAAACAAAAACGAAATGAGAGAAATGGTTGCAGCTTTAATCGCTAAGGGTGCTGTTGTTAAGAACTTTGCCAAATTCGCACGTATTCAGGCTCAATGCGCTGAGGGCGGCGAAGTTATCGAAACGATATTGGCTGACGGCACCAAAGAGACAACAAATACCGCCAATGCCGGAGATTGGATTGTAACCAACCCCGGCGGCGAAAAATACGTTGTTCCCGCAGCCAAATTTCCCAAGAAATATGAACCCTGCCCCGAACTGGGCGACGGATGGTACAAACCGACCGGAGGCGTTCAGAAATTTCTTGAGCTGACGGAAGACACAACTTTCATCTGCTCTTGGGGCGAGGAACAGCATATCAAGGCAGGCGGTTTCGTTAACGTAACGGATTTAAGCGATATCTACGGTATCGCCCGGGACGAGTTCTTTGACACTTACAAAGAGTGTTCCGAAGACGGAATTTTCTGTTAATGCCCTCATTTCTTAAACTTACGGAGTGCTCCCTGCGGGGCACTCTTTTTTTTAACGTTTTATCCCCAGAAAATTATGTCGCGGCAACGCAAGCCGGCCGCCAGCTTGATGAGAATCGCAACAATTTTATTCAGAACAAACTGTGAACAGTTAACAAAATCCTAAAATTTCCCATTGAAACCCATAAAAACCCATGTTATACCATAAAGCATAGGATTAATGCGGTTGAAGGATTCTGAAATTGAGAAAAACCTTTCTCTTTATGGATACAATCATCAACAAGGTGGACGCCAAAGGGCGCGTTTCCCTGCCTTCAGACTACCGCGCAATCGTTAAGGAACTGTCAACGGAAATCGTCTGCTACCGCAGCCTTACCGCTCCCTGCATTGAAGGCTGCACCGAAGAGCTGCTTGACAAGCTGGCCACCGACATTGAGAACGCCACCGACTTCTTTTCGGAAACACAGGACAACCTTACCAATCTGATTTTCGGCGACGCCAGAAGATTCACTTTTGATTCCACCGGCCGCATCATGCTGACGGAAAAGCTCCTTAAACATGCCGGCATCGGCGACACGGCCGTTTTTGTCGGCAAAGGCCGCAAATTTCAAATCTGGAACCCGGAAAACTGGGAAAAAGAAGAGGCGCGCATTCGCGCAGAAGTTTTGAAGAACCGGCCGACGCTGACACGCAAACCGGAGGCCGAACAATGACCGCCGCACAGAAACATATTCCGGTTATGCTCAAAGAGGTTTTGGAACATTTGTCACCGCAGGACGGCGAAACATATGTCGACGCCACTTTCGGCAACGGCGGTTACAGCGAAGCCATTCTGAAAGCGGCAAACTGCCGGCTCATCGCCATTGACCGCGATCCGACGGTTTTGCCCCGCGTCGAAGAACTGAAAGAAAAATACGGTTCCCGTTTTGAATTCAGACAAGGAACTTTCGGCAACTTCAAAAATCTTATTGCTCAACCCGTCAACGGGGCGGTTTTTGACATCGGCGTGTCCTCCATGCAGCTGGACGAGACTGAAAGAGGATTTTCCTTTGCCAAAGACGCCCCTTTGGACATGAGGATGTCCTGTACCGGGCGCACTGCCGCCGACCTTGTCAACGAAATGACGGAAAAAGAACTGGCCGATTTGATTTACAAATACGGCGAGGAGCGCAAATCGCGGCAGATTGCGGCCCGCATTGCAGAACGCCGCCGAATTAAGCCGATTGAAACGACCAAAGAACTGGCAGAAATCATCTATACCGTCATTCATAAGACACCTAACGCCATTGACCCGGCAACCCGCACTTTTCAAGCGCTGCGGATTGCCGTCAACAACGAGCTGGAGGAGCTCGAAAACGGCCTGAAAAGCGCCGTTGACCTTCTGACCTCGCACGGCCGTCTGGTCGTGGTTACGTTCCATTCTCTGGAAGACCGGATTGTCAAAAGCTTTTTCAAAGAACAAAGCGGCAAAAACGCCGGCGTATCGCGCTATATGCCGGAAATGCCGCAGAACAGCGACTGCGTCAGCCTGGCCGAATGTTCAAAAGCCGTTCTGCCCGGCCCAGAAGAGACCGAAACCAACAAACGAGCCCGCTCGGCAAAACTGCGCTGCGCCGTCAAAAAGTGAAACCCTAACCCGCTTACCTAGAAAGGAATGCGACAATGAACAGTACAAGAACCGCCACGTTAAGCCTCTGGGTTACCCTTACCTGTCTGGTCGGTTTCGGCATGTTCGTCATGAAGAATCAGGTTCAGAATCTCGAAAACGAGCTGGCCAGCATTAACCGCAACATTGAAGAAGACGTCAAAACCATTCATATTCTCAAAGCCGAATGGAGCCACCTGAACAATCCGTCCCGGCTTCGTGCCCTGGCAACGAAACATATTTCGCTGAATCAGGTCAAGGCTGAACAAATTATTAACTATTCTGCGTTACCATTTGACTATGAACAGGGCGAATCAGGCAGAAGACTGTTGGCCCGCAAAAACATAAGCAATCAGGCTGAGCGCAACAAAGAGCTCAAACGGCTCGTCAAAGCCCAGCGATAAGAAAAGAAGCAAGGCAGAAGCAGTCAATGTGGGGAAAGTATTTTTCCGGCCGCGAAGAAAAGAACTTTTATCTTCCGGGACAGGAAATTAAAATAGACAAGAGCTTTTCTTTTAAAAATTACACTTGTGAGAAAGATCCGCTTTCCACCTGCAAAAACCGCGTCGCTTTTGCAACGCTGATGTTTCTGTTGGTTTACGCCGTTATCGGCGTCCGGCTCTTCAGCGTCTGCATCACGCCAAACGCCGGCGAAGCCAAAACCGCCGACGAAAGCGACACCATCCGCGCCTATGCCGCAAACCCGATAAAACGCGCCGACATTCTCGACCGCAACGGCACAATTATCGCCACGTCACTTCCCACCGTTAACCTATACGCCAATCCCAAAAAAATTCTGAACGCACAGAAAGCCGCCGCCGAACTCAGCCGCATTCTGCCGGACATCCGCTATGAAGACATTCTGGCCAAACTGCAGCGGCGCGGGAGTTTCGTTTATATCAAACGTAACCTTTCTCCCGCCCAGCAGTATCAAATCAACTATCTGGGCATTCCTGGTCTGGAGTTTGAAGACGGCGAAAAACGCATTTATCCGCACAAAAACCTGTTTGCCCATCTCCTCGGCAACACCAATATAGACAACAAAGGCATTTCCGGTATCGAAAAGAAGCTTGACGAGCGTCTGACCCAATCCGACATTCCGCTGCAGCTTACCATTGACGCCGGCATTCAGGACACCATTCGCAGCGAACTGGCCGCCGCTGTTGAAAAATACAGTGCGGAAGGCGCAGCGGCAATTTTGATGGACGTTAAAAGCGGCGAAATAATTTCAATGATTTCCCTGCCGGATTATGACCCCAACCTAAACGATTACAAAACGCCGCGCGCGCAGTTCAATTTTGCCACCAAAGGCGTTTATGAACCAGGTTCGGTTCTGAAAATTTTCAACGCAGCGCTCGGGCTGGAAAGCGGCAAGGTCAAGCTTGCCGACCGGTTTGACGCGACCAAGCCGCTGAAACTGCGTTATAACACAATCAAGGATTACCGCGGCGAAAACCGCTGGCTGACCCTGCAAGAGGTTCTGATTTATTCGTCGAACATCGGTTCGGCGCAAATTGCCCTTAAAGTCGGCAAAAAAGAACAGCAGAATTTTCTGAAAAACCTCGGCTTCTTTGAGCCAATTCAGGGAATTGAAGTTGCAGAAAAAGGATATCCTCTGGTACCCAGACGCTGGGGAGAAGAAACAACGGCCACCGTCGGTTACGGTTACGGCATTTCAATTACCCCGCTGCATTTGGTCAGCGCTTTTGCTGGTGTCATCAACGGCGGCATTTATCATGAACCGACGCTTTTAAAAGACAACAAAAACCGCGAAAGCCACAGGGTCGTTTCGTTCAACACGTCTAAAGAAATGCGCAAACTGCTGCGCGGCGTCGTGGTCGAAGGTTCCGGCAAACGTGCCAATGTTTTGGGCTATGAGGTTGCCGGCAAAACCGGAACGGCCAACAAGCTGGTCAACGGCAAATATGTCGACAAAAAGGTCATGACTTCATTTCTGGCCACATTTCCGGCATCCAACCCGCAATATGCCCTGTTTCTGATGATGGACGAACCCAAAGCCACCAAAGAAACCTGGGGCTTTGTCACTTCTGGCTGGAATACGGTGCCGACAGCCGGAAAAATTATTTCGACCATTGCGCCGCAGTTAAATATCAAAGCCAATTATGATTTGGAAGAACAACGCCGCAACCGGATTATCGAGGCTGCCTACGGACGCTGACACGCCTGCCTCATATAGGAATATTATCCTTGACAAATATAAAAAATTCTGATATGTGTTTTATGTCACTTGCTACAAGTCTGCCTAAAAAAACCGCCGACAATAAATCGGCGGTTTTTTAACTGAATTTTATTATTAAACCGGTTAAGCTTAATTGTCTTATTGCAAGGGGTTTATTGATGAAAAAGTTTTTTAAATATCTGGGAATTGCCATCGCTGCCCTGCTGCTGATTGTGATTGTATCGGTCTGGATCTTCTTTTGCCTTTATAAAGACTGGTTCGACTTTAATGACGCTATTATGAAAAATGATATTGAAAAAATGTCTTCTATGATAAAAAAAGGTTACAATATTAATAATCGTCTATACATTTACAAAGATACGGATCATCTTTTTTTTGCCGTAGGAAATACCGGAACTTCTTTACGTACTTTAGAGTTTTTACTGAAACACGGAGCTGACACTAACTATTTGGGCCAAAAGAAAGTACCTCTTGTCATTTTAGCTACCGCTTTGAAAAAACCGGAACAAGTAAAGCTTTTAATTAAATATGGTGCGGACCTAAGTGCAAAATCGGCCGACACAACACTAACAGACTGGGCTGTTGCGACATCCCAACCTCAAATTATTATGATGATTCCTGAGGAAAAGATATCTTTGGGAAGAGCATCATTGGAAAACCCTGCGGCATTAAAGAGAATCTACGATTTTTATCATCTGAAACAGACAGATAAACGCGTCATCAATTATTTAGAAAATCAATAAATTTAATTATTTACTCCTAAGGCTGACCTCGTCAGCCTTTTTTTATGAAAGGAAAGGAAATGAGCATTTTTAGCAAAATATATGAAATCGGAAAAACAATTCATGATACCATAAAAGAAATTAACATTTTAGATGAGATATACAAACAAGATGAACGTATCTACAAAGGAAGTTTGTTGAATCAGATTGATGAAATGGAAAACAGTGCAAACGAGGCTGAAAACATAATCCATAAAGAAATTAATTTGGAAAAAAGAATCAGTTCGTTAATATTCTGGCAAAGCAGAATAATACTTATTCCTCTTAATTAATATAAAAAATACCGAAGTAGACTTGAACTGTATTCACAGTGTTAAGTCAGCTTCGGTTTTTATCACCCCTCTAAAGTTTTTTCGAAAGGAATCTTACTTCATAAAAGCATTCAGCTGTTTGCACAGCTTGTTCAACTCCCCTTCCTGAACAAACATAGTCACATTAGTGATTCTAATATCAATATCGTTCATTCTCCAAAAGTGGATAACTACTTTATTCAACAGTTCGTTGTACACACCGACAAGCTGCAACTTCTTGTTATAGCCTGTCTGCATGCACTTGTGGATGGTATCAAAGGCTTTTTCTACATCCTTTTTACTCCTCATGTCAGCCCAAACAACTACTTCATAGTCATAAGAACCTACCATGCTATTAAATGTTCCGTCTTCCATACTCATCCATTGCCGAATAAGTTCCAAAGCTTCTTTATCATTAGCCGCTCTGAATTTTTTCGAAATTTCCTCATCTACCTCCTGCTCTTTGCAAAATTTAACAAGTTCCATTTCTCTTGCATTCATTTTTTAATTTCCTTTCAATCTTACAGAATGATATTCAAAAAGCACATCAAAATGTACTATTTAGAATTATATACTATTTTACATAATATTACAAGTTATTTTTAAAATCTTTTCTGCGGCATCTCTTCCACTTCTTGCAGCCCATGCAACTGTTGCTTTCTGTCCTACTATGTCTCCACCAGCAAACACTTTACTAATTGAAGTTTGCATATTTTCATCTATTTTTATATAACCATATTCATTTTTTTCAAATTTTTCTATGATATTATTCTCTGGTTTAGAGCCTGTTGCCATTACAACATAATCCATGTCTAAAATAAAGTTGCTTCCTTCTATATTTACTGGTGATAGTCTATTTTCTCCTTCTTTTTTTACCAATACTGTTTTTAT
>ERZ825137.6488-NODE-6488-length-10175-cov-3.077273_pt1 | contig 10175 bp, 10 predicted proteins | sample MGYA00519873_ERZ825137 | MGnify/ENA primary metagenome ERZ825137 (study PRJEB31778, sample SAMEA3449190) | human gut metagenome | biome: human gut; feature: human-associated habitat; material: faeces | place: United Kingdom | collected 2010/2012 ... | reverse complement strand
AAACGCCCGAAGATGGGCGCTCTGGCCGGGAAGCTTGCCGACAAAATAATCGTTACCGACGACAATCCGCGTTTTGAAGATCCGGCCGAGATCAGGAAGCAGATTATGGCCGCCGTACCGGAGGCCCGTGAAATCGGCTGCCGCGGCGAAGCGATTAAATACGCCATGGACAACGCGGCAAAAGGCGACATTGTTCTGCTGGCCGGCAAAGGACACGAAGAAGGCCAGATTGTACAGGGAAAAGTTCTGCCTTTCAACGACAGGCAAGAAGTGCTGAAAAACTTAAAAAGCGCGTAAGCCGCAATAAAAAAAGCTCCGCAGGAATTGTGGAGCTTAATTTTTTCGTAAAACGGCCGGTAAACTATTCGACTATCTTAAGACTTCCGGCAACCGTTTTGCCTCTTTCGGTCGCCAGCTCGTAGCTGATTTTGGCGCCTTCGTTGAGAGTTCTCATACCGGCGGCCTGAACAGCCGAAATATGAACGAAGATGTCATTACCGCCTTCATCAGGGGTGATGAAGCCATAACCTTTTTTGTTATTAAACCATTTTACTGTTCCTGTTGCCATAACTTTATCCTTTTCACAAACAGGTTGATACGCTTTATTTATAGAAGCTTTTTCAGGGCAACTACATTTAAAGGTGTAATATAGTTCTTTCGTCTTGGCAAGAAAATTTATTTAATTCCTCTCAGATTATTACGGTTGTTTTTGGTTTGACCGCTGATTATATTGAACTTGTTTTATTTATGAAAAAAACACTCTCTTAGAAAGGAAATCAAGATGAAAAAATCAGCAATGGTACTCTCTCTGGTGCTGCCGGCACTTATTGCCGGAGCCGGCCAGGCCGATGCCAAGCACCGCGGTTTTCTGGAGACGAACAACCAGGTCAGCGACGAAGCGCCGGCCGCGATGGCAACCAACCCGAGCGAAGCATACAAAACCCGCGCTCAGGACAACTACAACAATGCAATCGACAATGTCAAAGACTATGCGGGCGACAAAGCCGAACAAGCAGGAGACTACATTTCGGACAAAGCCTCGGACGCCCGGGACTATGCGAAAGAAAAATACAATAATGCGAAAAAATACGTTAAGGAAAAGACCGGCGACGCGGAAGACCATATTAAGGACAAAAAAGCCGAACACAAAGACCGTCACGACAAGAAAATGAAAAACAAGGGCCACTGGCTGGAAAACGAAAGACACGACATTGACGAAGATTATCAGGAAGCCCTGTACAAAATCAAAAAATCGCAGCTGCCGGACAACCTGAAAGAACTGCTGCGCGACCAGGCCGAAGAAAACCGCAGCCTGGCGCTTGAACAGGCGGAAGACCGTGCCGAACTGATGAAAAAGCACAAAGCCGCGCGCGAAGAATACCGCGACGAATTTATGAAAGACAAATCCAACCGCAAAGCAGTCAAGGAAGTCATGAACATTTTATAAAAACAAAATGCAGTTATAAACTTTCACTTGCCTACACAAGTGATATTAAACATTTCGAACTTCGTTCACCCTGCCCAAAAGTTCCGCAAGACTAATGGCTCTACTTGTGCAGGTAGTGATATAAATCTCCCCGCCATGTAAGAATTATTTAAGCGGGGAGTTTTTATTTTATAAAAATCCCTCCCGATTTTATACATATTTATATAGACAAAACGTACACCTATTATTTATAGACAAAATAAAATATTTTTCGAAAAATATATCGATAATGTACAAAAAATATTTATTATATTGAAAATTTGTTATAAAATGTATTCATAACAATATAGAAATAAGGGGTTTTACTATGAAAATGAATGACAAGTTCAAAGCAAAAGCAAAAATGTTTATGCTGAAAGCCGCATTAACGGCCTCCGTTTCTGCGGGAGTGTCAGGCGCTGCCGCACAGAATATTCAAAATAATGACAAACACAGCAATAATGTGGAACAAGGGACGAACGTCAGACGCATAGAGACGGCCGTTCCGCCCATTGTCGGAGAAAAACCGATTAAGTTATCCCAAGAGCAAATTTGGCAGATGGTAACAAAAGCGGAACTGACCGAAAAGCAAATGAATGTTTTTGCGGAGGAATATGCAAAACTGGTAAACTCTCCTCAGGGTTTAACGGATTTGAACTTTGGCTGGATGACGAATAATTTTGTCTCCGACGGCTTTCTTTCCAAAAGGCAGGCAGAAATTTTAAATCATAAAGCCGTTGAATACAATTTACAGGTCAAAACACCCGACGAGAAAGTCATTGAAGACAGTGTACGTTCCGGCGAAGAGCGCTTTAAAGTCAGCGGCACGTTCGTCAACGCTTCAGAATCAAACATGCAGTCCGGTGTACAGGGACATGCCTTGTTTTATAGTTTTGACAAAGACGGAAAATTAAATGTTCAGTCCGACGAGACGATTAATCTGCAAGAACTGATGCCTCCTCTCGTTCAGAAAAAGGACGGTTCTTATCGTTGCGGCGCAGCCTCGGGAATTGAACGCGCACGCGTCATCAGCCAAGAAAAATCCATGCTTCGAAATGTCGTTATCGAAAACAGGGTTTATCAAGATTTGCTGCAAAAAAAAGCAAAAGGTTCATCTTTGGAAAATCATGAACAGGCTTTCATGAAACAACATGTTTCAGACCTGAAGCAACACGGATTGTTTATGGGGCAAAAAGGCTTACAAAAAATCAATCCGGCACAAATGCAGACACAACAGATACAACGATAATAATCTTTTATAAATCCTGTCTTTTGAAGATGGGATTTTTTTGGGGCAACAATTTGCATGTCTTCTGCCTTCGGTCTTTCGACACAAGAACTTTTTTTTGTGCAAATAACTATTCACAAATAAAAATTTCTCTGCTAGATTGGGATGTTACCTGCGGCATTGGGGCTGCGGGTTTTTAATTGCGATATTAAAAAAGGAATATGAAAATGGCATTGAAAAATACAAGAGCCGGAAACTATCCGGAATGGTATCAAAACGTCGTCTCAGAAGCAGACATGGCCGAAAATTCGTCCAGTCCGGGATGCATGGTTATTAAGCCGTGGGGATACGGCATCTGGGAGCGCATCCGTGACGTCTTTGACGAAAAAATCAAATCGACAGACCACGAAAACTGTTATTTTCCAATGTTTATCCCGCTTTCCTTTTTTCAGAAAGAAGCCGAACATGTTGACGGTTTTGCCAAGGAAATGGCCGTTGTAACGCATTCGCGCCTGTCGATGAAAGACGGCAAGCTGGTTCCGGATTCGGAACTTGACGAGCCGTTGATTGTCCGTCCGACTTCGGAAGCGATTATTGCCGACTCTTTCTCCAAGTGGGTCAAGTCGTACCGTGATCTGCCGGTGCTGGTCAACCAATGGGCCAATGTCGTCCGCTGGGAAATGCGCCCCCGCCTGTTTCTCAGAACCCGTGAATTTTTATGGCAGGAAGGGCATACCGCCCATGCAACCGCCAAAGAAGCAGAGGAAGAAACGACCCGCATGCTGGAAGCTTACCGTGAACTCTGCGAAGACACGCTGGCCATGCCGGTCATCTGCGGACGCAAACCCGAGCACGAAAAATTTCCGGGTGCTGGCGACACCTATTGCGTTGAAGCCATGATGCAGGACGGCAAAGCCCTGCAGGCAGGAACCTCGCACTTTCTCGGACAGAATTTTGCCAAATCAGCAAACATTTCGTTCGTTAACAAAAACAATCAGCAGGAATATGCCTATACTTCGTCCTGGGGCGTTTCTACCCGTCTTATCGGCGGCGTCATCATGACTCATGCCGACGACGAAGGCATGGTCGTACCGCCGAAGATTGCGCCGTATCAGATTGTCATCGTACCGGTCATTAAGAATGACGCTGACGAAGATACGGTTATGGAATACATCAAAGGATTGCAAAAAGAACTTTTGCGGCAGGCGCCTTTCGGCGAAAAAATCCGTATCAAAATCGACAAACGCGACCGCAAGAGCGTTGACAAGTTCTGGGAATGGACCCGCAAGGGCGCTCCGGTTATTCTGGAAATCGGCCCGCGCGACGTTGCCGAAGACAACGTAATGGTCAAAGAACGCCTCCGCCTCGGAACACCGGAAGGCAAAACCGTCGTCAAACGGGACGAATTTGTCCGTACCGTTGCTGAACGCCTGGAAAAGCTGCAAAAGGAAATGTTTGCAAAAGCCAGGGCCCGGCTGGAAAAGAATGTCCGCATCGACATCAAAACAAAAAAGGAGTTTGAGGAATATTTTGCAAATTCAAACGTTTGGATTGAGGAAGGAAAAGCCGGAAAAGTGGCTTTTGTTCGCGGCAAATGGAGCGGAGATCCGAACTCCGAAGAACTGCTGAAAGCGATGAAAATTACGATCCGCTGCATTCCGTTTGACCAGAGCGGCACTAAAGGCGAATGTCTGCTGACCGGCAAACAGGATGCGGAAATTGACGTTATTTACGCCAGAAGCTACTAATTTTTGAAAAGGAACTTTTAATGAAAAAACTTATCGTTTCCGCCACTGCTGCAATCTTTGCCGCCGGTTCGGCCCTTGCCAAGCTTCCCGTAAAACCTTCGGCTTCCCCGGAAGAGATTCAGGAAAAGCTGCAGGCTGCGGTCAAGGCCGAATTTGACAACGCCGACCTCAACGGCGACGGCGAGCTTTCGCAGGAAGAATTTGTCGAATACACGATCAAAGAGGCTCGCGCCAAAGCCGAAAACACCTTTAACGGCTTTGACACCGACCATAACGGTTCGCTGAGCGAAGAAGAGTATTTGGCGGCACTGCAGAAAATGATGCGCCGGCTGGCGGAACAGATTAAGAGTTCCGTACAGAACATGTCCGAAACCGAATAGTTTCGGCACTTTAATTTAAACCAAAACAGGGTTCGGAAAGTTTCCAAACCCTGTTTTTTTTTCAGACCAGCGGCGGATTATCCGTTTCGCCGTCGTCTTTGGTTACGGTAACAACCTCATTGGGATAAAGCACCCAGGTCGTGTAAATAATTCGGTCACCGATGTGCAGGTCGTCGTTCTTATATTCCTTCATATAAACAAGAGAACCGTCCTCCAGTTCGGCAAAAAGACAGTCAAGCGGCACGAACGGTATGCCGAAACGCACGGACATTCTGAACATATCGACAATCCGACCGCGTTTTTTATCGGAAATTATCAATCCTCTGGCCAGCGGTTTGGAACTGCCGTCAATATCGTCCTGACGCATAGCACCCTGCTCTGAGCAAAGTTCATAAATTTCGGCAGGAGCAAGCTTATAGGTCCAGTAATAGTCCACACGGTCGCCGGCACGAAGCGTATAATCGACTTTCGACTTGCGGAAATAGGTATTGTCGCCGTTGTCAAACCGAATGACATAATGCGGAAAAGGATAAGGAATATCCAGCCGCATGACAATCGAATAAATCTTCTCAATCCGGGCCGGTCCGCGCTTGTCGAGCAGAAGTTCATAAGCGTTCTCTTCCGGCGTTTTTTCTTCTTCGCAGGAACAAAACATACTTAAAGCCATAATGGCTGCCAACATAAAAATAACTCTTTTCATATCACATATATTTAAATAGTTAATAATCAGTTTTTCGGAACTGAAACATAACTCATTTTGTCGAATATGTCCAGTGCAAACAAGGGTTAAAAAAGCAAATCGAGCGATTATATATATCGGCATTAAAAGGGAGGATAATAATGAGCGGCTATCTGATGGCCTTGACGGCCGTGTTTTTCTGGAGCATCAACATCATCATCGCCAGCTATTTCGCCACAACGCTGGAACCGTTTGAAATTGCTTTCGGACGCTGGTTCATCGCCTGTCTGATTCTGGTGCCGATGGCCTGGAGCGGCCTGAAACGGAACTTCCGCCTGTTGGCCGACAACTGGCTGTTGGTTGTCAGTCTGGCCATAACCGGCATTGTGCTGGACAATACGCTTATCTACTATGCCGGACGGACGGCCTCAGCCATCGATATGGGGCTGTTGGACGTGACCGGACCGATTTTTCTGGTTATTCTGTCGCGTATTTTTCTGAAAACGCCGATATCCGGCCGGCAGATTGCCGGTTTGCTGATCGCCGTATTCGGGGTGTTGGTAATCATTTTGCAAGGCGACTTGACGCAGATTGCACATTTCAAATTTGTGACCGGCGATTTTATCATGCTGCTGAACACGTTTTGTTTTGCCGTTTATTCCTTGTTGCAGGCCAAGCGGCCGCCACAGATTTCGCAGCCGACACTGCTGGCTGCAACGGCTTTTACCGGCGTCATCATTATCCTGCCGTTTTTATTTGCCACCGTCGGCGAACATACGCTGATACATTTGCAGCCGGTGGATTACGGCGTGTTTGTTTATTTGGGCATTTTTAACTCGGTTATTTCCTATCTGTGCTGGAACTCGGCACTGGCGCGCATCGGCAACATCAAAACCAGCATCATCTATTATCTGCTGACGCTGTTCTCCAGCATCGGTGCTTATCTGGTGCTGCATGAAAAGATTTACGCCTCGCAGCTTATCGGCGGCGCGCTGGTTATCGGCGGCATTGCGCTGGTCAGCCTGAAGCCGCAAACCGCCCGAAAGGAAAAAAGCGCAAAATAAAGGTTGCTTAATAAAAATAAACCTGTATAGTCCGTTACAGAGAATTTTTGCAGCTCTTCTTATTTGTAGATTTCCTTATCAATAGATTTGTTTGAGTTGGCACCGCAAAACGGTGTTTAGATTTTCGTATGCTTAAACAATTTTACAGAAAGAAACCAAATGAACAATTTTGAAGCTCTCGGCCTGCCCGAGACGATGCTGCCGGCTCTTGAGGCCATTAACTTTACGATACCGACACCGATACAGGCGCAAGCCATTCCCGTCGCCATGGAAGGGCATGACATTCTGGGTTCGGCTCAAACCGGCACAGGAAAAACCGGCGCTTTTGCAATACCGATGATTGCCCATCTGCTCGCCTGCCCGGCAAGCAGTGCCCTTATTCTGCTGCCGACGCGCGAACTGGCCCGACAGGTTTTGGACGCTGCCGACAAAATGCTCGGCAACCGGCAGAAAATTTTGTCGGCTCTGCTTATCGGAGGCGATTCCATGATTAAGCAGCTGCAGCAGCTGAAAAAGAAACCGCGGATAATCGTCGGCACGCCGGGACGCATTAACGACCATCTCCGCCAGAGAACGCTGAAGCTGGACGAAACCGATTTTCTGGTTCTGGACGAAACCGACCGCATGCTTGACATGGGTTTCGGCGCACAACTGGAGCAGATTGCAAAATATCTGCCCGCAGCAAGGCAAACGCTGATGTTTTCCGCCACTCTGCCCGCCAACATCATTTCGCTGTCACGCAAATATCTGAACAATCCGGTGCGGATTGCCGTCGGAGCAACAACCGCCCCGGCAGCCAATATCCGTCAGGAACTTATCAAAACCACGGACGCCGCCAAATACGGCGAACTGATAAACCAGCTTCAAAACCGCGAAGGCTCGGTGCTGGTTTTCGTTAAGACCAAATATGGCGCCGAACGTCTGGCTCAGAAACTGGCAAAGGAAAATCAGGCTGCCGACGCCATTCACGGCGATTTGCGCCAAAGCCGCCGCGAGAAAGTCATTGCCGGTTTTCGGCAGCGAAAATTCCGGGTTTTGGTGGCAACGGACATCGCCGCGCGCGGACTGGACATTCCGCATATCGAAAGCGTTATCAACTACGATTTGCCGCAATGCCCCGAAGATTACATTCACCGCATCGGCCGCACGGCGCGCGCCGGAGCCGCAGGAACCGCCGTTAATCTGCTAACGCCCAAAGACGCCTCCCGCTGGAAAGAGATTTATAAGCTGATGAATCCGACCGCCAGAGAGAAAGTGCTGCTTGCCGACGAAAATGCCCCAATTGACGCAACGCCGCTGAGTCATAAGCCGAAAAATCCGTTTAAGCCCTATGCGCCGGATAAAAAAGCTAAAAGCCGGATTAAGTTTAACAAAAACGCCAGAGACTTCGGCTGCGGAAAAAAGCTGCAGAAACAAAACGACAACCATAAAGGTTTTCGAAGCAGGAAAGCAGCCTAACGCCGTTTCTGCCACCCTTTGACAGCCCGGTTCCAATATTTCGGCGCCGGGTTTTCCATATTTAAACCGGCCGTGCCGTAAGTTTCAAGAAGCCCCGTAAGCAGGAAATTTCCGCCGGCAGAAGGCAGAATATAAACGCCGCCGACAACCGGCTGCCGACAGCCGCTGCTTTCCGGAAAAGTAAACGGTTTGCCGACAATGCGGCAATAGGCCATATCGGCAAAAATGCGCGCTTCCATATATTGTCCGCTATAGCCGAATTTGTCCGACCATTCTACGGACGGCGGCCGTTCAAACCGCGACTGCACAGCAGCAAAAGTTTCCTGATGTTCCGGCAAAACCAAGCCTTCGCCGCGCAACAGGCATTTAAAATCATTCAGTGCCAGCGGGTTCTTCCAGCCGCCTCCGAAAACAAGGAAGTCGGCAGGCATACGCAAATCCGCCGGCAAAAAGGACAAGCTGTGAACAAAGGCATAAGAACTCAAATACAAAGCCGTGCGCAGCGTATCGGCAAAGGAATAATGCCGACAGTTCAAACTTTCGGTAAGGCGGTACCAGCTCGGATCGGAAGATTTCGGCGGCGTTTGAAGATAAAAATTCCGGCCGATGCCGTCAACCGCAGCGTTGTCAAACAGATCGCGCAACAGTTCCGGAACAATCCGCCCGCCGGCCGCCAACCGTCCGCCGTCATCATAAGGCTGCCCCTTATACGTACGAACCAGATAATCGGTATAATGATTAAAAGGCCCGACGTCCCAGCCTCTGACGACGTTTTTTCCGTCTTTGTCTTCGGTAATGACCGAGATATTTCCGGTATTGCCGGCATTGCAGAAAGCCACAGGGAACACGCCTTTGTTCCGCAAATCTCCGGCAATGTGCAAATTATGCACCGGAGCCAGCGGTGCGCCCTCGCCGCCGGCCATAATGTCGTCGGAACGAAAATCGCAGATGACCGGAATGCCTGTCAGGTCGGCCAAAAGCCCCGCATTGCCGACCTGAACCGTATAGGCGGGCTCGCCGCCGGCAATGGATGGCGGAAAATGATCGCAGGTCTGACCATGGAAACCGAGCGCGGCAATATCTTCCCTGCGGCAACCGGAACGCGGCAAAAACGTATTGACAGTTTCCGCAACCAGCGACGTGTATTCGTCGATGACCGCCAGAGAAAAACCGTCTTCGACAAGTCTTTCCATCCGGCCGCCCTCCTCCCTTATGCGGGCACGCAGGCGCAGCATTTTTTCGGTCAGGCTGCGCGAATAAGGTTTTGAAAATCCGCCCAAATCGGTTATGCGGCCGTTTTCAAATCCGGTCAGGACGATATCGACGCCATCCAGCGAATTGCCGGTCATGATTCCGATTGTCCGAACTGCTGTCATAAAAAAACTCCCTGTTGTGCGACAGGGAGATTGTATAAGAGTTTTGTTTATTAAAGATTAATAGTCGACAATATTCTGCTGCCGCTGAAACATCATCCGGCTGCCCGCGTCGACATAGCTCCTGAACTCGCGTTTGAAGTCTTTGGCCGTACCGAAGTTCTTGTCTTTGATGTAACGCAGCATGGAAAGATAAATGCAGTCTTTTACCTCCGGTTTGAAACTGGAAAGGACGGCAATTTTGCGCTGCATTATCGCTTCATAGTCAAAATTGTTTTCGCCGAGATGCCGCAGACCATGCAGCTGCTTTTGAGAGTGCTGTATGGCATCTTCATTGCGCCTTATCTGAAATTCGGCCAAGGCTCCGTGATATTTGGCCATAGCGTCCAAATCGCTGATTTCATCCAGCTTTTTCATTAAATTACGGCTGTCTTCTGACGGATTGGATTTCTGAATGGTTTGATACAAAAAGGCAAACAATGTCGTTTTGTTTTCTTTGGCAATATCCAGTCTTCGCAAAAAGGTCATGCCCGGGGTTTCGATAGATTCTCCCATAATCAGCCTCCGCTCTCATAATTATATTTCGGAATATGTTTAAGTATAGCACAAACGAAAGGGCATAACAACCAAATTCCGTAACAAAACTGTAACAATCTTAATGAGAAACGCCGTGACGGAAAAAGTTTTTGACGCTCCTGAGCCAGTGCATATAAGCCGGCGTAAAAAATTCGTCGGGAAGCCGGCGGTCAAGATAGCGGTAATAGACGTTTTGTTCGTCTT
>ERZ825137.6485-NODE-6485-length-10180-cov-2.973432_pt1 | contig 10180 bp, 8 predicted proteins | sample MGYA00519873_ERZ825137 | MGnify/ENA primary metagenome ERZ825137 (study PRJEB31778, sample SAMEA3449190) | human gut metagenome | biome: human gut; feature: human-associated habitat; material: faeces | place: United Kingdom | collected 2010/2012 ... | reverse complement strand
CTATTGAATATAAAAATAAATACAAAAAAACCTCTGCATCACGCAGAGGACGAAAGAAATCTATACTTCGTGGTTCCACCTCAATTCGCAGACACTTCGCAGTGACTGCCTCAGCAGGTACGCCAAATGGTTATACCTTTGCAGATAACGGCTGCTTCCGGAGATGCCTACTCATAATAAATTATGATGTTCAGCACTCTACTCCAAGACGAATTCAATATAACTACTTGTATCCTCTTCCACCAGACGAGGACTCTCTGTGACCTCTCGTTATACCTACTATTTCTCTTCATCGCATTTCAACAGTAGACTTAGTTAACTTGTGCTATATGATAACTCACTTTTTTTAAATTGTCAATGACCTTATCAATGGAAATATTTCTGTTTAATTGCATCAACCGGCATCTTCTGCCCTGTCCAGAGTTCAAAAGATGCCGCTCCCTGATAAAGCAGCATATTCAGACCATTCTGTGTCTCACAGCCTGCCGCCTTTGCTTTTTTCAGAAGTAACGTTTCTTTCGGATTATAAATGGCATCAAACACATAAAGGTCTTTCCGGAAAACACTGTCATCCGTAATGATACAACTGTCCATCTTTGGTGCCATTCCAACCGAAGTTCCATTTACCAGAATTGTACTTTCCTTAATTTCCCTTTTCAGAAGTTCCGGGTCTGAAAAATCATGTAAATGTAAATTACATCTTGTTTCTTCTTTCAATATCTGAATAATACGTTCTGCCCTTGTAAAAAAGGTACTGCGTCTGTTGAATATAGCAATTTCAGCTACTCCGTCAAGTGCCGCCTGGACCATAATAGCCGCCGATGCTCCGCCTGCTCCTAGAAGTGTCATCTTCCTGCCGATGATATCTTTCCCATCCTCTTTCACTGCACGCATAAATCCGATTCCGTCCGTGGTATATCCCTTTAATACACCATTTTCATTGACGATGGTATTCACTGTCCCTCCAATTCTGGAAGCTGTTGATAATTTGTCTGCCAGCCCGCACATCTTATTCTTATTTGGCATTGTCAGATTAAAGCCTCTGACTCCGAGCACTTTTAAACCTTCTACTGCTGTCTCCAGATTTTCTGTTCCTACATCAAATGCAAGATAAGCGTAATCTAACCCCAACTGTTTGAATGCTTCATTATGCATCATTGGTGAAATGCTGTGTGCCACAGGACTTCCAAGAAGTCCTGTAAGTCTTGTATGTCCTGTAATCTCGTATCCCATTTTCTTCTCTTTCTGTTTGTAATAAATATTGGAATTTCTGTGGCAAACTACAATTCCGAAATTGCTCTGTCTTTTTTTATTACTCTGTCTTTTTCCAGAAGCCGAAATACTTTTCTCCGTTTTCCAGCTTTACCCCACGGGCTTTTGCCATCTCACTGACCGTTACAAGCTTATAACCCTTCTCCTGCAGTGCAGGAATCAATTGAATTGCTGCCTCCACGCTCTGCTCGTGGATGTCATGCATAAGAATAATATCTCCATCTCCTGCATTCGTCAGCACATTCTCTATGGTTGCATTGGCATCCTTTGTTTTCCAGTCCAGTGTATCCACTGACCATAGAATCATCGGCATACCTACATTCTGTTTCACGGTATCATCCACTGCACCATATGGCGGACGAAGCAGGGTTGCCGGACTTCCCGCAGCATTTTCTATTTCACCATTCGTATTATTGACCTGCCCTTGGATTTCCTCCGGAGTAATCTTGGTAAGCTGCGCATGGTCATAGGAATGGTTACCAAGCTCACATCCAATCTCCAGCATCCGCTTTACTTCATCCGGATACTTCGGTACATTCTTTCCTACCATAAAGAATGTTGCATGGGCTCCATACTGTTCTAAAGTATCCAAAAGCGTTGAGGTATATTTACCCGGTCCATCATCAAAAGTCAGGGCAATCATTGGCTGATTATAAGCCTCCTCAGCAGCCTGTTCTAATTCTTCTTCATGTTCCTTATCGATTTCTTTCACTGTAAAGGTCCCATTTTCTGTATGAACTGCTACTTTATCCAGCCAGTCTGTATTCAGCGGTGTCGACACGGCACTGGTCAGAACCGCAGAAATCGGATATTCACCCACTTCTGTTCCATCGCCATCTGATTCCAACGTATACCCTGATCCATTCTGTAACTCATCTATTAAATCCTGAATGGTATAATCGGTCTCCTCATCCAATATAACGGAGGTATCACCTTTGCAGCTTACCTTTGCAGTAAATACTGGTTTTTCTTCTCCCACATACATCTGCGCATTCTGGACAATCAAATCAATCTCTACCACTTTATCTTTAAATAAAGCTGTTGCTCTCGTTCCAACCAGAATGAGAAGCAGCACTGCAACAAGGATTCCACCTATCCCCCATACAGAAATATGTCTCTTTGTTCTTTTCTTCCATCTTCTTTTCTGATCTGTGTTTCTTAAACGTCTTGCTCTTTGGCGTCTTAGCTTCCAATTATGTATCTTTTGCTCTATATTCATCTTCTGTGTATCTTCTTTCACTATATTTACATTCATTATAAGATAACTGACCTTGATATTCAACACGAGTACTTATTAAATATTATGTCATTTCTGTAAATATTTGTAATATCTTCTACAAAAAGTATCTGGTAACTTTTTGCAAAAGCATGTATCAACCTAAAAAGGATTCTCCATACCGGAAAATCCTTTTCTGTTGACTCTCTATTTGATTATACGCACACGGCATACACCTTCCACTCCCCTTAACTCCTGTTCGATTTCTGCAGTCACATCGGAATCTACATCAATCATAGTGTAAGCATATTCGCCTCTGCTCTTGTTGATCATATTTGCAATATTCACATGTTCCTTCGTCAAAATTGCAGTAAACTGTCCAATCATATTTACCATATTTTTATGAAGAACGGTAATCCGGACTTTTTCACGGACTCCCATCTCACAATTTGGATAATTCACAGAATTATGAATGTTTCCGTTTTCCAGATAATCACGGATTTCTTTCGCTGCCATCACTGCGCAATTGTCTTCTGCTTCTGCGGTGGATGCACCAAGATGTGGAATCACAATGGTATTTGGTGCCTTCACAATCTCAGGAGTCGCGAAATCCGTCACATAACGTTTCACTTTTCCGCTTTTAAGTGCCGGAATCACTGCTTCGCTCTTTACCAGCACATCTCTTGCGAAGTTCAGAATCACTACCTTATCTTTCATCGTGCCAATTGCTGTTTCATCAATCATTCCTTTTGTAGAATCCATAGCCGGTACATGAATGGTAATATAGTCGCATTCTTTGTAAATTTCTTCCACACTCTTTGCATGGTAAACATCCTTCGAAAGCTTCCATGCCGCCTCTACAGATATATATGGGTCATACCCATAGACTTCCATTCCAAGCTGAAGCGCTGCGTTCGCAACCAGGGCACCAATCGCTCCAAGTCCGATAACACCAAGCTTTTTGCCTGTAATCTCACATCCGGCAAATTCTTTCTTTGCCTTTTCCGCAGCCTTTGCAATGTTTTCGTCATCTTGATTTGCTTTTACCCAGTCAATACCGCCTACAATATCACGGGATGCCAGAAACAATCCTGCCAGCACCAGTTCCTTTACACCGTTTGCATTGGCTCCCGGTGTATTGAAAACCACAATTCCTTTTTCCGCACATTTATCCAGCGGAATATTATTAACTCCCGCCCCGGCTCTTCCGATTGCTTTGAGCGTTGCATCAAACTCCATCTCGTGCATTCCGGCACTTCTTACCAGAATGGCATCTGCATCCTTGATTTCTTCTGTCTTTGCAAAATTCTGTCCTAAGCCATTTAATCCAATCTGTGCAATTGGGTTCAGGCAATAATATTCATATCCCATTACACATGTTCCTCCTCAAATTTTTTCATAAATGTTACCAGTGCTTCCACACCTTCATAAGGCATGGCATTGTAAATGCTTGCACGCATACCACCGACAGTTCTGTGTCCCTTCAGGTTCTCCAATCCTGCTGCCTTTGCCTCTTTTACAAATTTGGCATCCAGCTCTTCGTCGCCAGTTACAAATGGTACATTCATTAAAGAACGGTCTTTCTTCTCCACCGTGCCCTTAAACAATTTACTCTCATCCAAGAAATCATAAAGAAGTTTCGCCTTCTTCTCATTGCGCTCCTTCATTACTTCCAGACCACCCATTTTTTTCAGCCATTTAAACACTTTACCGCAAATGTAAATACCATAAGCCGGTGGTGTATTGTAAAGAGACTTTGCGTCTGCGTGGGTCTTATACTGAAGCATGGTCGGTGTACCCGGAAGCACATCTTCCGTTATCAAATCTTCCCGGATAATCACAATGACCGTTCCTGCAGGTCCGATGTTTTTCTGGACTCCGCCATATATGATACCATATTTGGTCACATCTACCGGTTCTGACAGGAAGCAGGAAGAAACATCTGCCACAAGCGTCTTTCCCTTTGTATTCGGAAGCTCCTTGAATTTTGTCCCGTAAATGGTATTATTTTCACAGATATATACATAATCTGCATCTTCTGAAACCGGAAGGTCTGAGCAGTCCGGTATGTAGGAAAAGGTCTTATCTGCTGAGGAGGCAATCCGATTTACCTTTCCATATTTTTCTGCTTCTGCTGCAGCCTTCTTTGCCCACTGTCCTGTAATAATATAATCCGCCACTTTATTTTTCATCAGATTCATCGGAATCATGGCAAACTGCTGGCTTGCGCCGCCCTGTAAAAACAGAACCTTATAATTGTCAGGAATGTTCATGAGCTCACGTAAATCCTGTTCAGCTTCTGTGATGATTGTTTCAAAAGCCTTGGAGCGGTGACTCATCTCCATAACGGACATTCCCGTACCTCTGTAATTTAGCATCTCTTCCGATGCTTCTTTAAGCACCTCTACCGGCAATACGGCCGGCCCTGCTGAAAAGTTATACACGCGTTCCATAAACATTCCCCTTTCTTTTTCTATTTTCCTGTTGGTATTGTTTTATTTCTTTTCCAAATCTTTTTCATCAAAAGCATCACTGATTGGTGCACCAGGAGCCACCATCGGCCATACTTTATCATCACTGTCAATCTGACAGTCAATCAAAACAGGTCCTTCACATTGTAATGCCTTTTCAAAGATTTTGGAAAAATCTTCTTTCGTTGTTGCACGGTAGGCTGTTGCCCCCATTGCTTCTGCCAGCTTTACGAAATCCACTCCGTCGTTCAGCACCGTAGCGGAATAGCGTTTTCCGTAGAAAAGCGTCTGCCACTGACGAACCATACCAAGTACATGATTGTTCAGTACTACCTGAATAATCGGAATATTGTAACGTGCTGCCGTGGCAATTTCATTCATATTCATGCGGAAACATCCGTCTCCGGCAATATTGATAACCGTTTTATCCGGGCATCCCATCTTGGCTCCAATCGCAGCTCCAAGACCATATCCCATGGTTCCAAGACCGCCAGATGTCAGTAACTGTCTTGGTTCTTTAAATTTGTAATACTGTGCCGTCCACATCTGATGCTGCCCTACTTCGGTTGTCATCAGAGCTTCTCCGTTGGTCTGACGATAAATTTCTTCAATGACAAATGGTCCGGTCAAAGATTCTTTCGAATAAGTCATTGGGTACTGTTTCTTATAATTCTGAATCGTTTCTACCCATTTACCATGATGCTGCTGCACAAGCTTTCCATTGATTTCGCCCAGAACTGCCTTGATGTCTCCAACCAGTCCCAGGTCCACCATAATATTCTTGTTAATTTCAGCCGCATCAATGTCAATCTGGATAATCTTTGCATTTTCTGCAAATTTCGATGCATTTCCGATGACACGGTCAGAGAAACGGGAACCAATTACGATTAACAAATCGCATTCACTGACTCCGTAATTTGAAGTTTTGGTTCCATGCATTCCAAGCATTCCCGTATACAAATCACTGGTTCCCGGATAAGCACCTTTTCCCATCAGGGAATCGCAGACCGGAGCGTGCACTCTTCCTACAAACTCTTCAATTTCTTCGTTTGCACCGGAAGAAATTGCGCCGCCACCTACGAAAATATAAGGCTTCTCCGACTCCATGATCATCTCGATTGCTTTATCAATTTCCTGTTCTGAGACAACTTCTTTGCACTTATCCACCAGCTCAATAGAAACCGGCTCATATTCTGACATCTTTGCAGTCACATCTTTTGGAATATCCACAAGTACAGGGCCAGGTCTTCCCGACTGCGCAATCACAAAGGCTTTACGGATAGTCTCTGCCAGCTTATTGACATCTTTTACCATAAAATTGTATTTCGTAATCGGCATAGTAATTCCGGTAATATCAATTTCCTGAAAACTGTCTTTACCGATTAACGGTACACCTACGTTACAGGTAATTGCCACAATTGGAATGGAATCCATAAATGCGGTTGCAATTCCTGTTACCAGATTGGTGGAACCGGGACCGCTTGTAGCAAAGCATACACCGACTTTTCCAGTAGCACGGGCATAGCCGTCCGCTGCATGGGAGGCTCCCTGTTCATGGGAAGTCAGGATATGTGTAATTTCATCACTATGCTTATACAGCTCGTCATATACATTTAAAATGGTTCCTCCCGGATAGCCGAACACGGTATCGACACCCTGTTCTTTCAAACATTCTATCAGTATTTCTGCTCCATTTAACTGCATTCGTGTTTTCCTCGCTCTCTATTTTATTTCCAAAATAGCGCCTCTGTTTCCGGATGTTACCATGGCTGCGTATCTTGCCAGATATCCTGTAGTAACCTTCGGTTCTCTCGGCTGCCATTTTGCCTTTCTTGCTGCCAGTTCTTCATCTGAAATCTTTGCATTCAGTGTAAGATTCGGAATATCTATCTGGATAATATCGCCTTCTTCGATTAAAGCAATTGGTCCGCCCACTGCTGCTTCCGGGGACACATGTCCGATGGAAGCTCCTCTGGATGCTCCACTAAATCGTCCGTCTGTAATCAATGCTACGGAAGAACCAAGTCCCATTCCTGCAATGGCAGAAGTCGGATTCAGCATTTCTCTCATGCCAGGGCCGCCCTTTGGTCCTTCATAGCGGATAACCACCACATCACCGGCAACAATCTTTCCATCTTTGATTGCTTCAATGGCATCTTCTTCACATTCAAACACTCTCGCAGGGCCTTCATGTACTAACATTTCCGGTACAACTGCAGAACGTTTTACCACACTTCCGTCCGGGGCAATATTTCCCTTTAATACGGCAAGTCCGCCTGTCTCACTGTATGGATTATCGATTGGTCGGATAACTTCCGGATTCAAGTTCTCGCAGCCCTCGATATTTTCTCCTAAAGTCTTTCCGGTAACGGTCATGCAGTCCAGATTCAGCTTCCCTTCCAGCTCCTTCATCACCGCGGGAACGCCGCCGGCATTGTGGAATTCTGCGCCCACCGGGTTGGTGCCGTGGGGCTTGACGTTGACCAGCAGGGGCGTATCGTTGCTGATGGCATCAAACTCCATCAGATCGATGTCAAATCCGGCGCGTCCCATGATCGCCTTCAAGTGAATCAGCAGGTTGGTGGAACCGCCGCAGGCCATCAGCACCCGGATGGCATTGCGGACGGAGTCTGGGGTAATGATCTTGCTGACGGTAAGATTTTCTTTGACCATTTCCACGATCCGGCGGCCGCTGAGCTCCGCCTGCCGGGATTTTTCCGCGGAAACACCCAGACTGGAAGCACTGCCGGGCAGCGCCATGCCCAGCGCTTCCGCTACCGTCTGGCAGGTATTGGCGGTGCCCATAATGGGGCAGGCGCCGACGCTGCCGTACAGGCAGCCAGCCCTGTCCATCATTTCCTGCCACGTCAGCTCGCCGGAAATGTAGCGGTTGTACAGCTTGAAGGTATCGGTGCCGCAGCACAGCGTCTCTCCCTTGTAATTGCCCGGGAGCATGGCGCCGCCGGGAAGGAAAATGGTGGGCTTGTCCACCGTCACCGCCGCCATGAGCTGGGCGGGGATGTTCTTGTCGCAGCCGCCGATGAGGACGATCCCGTCAAAGGGGTGCCGCGCCATCAGCTCTTCGGTCTCAATGGACAGAAGATTCCGGTAGATCAGGCTGGACAGGTCAAAGAAGACTTCGCAGATGGACAGGGTATTGACCTCCAGCGGGAAGCCGCCCGCAGCCCAGACGCCCCGCTTGACCGCCTCGGACAGCTGGCGGAAATGCAGGTGGCCGGGGTTTGTCTCCGCCCAGGTATTGACAATGCCGATGATGGGCTTGCTGATATCGATATCGGTGTAGCCCATGGCCTGAAGCAGGGCGCTGCGCAGCAGCTCCTGCCGGTTACCCGGATGCTTCCATTCCTCGGAAGTATTGTTTTTCATGGGATATTCCTCCTCTTTCTATAAGCCGTAGGTTTCCGCAAGGTCGGATTGAAGCACCGCGCCGCCGTCTGCCACAAGGCAGTTTCCGGTGATGGAAGCCGCCCATGGCGATGCCAGAAACAGGATCATGTGTCCGATCTCCTCCGGTCTGCACCAGCGCTTCAGCGGGATGGTGTTGTAGGTGGTCGTTTCGTCCAGCTCCATCGTTCTGGGCGTTGCCGTCCAGCCGGGAGCGATCGTATTGACACGGATCTGATATTTGGCAAGCTCCATGGCCGCATGGCGTCCCAGCTTGATAAGCCCCGCCTTTAATGTGCCGTAGACGGACAGATTCGGCCGCTGCTGGATGCCGTTGTTGGACGTGATGATGACGATGCTTCCTTTTGTGTCCCGGCAAACCATCTCTCTGGCCGCCGCCTGAACGCAGAAGTAGGCGCTTTTTAAGTCCACGTCCACCATCCGGTCGAAGAAATCTTCCGTAGTCTCCAGAAAATCGCTTTTCCGGGTGATGCCGGAGTTGTTCACATACAAATCCAGATGTCCCAGTTTCTCCATGGCCTGTGCAAAGAGTTCCCGCACGCCGGACATGGCGGACAGATCTGCCTGAACCGGCCATGCCCTGCCGCCGCAGTCACGGATCCGGCGGCAGGCTTCCTCCGCCCCCTCCGCGCTGCTGTTGTAATGCACCACGACATCGTAGCCGTTCTGCCCCAGCGTGATTGCCACGCCCTGACCGATGCCCGTACCGGCGCCGGTAACGATAGCAGTTTTTCGTTCCATATTTCCCTACTCCTTCACCGCGCCGCCGGTAAGGCCGGCCACCATGTACTTGTTAAAGAACAGAAACAGCAGCAGAACCGGCAGGGACGCCACCACGGAAACGGTCATCATGCCCGCATAGTCGAACCCGAATTCGCCCAGGAAAGTTTCCGCGATGCCAACAGGCAGCGTCTTCATGGACGTCTTATTCATGACCACCAGCGCGATCATGTAATCGTCCCAGGATTGCAGGAAGGCATAAATGCCCACCGCCAGCATACCGGGCTTCATCAGCGGAATCACGATCTGCGTCATGGTCTTGAACCGGCTGCATCCGTCTACCCTGGCTGCTTCATCCAGAGACTTGGGTACGGAATCGCAGAAGGACTTCATCATCCAGACGGACAGCGGCAGGGACATGGCAACGTCCGCGAGCATCAGTCCCTGATAAGAATTCATCAGCTTCAGCTTTGAGAACAGGCTGTACAGGGAAATGATGATGACTACCGTGGGAAACACCTGAGCAGACAATGTCAGCGTCATGATCGTCTTCCGGCCGGGATAGCGGTAGCGGGACAGGGAGTATCCGGCAAAGATCGCCAGCGCCAGATCGACAATCACCGTTAAGGATGCGACCACAAAGGAATTCTTGATGTAATTCAGATATTTGGTGTTGGTGATAATGGATATGTAATTATCAATGGTCTTGAATGTAGGGTACAGCTGGGGCGGCACCCGCATCAGGATGCTGTTTTCCTTGAACGAAGCAATGAACATCCAGTAGATCGGGAAGATAAACGCCGCCAGCGCAATGACAATGACCAGATAGGTCAGTATCTTCTTCCCCAGTGAATTTTTTGAAACCATGAACGACCCTCCTTACAGTTCGTCGAAGCGTTTGGTCTTCATGTTATAGATGGCGATGGCCGCGCCCAGAAGCATCATCCAGATAACGCCGATGGCGGAACCTGCGCCCAGATCCAGCTGGGTAAACGCCTGCTTGTAGGCTGCAATGGACAGTGTGGTGGTTTTGCCCAGCGGGCCTCCGGCCGTCATGTTGTAAATAATGGTAAAC
>ERZ825137.6483-NODE-6483-length-10184-cov-8.363511_pt1 | contig 10184 bp, 8 predicted proteins | sample MGYA00519873_ERZ825137 | MGnify/ENA primary metagenome ERZ825137 (study PRJEB31778, sample SAMEA3449190) | human gut metagenome | biome: human gut; feature: human-associated habitat; material: faeces | place: United Kingdom | collected 2010/2012 ... | reverse complement strand
GCCCCGGTGACGGCCATGAACCACGCAGTGCCGAACCCGTAACAGATGAGCAGCCCCGCCAGCATTGCGGCCCCGATCACAGGCAGCTTGCCCGAACGTTTGACGGCCAGCGCTGTGGCCAGAGCAATGAAAATATATCCGATCACATAACCGCCCGTCTTGCCCAAAAGCACCGCAGGGCCGCCCATAAAACCCGCGAACACGGGGATTCCCACCGCGCCCAGAAGCATGTATACCCCCATGGAGGCCGCGGCCCATGCAGGCGCAAGCAGCATGCCCGCCAAAAACGCGCCGAACACCGCAAGGTTGAACGGCACCGGGCCGATGGGAAGCTGGATCTGCGCCAGCACAGCGGTAAGCGCCGCAAACAGCGCGGTCAAAACAAGGTCCTTTGTCGCAATTTTCCGTTTCATGTCATTCCCTCTTTTTCCGCAATACCGCGCGGCGGGCACAAGGCATGTGCCGGCCGCGGAACGGCAGTTTCATTTTTCACCGTGCCGCTACGGCCCGGCTTTATTGAAACCGGATGCTGACTTCCCCGAACGAAAGCTCCTCCTGCCCGCCGCCGGGCAGACGCACCAGCAGATGCCCGTCGTCGGTGATGGCAAGGGCATGGGCCGGCCAGCGTTCGCCGTTTTGAATGACGTCCACGTCCCGGCCGGGCACCAGGTTGCGCGCGCGGTATTCCGCCATGAAAGACGTATCCGGCAGCGCGGTGCAAAGGGCCAGAAGCTCATCCGCAATGGCCGCAGCAATGCGGCAGCGCCCCACGTGCTCACCGGGGGTGAAAATGGACGCAGCGATCTCTGCCAGTTCCTCCGGCCAGCCGCCCTCCGGCGGAAGCAGATTCAGCCCGATGCCCACCACCAGATAGTCTACGCCGCCGGTTTCCACGTCCGCCGCCGCCTCCGTCAGGATGCCGCAGCACTTTTTGCCCCGGTAAAACAGGTCGTTCACCCACTTGATGTCCAGCCGCTTGCCCGCCGCGCGCTCCACGGCACGGCACACCGCCACCGCCGCGGCGCTGGTGACAAGCACCGCGCTCTGCATGGGCAGCGCACTGCGCAGCACCATTGAGAGGTAGAGCCCCGTGCCCGGCGGCGACGCAAAGCTGCGCCCCCTCCGCCCGCGGCCCGCGGTCTGGGAATCCGCCACCACCAGCGTGCCGTGCGGCGCGCCCGCGGCAGCCATCTGCTTTGCCGTGAGATTGGTGGATTCCAGCTCCTGTGCCACCACGAGGTTGAGCGATTTGTTCCGCAAAAACAGCCGCACGCCCTGCTCGGACAGCACCTCGCTGTCCGTATCCAGCGTATAGCCTCTGTTCTGCGCGGCGGCGATGGCATGCCCGGCCTTTTGCAGATCCTTGATGGCTTTCCATACCGCCGTACGGGAAACGCCCAGCTCTTCCGCCAGCACCTCGCCGGAGAGCGGCGTGCCGCGGTTCTCCTCCAGCAGCGCCAAAATTCGTTCTTTGGTTGTCATTGTCCGGTACACTTCTTTCTGCAGAAAAGGTGTCTGGATTTATTATAAACGAAAAAAACGCATTGTCAACTCATTTTTGATTCTAAGTTAACAATGCATCTGATTCCTTATTCTCCTGCTTCTCCCCGTCCACAGGCCGCAGCGCACCATATGCAAGCCACAGCAAAAAAACCGCTCCTGCAAACAGCAGGGTCACTTGTAGCTGAAACGCGCCCATTGAAACCCAAACGCGCCGCAGCAGCGCCAGCGGATGCAATATATCCCAGCTGTTCAGCCGCAAAAAACGCCCGATGTACATTCCGAAGCCGCACAGCAACAGCACCGTCCCGCCACAGGCCCATACCGCGGGCCGCGGCCAATGGGCGCAGCAATATACACCGAATACGCGCATGGCCTCCAGGCCCAGCAGCACCGCCAGCACCAGTGCCACGCCGGAGCCGAAGCCCGCCGCGCCGAAGATGCTCTGGAACATATCCAGCAGGGAGAACTTCACGGCGGAGCCGTCAAACAGGTAATAGACCTGATCCTTCACCGCCATGGGCACCATGAGGATGGCGTAGGTATACGCGCCCAGCAGCATGAAGCCCGCCTGACCCAGAGAGAACAGGCCGGTGAAGCCGTTCAGCAGGTTCATGGACACCGCCACCAGAGAGTACACCGCGCCCTTTTTCAGAACGGTGAACAGCTGGCTGGTGGGCAGCAGAATAGCCGGTACCTTGGGGAAAATGAGGCTCATGTTCTCCAGCAGCGTCACCAGAAGCAGCACGCCGGCCACGCACAGGAGCGCGATCATGGAGCTTTTCTTGTTTGTCTGTTGTTTCAGCATATCTTCCGCACCCCCTTACACCTTGTCGGTGGTCTTTTCACCGAACAGGCCGGTGGGCTTGAAGACCAGAATGACGATCAGCAGCGCGAAGGTGAACGCATCGGAGAACACGGTGTAGTCCGTGCTCTTGATGAGGTTCTCGCACAGGCCGATGATGAACGCACCGATCACCGCGCCGGGCACAGAGCCGATGCCGCCGAACACGGCGGCCACGAACGCCTTCAGACCGGGCAGCGCGCCGGCCGTGGGGTTCACCGCCGGATAGCAGGTGAAGTACAGAATGGAGCCGATGGCCGCCAGCGCCGAGCCGATGACGAACGTCACGGAGATGACGCTGTTGATCTTGATGCCCATCAGCTGCGCCGTTTCAAAGTCCACGGACACGGCGCGCATGGCCATACCCACCTTGGTGTGGTTGATAAGCTGGGTCAGGCCGACGACCAGCAGGATCACCAGAATGGGGGTGATGAGCACCACCAGCTTGGTGGGGGTACCCGCGATGGTAACGGTCTTTGTCAGACCGGCGATCTCCGGATAGACCATGGGCTGACCGCCGGTGATGTAGGTAGCGGTGTTCTGCAGCAGATAGCTGACGCCGATGGCGGAGATCATGACGGACATGCGGGGCGCGGTACGCAGGGGCTTGTAGGCCACCCGCTCGATGACGAAGCCCAGCACCACCGTCATGATGATGACCAGCGGCAGCGCTATGTACAGCGGCATGGTGGCCGCAAAGTAAATGCCCATCAGACCGGCCACCATGAACACATCGCCGTGGGCGAAGTTGATGAGCCGCAGGATACCGTAGACCATGGTATAGCCTATGGCGATCAGGGCATATTGTCCGCCCACCGCGATACCGGAGAGCAGGACAGAAATAATAAATTCCACTTGGTTTCCTCCCTCTTTTGAATAGAAAAAGAACGTCCGGAAAAGACCCGCCTGCGCGTTTCTCCCGGACTCTCCTCCGCAACCACTGGGCAAATCGCCGCGCACGGCCGGCAGAAGCATCTGACGATCCCGCGCGCTCCGATTTGGCCAGCGGTCACGCCGGAAAAAGCCATCACTTGGCGGGGGCAAGCCCCCGCCAAGTGCCGCATATATTTCCGGGTGCTGTGTTTAGTTGGAGGAGCCGGTCTGGACAGTCTCCAGCGCCCACACGCCGTTGGCGGTGTCGGCGGTCTTGATGAACGCGGTGTCGCGGACAGCATCGCCGATGGAGTCGAAGGAGATCGCGCCGGACACGCCGGTGTAGGTCACGCTGGGCAGAGCGGCCTTGATCGCAGCGCCGTCGCCGGAGCCGGCGGCCTTGATGGCCTCCAGAGCCACATAGTAGGCGTCATAGCCCATAGCGGTCACAGCGGAGATGGTGTCGTTGCCGCCGTTGGCTTCCTTGGCGGTGGCGTTGCCGTTGATGTAGGCCTTGATGCCGGCATCGAACTCAGGGGAGCCGCCCTCCTGATAGAAGGTGGACACGTACAGCTTGACATCGGTACCCTGAGCGGCAGCCAGAACCATGTTATCGTCCAGCGTATCGGAGCCGACGAAGGGGATGGTGATGCCCAGAGAGCTGGCCTGCTGGATGATCTGGGTGGCGTAGGCGATGGAGACGGGGGTGAAGATAACGTCAGCGCCCTCGCTCTTGGCCTTGTTCAGATAAGTGGTGAAGTCGGAGTTGTTGGTGGGGAAGGAGTCGGTGATGACCTTGCCGCCGGCACCCTCGAACACCTTAGTGAAGAAGCTGATCAGACCCTGGTCATACTCGTTGCCGTTCTCGCCCAGGCAGTAAGCAGTCTTGGCCTGGAACTTATCCATGGCGAAGTTGGCCAGCACGTCAGCCTGGAAGTTATCCAGGAAGCAGATGCGGAAGTAGTAGTCGTTGCCAGCGGTGACGTTGGGGTTGGTGCAGGTCACGCCGATGGCGGCGATGCCGGCCTCGCCGAACTTGGGGCCGCCGGCCATGGCCGCGCTGGAACCGTAGGTACCCAGAACCAGAGACACGCCCTTGGCCACCAGATCAGAGGCAGCGGAGGGAGCCTTGTCGCTGGAGGAGCCGTTATCGGAAGTGACCAGCTCGATGGTGTAGGTCTCGCCGTTCAGGTCGATGGTGGGCGTCTCGGAATTGGCGTACTGCATACCCAGCAGCTCCTTCTTGCCGCCGGAGGCAGAGTCGCCGGACAGGGGCTCGAACACGCCGATCTTGATGACCTTGTCGCCGGAAGCGGAATCATCGCCCTGCTGCGCATCGCCGCCCTGCTGGCCGCAGGCCACCAGAGACAGAGCCATGATCAGCGCCAGCACCATTGCTAAAAACTTTTTCATGGTATATTCCTCCTAAATTTCCCTTGCAGCGGTCAAGCTTGTCGACCGCTCACAGAATATGTGTATTTTATCGGAAACATTCGGCAAAAACAATTGTAACAACCTCTAAAAATCACGGCTTTTTCATCATCTGCCAGGCGTTAATAATTCGTTACCACCGTCAAATTGTCTCTCGTGCAAGGACAAACGCCCCGTGTGGGCAAACTTTTTCCGTTGGGTGTCTCCCGTTGGCGGACGGCGTGTCCCGTCATTGTGCACAAAACCGGCGGCGCTTTTTGTACAAAAACCGGCGGGCGCAGCTGCGCCCGCCGGTTTTCTGTGGTATTATACGCGGCTTTCGCCGTTTTCGCCGCTATCTGCGAAATATGTCTCGAAGGTTTCGGCGTCCATGGTCTCGTTCTCCAGCAGATACTCCGCCACAGCCGTCAGCTGGGACTTGTATCTGGCCAGTATCTCCCGGCACTGCTGGTACGCCGCGTCGATGATAGCGCGGATCTCCGCATCCATCTCCGCCGCCGTCTCCTCGGAGTAGGGGCGGGTGTGCCCCATGGATTTGCCGATGAACACCTCGTCCGCGCCCGCGTCAAAGGCCACGCTGCCCATTTTGGCGGACATGCCGTAGGTGCCCACCATCTTGCGGGCAATGGCCGTGGCGCGCTGGATATCACTGGAGGCGCCGGTGGAGATGTCGCCCAGCATCATCTCCTCGGCCACGCGGCCGCCCAGCAGCCCTGCCACCTGATCCAGCATGTAGCTGCGGGACAGGTAGGAGCGATCCTCCTCCGGCAGGTAGATGGTCATGCCGCCGGCCTGCCCGCGGGGAACGATGGTGATCTGATGCACCGGGTCGAGACGGGGCAGCGCGTGCATGACCACGGCGTGACCGGCCTCGTGGAAGGCGGTGAGCCGCCGTTCGGCCTCCGGCACCACGCGGCTGTGCTTTTCGGGGCCGGCGATGACCTTGATGACCGACTGGTGGATGGCCTCCTCGGTGATGAGCTTTTTGTCCTGCCGCCCGGTCAGCAGCGCCGCCTCGTTCAGCAGATTTTCCAGATCGGCGCCGGTGAAGCCCGCCGTGGCGCGGGCGACTCTGACCAGATCCACATCCTCCGCCAGGGGCTTGCCCTTGGCGTGGATCTTCAGGATCTCCTCCCGCCCCTTGATATCGGGCAGACCCACGAACACCTGCCGGTCAAACCGACCGGGGCGCAGCAGTGCCGGGTCGAGGATGTCCACGCGGTTGGTGGCCGCCAGCACCACAACGCCCTCGTTGGCGGCGAAGCCGTCCATCTCCACCAGCAGCTGGTTCAGCGTTTGCTCGCGCTCGTCATGGCCGCCGCCCAGACCGCTGCCGCGCTGCCGTCCCACCGCGTCGATCTCGTCGATGAACACGATGGCCGGGGACTGCTTCTTGGCCTGCTCGAACAGGTCGCGGACGCGGCTGGCGCCCACGCCCACATACATCTCCACAAAATCGGAGCCGGAGATGGACAGGAACGCGGTGTCGGCCTCGCCCGCCACGGCCTTGGCCAGCAGCGTCTTGCCGGTGCCCGGAGGCCCCACCAGCAGCACGCCCTTGGGAATGTGGGCGCCCAGCTCGGTGTATTTGCCGGGGTCGCGCAGGAACTGGACGATCTCCTCCAGCTCCTCCTTCTCCTCGTCGGCGCCGGCCACGTCCTTGAACGTGACCTTCTTACCGTCGTCGGGGATATCCTGAATGCGCGCCTCGCCGAAGCGCGCCATCTTGTCGTTGACCGCGCCGCCTCCGCCGGTACGGGCGATCAGGTTCATCAGCAGGATGAACGCCATGACCGCCAGCACATAGGGCAGCAGCGTGGAAAGCCAGTTGGTGCTGTTGCTGGGCGTGTAGTTGTAGCTGGTGATGATGCCCTTGTCGGCCTGCTCCACCACCAGATTATTCAGGTCGCTGTAAAATGTGTCAAAGCTCTGCAGGGCGCAGGTGACGGTGCTGTCGTCCTGCAGGACGGCAGTGAGCCGATCGTCCGTGGCGGTGAAGCTTCTGACCTTCTCCTGCACGAAGCAGCTGCGCATCTCGCCGTAGCTGATATCCCCGGCGCGGCGCAGATTGCCCGCCACCTGGGAGATCAGCACCACCGCCGCGACGATCAGCAAAATGGTGATGCCGCGGAAGCGTCGTTGTGTATTCATCCTTCTCTCCTCCCCCTTCTCAGCCGATCCAGCGGACGCCCTGCCAGCTCTGCTGGGAACCGATGGAAATGGCCGCCAGCATGTGCCCCTGAATGGCGTCCACGGGGATATAGGGCTGGCTGAGGAACCGGCTGTCGTTAGAGCCGGTTCGGTTGTCGCCCATGACGAAAATGCAGCCCTCCGGCACGGCGAACGTATTGGCGCACTGGGTGATGCCCTGGGTAGGCAGATAGCTCTCGTCCAGCTTCTGCCCGTCGATATAGGTATAGCCGTCCCGGAAGCTCACCGTCTCACCAGGCAGACCGATGACGCGCTTCACCAGCACGCGCTGCATCTCCTCGTCCCAGAACGTGACGATATCGCCCCGCTCCGGCACCGGGTCGGACACCACAAAGGGCAGCCGCCAGCCGATGAGCAGCGTCTTGGTGGGGATGGTCGTCTCCATGGAGCCGCTGGGTACATAGGCCAATTGCAGCAGCACCTTGAACACCACGAACACCACCGCCAGCGTCACCAGCATATAGCCGTAGTCGTCCCACAGCTTCCTGGCCTTGCTCTTCTGCGGGGCAGCCTCGGCGGGCGCTTCCGCTGCGGGCTGTGCCGCCGGTTCCGATGCCGTTTCCGGCGCGGGCTGCTCTGCGGGCGCCGACTCGCTTACGGGCGCGCGGCGCGGCTCCTTCTCCGCCCCGCCCGACGGGGCGAGGCGCTTTCCTCCCTTATTTTCCATGCTTTCACTTCCTGATCCTTGATTGTTGGCTGTGGGGACGGGCAGGGTCGCCCGCCGTCCCCTACGGGCGAATCACCGCACCGCTCTGTAGGGCGGGACTCATTGTCCCGCCGCGGGGATGCGTTTTCGGCGGGGCACACGGGCCCCGCCCTACGGGATAGCGGCAGCGCCGCGCCGACGGGACGTCGAGGACGCCGTCCCCTACAAACGCGCATCCCTGCCGACCCGGCGATGGCAGGGCGGGCGAGACGTGCCTTGGAAAGGTGCGGATCGTGCGTCCTGCTGATGACGAAACAGCGCCGCTGTACTTTGTGTACAGCAAGCCGACCCGACGATGGCCGGGCGCGCGAGACGCGCCTTGGAAAGGTGCGGGTCGTGCGTCCTGCCGATGGCGAAACAGCGCCGCTGTACTTTGTGTACAGCAAGCCGGTTCGACGATGGCAGGGCGTGCGAGACGTGCCTTTACTTGGTGTAGACCTCCGGCTTCAGCACCCCTATATAGGGCATGTTCCGGTACTGCTGGCAGTAGTCCAGACCGTAGCCCACCACGAACTCATCGGGCACCACGAAGCCGGCGTAGTCGGCCTTGATGGGCTTTTCGCGGCGGGAGGGCTTATCCAGCAGGGTGGTGATGGTGACGGACGCAGCGCCCTTGGTCTTGAGGTACTCGGTGAGGAAGGCCAGCGTGTTGCCGGAGTCCAGAATATCCTCCACGATGATGATGTCGCGGCCGCTGATGTCCCGCTGCAGGTCACGGGTGATCTGCACCACGCCGGAGGACTTGGTGGCGTTCTTGTAGGACGAGAGGCCGATGAACTCCACCTCGCTCTTGAGCTGGGCGGCGCGCACCAGATCCGCCATGAAAATGAAGCAGCCGTTGAGAACGCCCACAAACATGGGGTCCTTGTCCTTGAACGCCTCGTACAGCTGGTCGCCCATCTCCTGCACGCGGGCTTTGATCTCCTCCTCGGACAGCAGTACCTTCAGGATATCCTGATCCATATTGCTTTTAGCCATAGGTCTTTGTTCCTCCGTTATCTCCTAAAATAGTTGAATATATATGGTGTTGCCGGGTTGCTCCGGCACAGCACTCGCATCTACACCGACGCCGGGTACGGCGGCGGCCTGCCCCGCAAGGCAGAAAACCGGGACAGCGTCCCGCTGCTCCGGCGGGACGCCCCGCTCGGCCAGCAGGCGCTTGAGACTGCGGCGGCCGCGGCTGCCGGACAGCGTCAAGCCATCCTCCCGCCGCCAGGGGCGGACGCTCCACGCGCCGGGGCGCACCGCCAGCGCGCCGGGAGCCGGTGTGTCGCTGAGGCGGATGTGCCACGCGCCCACGCGGTTGTCGCCGGGGCGGAGAGGCGTCTCCTCCGGACGGCTCGCGTCCGGGACTGTCAGCGTCAGCGTTCCCTGACGGCACACGGCGGCGGCTCCGCCGGGCAGGGACAGGGTTCCGCCGGTCTGCGCCAGCATCTCCAGCGCCCGGTAGTGGGCGGCGGAGAAGTCCTTCTTCCCCACCGGCAATCGCTCCGCCAGCAGCCGCAGCATCCGGGGACGCAGGGCGGCGGGGGCGGACAGCAGTGTATGGCAGGGCAGGGCTGTGCCGGTATCCGGCAGCAGCGCGGCGGCCTGCGCGTCCAGATAGTCGTTCTCCGCCCGCAGGATATCCGCCGTGCGGCAGATATGGGCGGGCGCAGAGGGGTTGATGGTCAGCATCTGGGGCATGATCTCCAGCCGCAGGCGATTGCGGGCATAGTGGGTGTCCAGATTCGTCTCGTCGGTGACGTAGGGCAGGTCATGCGCCGCGATATAGGCGTCGATAGCGGCGCGGGGCGTGTCCAGCAGGGGGCGGATGATGCCCTCCCGCACCGGTGGAATGCCGGCAAGCCCCTGGGGGCCGGTGCCCCGCAGCAATTGCAGCAGCACCGTCTCCGCCTGATCCTCCCGGTGGTGGGCGGTGGCGATGGAGGCCGCGCCGATGGACACGGCGGTGCGGCGCAGGAATTCATAGCGGGCGCGGCGGCCTGTCTCCTCCACGGTCAGGCGCCATGCATCGCACAGGGCGTACACGTCCACCTTTTCCGTGTAAAAGGGAATCTCCCGCTGGCGGCACAGCCGGCGCACCAGCTCCTCGTCCCGCTGCGCCGTGGGGCGCATGCCGTGGTTCAGGTGGGCGGCGGCCACGGAAAAGCCTCGCTCCTGTCCCAGACGCCACAGGTAGTCCAGCAGGCACACGGAGTCCCGCCCTCCGGATACGGCGCACAGGATCGTCCCGCCGGGCGGCGGGAGCATGCCGAAGCGCTCCATCCACGCCGCAGCGTCCACCACGGGCTTACTCATCCTCGTCGTACCGCGTTTCCAGCGTGCCGAAGGCGGTGTATTCCGGCATCCAGCGCAGCTCCACCTTGCCCGTTTCGCCGTGGCGGTTCTTGGCTACGATGCACTCGGCCACGTTGCGTTTCTCCGTGTCGGCGTTGTAGTAGTCGTCCCGGTAGAGGAACATGACGATGTCGGCGTCCTGCTCGATGGCGCCGGATTCACGCAGGTCGGACAGCATGGGGCGCTTGTCCTCGCGCTTTTCGTTGGCACGGCTCAGCTGGCTGAGGCACAGCACCGGCACCTGCAGCTCCTTGGCCATGATCTTCAGCATACGGCTGA
>ERZ825137.6479-NODE-6479-length-10186-cov-3.437272_pt1 | contig 10186 bp, 7 predicted proteins | sample MGYA00519873_ERZ825137 | MGnify/ENA primary metagenome ERZ825137 (study PRJEB31778, sample SAMEA3449190) | human gut metagenome | biome: human gut; feature: human-associated habitat; material: faeces | place: United Kingdom | collected 2010/2012 ... | reverse complement strand
TAGCCTGTGCAATACCAACCCGTTGTTGGTATCCCCCGGATAAATTTTTGATCAACCGATTCCGGAAATGAGAAATAGAACAACGTGCCAAAGCCACGTCCACAGCTTTATTTATTTCCGACTTTTCCATCAACCGCAAATGTGCGGCATTCCGCAAATACTCCTCCACGGTCAAATCCGTGTACAAGGGCGGTTGCTGAGGTAAGAATCCGATGTACCGCTTCGCCTCCACCGGATTCTCTCGCAAATTGATGCCATTAATAAACACTTCCCCCTCCGTCTGATTCAATACCCCGCAAATGATATTCATCGTGGTTGACTTACCGGCTCCATTAGATCCCAGCAAGCCCATGACCCCTTTCTTAGTAATATCAAAACTAATATCTTTTATCGCCCACTGCACACTGTAGCGATGTGACAGATTTTTTACTGATACAATCGAACTTCCCATATAATTTTTCATTTGTGATTCACTTACTCTCGATACTCGTCCAAACGACAGTTTCAACACACGGATTGCTATTCCTTGCAGGCATTCTGTATGCCTGCAAGGTTTGCAAAAAACGTCAAACCAGTCATTTAGAAACGATCAATAGTTCCAATGATCCAACTGTTTATATTTAATATCCACGATTCGTCCCATGCGTTCCTCTGCAGGATAAGCCGCCCCATGTTTCGGATAGATCACTTTTTCCTCTTCACTAAGATTCTTAGCACCGTAAATCATTAATATATAAAACTCTCCATTTTCCAACCCGACCGCCATGTGAGCACACGAGTATGTTTCCGATTCGGCATTCATGGCCACAACATTGGCATCAAAACTCTTGTAAAGGGTTACCGGTTTCGTTATATTATTCAAATCCAAGCAATAAACATTCTTATCAACAGCAAAAAACATATACTCCGGTCCATTTAATGGTAATGCGGAAACCGTTGGAATTCCAGGCAGACCTATCACCTCATCTTTAAAAATTTCCAAAATTCTAGGCTTAGCATTACTTCCCGTAATTTTAACACGTTGTAAAAATATTTTTCCCGTTGCCTCCTCTTTTAATAACAAAGCGACACCATAATTCGGGTATCCAAATCCAAACATAGTTGCTTTCAGCAATTCATACCCCTTCATATCGTTCAAAGGAATGATTTTATCGATATCATCATTCTCTCCACAAGCCGGTAAGGCAGTCACTCTACCGGCTCCTTGTAAATCGGAATCCCAATTAGTTCCTCCATTCGTCACATAAAGCAATCGCTTATTCTCTCCATCATAGACGAAGTTATACCCCGTACGATTCGATCTGTAATATCCGGGAATCACCGTGCAATTTCTCAATGGCTCCGTTTCCCCCGTACAAGATAACGGTGTATGCAAAAAATAGTCCGTATTATAAACTGTACTCACCGATTTTAATCGGGAATACAATCGTCCTTCTTGATCTGTCACAATATCTACCCAATCCATGAAAGTCCCGGGTCCAAGAATAACTCCTGCCGGATATGTACCTCCGTCAAAAGCCTCAGCCATATCAATTTCCTTTGTAAAATCCACGCCACTTAGATCCACCGCACCACTCTCTTGAAAAACACAGATATTGCCAATAATATTTTCATTCCAATCAACACCTTCTCTAAAATGCTCTTGCAAGGCGATCGGCCCTGATCCTAATTCAGCTCCATCATTATTCATCCCATAAACATCCAAAGTAATTCTCGATGAAATAATGGTATCAACCTCAGAATCATACTCCAACATATTAAAGTAAGACAATTGTGATTTTCCCCCTACTTCCGACAAAATCATCCAAGAGCAAGCATTTTCATAAATTCCGACCACAGACAAAGTTGCATATCCCAAATAAGAAACTCCATATTTATGGTCTGTTATTTCCAAAGAAATTTTTCCACGGTCTACAACCTCATCAATTTCCCATTTTAACGTTGGCTGATCCCACCCCTCCCTTGTTTCATCATTCAACTTCCACAAGTAAGTGTATCGATCACCTTCTTGACTCAAATCAAAGTTCAAGACAGGATTCAACTCCAACACTTCACCAAATGTTTTTGTATAAAAAGCATCATCTTCAAACGATATCTCGATTTCGTTGATATCCTTATAATTGTAATTTCCTTTATCATCATAACACGCATTCAGGATGAAAGCTGTAAACAATAAAATACAATATATATTTTTCATAATTAATCAAATTACACGTTAATAGACAGGAATCTCCATGGGATCACCATTCTTTTCCGTGATTCCATGCTCACTAATATACTCCTTGGTATTCAAAGCTATTTTACGTTTTTCAGTAAGCGACAAACCTTCAAATGTTGTAAATCCTTCGTTCGCCACGACAATCGTTTCCAACTTTTCATAAGAATAGGGACCTAGAAATGCCAATTCCACCTCTTTCGTCCACCAAGTCGGTTGCGTTGGCATATCATTAAAACGAATACGTACATCCGTATAGCCCATATATCCTAATCCGAAGTTTTCATTTTCCACCAAACGTAATGTCAAATGTACTGATTTGTCCTTCAATGCCGGAGTTTTATGCACTACCACAGACAACGAATCGGAAGAACGTCCTTTTCGGAAAACAGGATTCTTGATCGTATATTGGTCTTCCGTGGCCGTGGTCAACGAATCCACCACAATTACTTTATATTCCACGTCTTCTTCCAATAAATTACCAATCAGATTTATTTTAAACTGATGCTCGATATCCTCTACCCCCACATAGTGAGAAAAGGAATAATTCACCGTATCCAAACGATATCTCTCCGACGAACTCACCTGTTTCCAGCGCTCAAAAAACAATGCATGCTCCGACTCGTAAGAAAATACCTCCTGTTTATCGCAACTTTGCAGTAGAGTCAGCATCATCAGACACCATCCCCCCAACAACAATGTTCCTATAATATGTTTTTTCATAGTCACCTCCTCTTTAATTAATATTTTCACTATCCGGTTTCGGCAAAACAAAAGATTCGGGTATCATCCCTTTTCTTAAATTTTCTCCATACTTCTTGTAATAAAAGAACGTCTGTCCCTCTTGGAAAAATTCACGTCTAACCTCTCCTAAAAGTCGAGCCTTAAAAGTTTCCATGTCAACAATTCCCAAATCCACATCTCCCAAACAATTTCTTCCTACACGCACGTCCTTCAAGTAATTCGCAGCTTGCCCGAAATCACCGATCGAAGCATAATACTCGGCCAAGATAAAATGCATTTCACTCAAACGCATCATCGGAACCATATCCTCAATGACAGGAACCAAGTCATTATTCGAATTCGGACGAATATTCTTCAAGGGCATGTGATCAGTATACCAATCATCTATCGTTTTAATGAATTTTAAACGGAAATCACCGCCATCGGCAAGGTCGTAATTCCAAACCTCATCATATTTCGCCAGTGCCAAACAAGCATTACCCGTCGACAGGGTATACTCATTATAATCTTCTTGCAGTAAAGGATATGACAAACAGAAAATTAAATCCTGCGAACATTTCCGATCATAATCCAAGCGATTATCCCAACCATTTTCCGTATAAAAAAGAGCTTTCTTTCCATCTGTCCATTCAAAATCTATCACTTCCTGCGCATTTTTAGCCGCTTCCACTAACTTCTCCCCCCCCCAATAGCTGTACAAACGAGCTAACATACCGGCCACCGCCATCGCGTTAATCCGATAACCGCGATACTGATAGAATGGTAAAGGAATAATCTCAGAATCATCATCCGTGTTAGCAACAAATGAATGTATCCTAAAACGATACTGGTCTCCTAATATTCGCCGATTAGCATCATTTAAAGTATCATAAGCCATGATCATGTCTTTTGCTAACAAAAGATCGGCTTCTATTTTTTCCAATGTCTCCAATACGCTCAATGCACTCTGTCCTCCATAATAAGGGAAATCCGTCACGTAAGGAATATAAATTCCGGCAGGATTAGCCACCAATGCCGGGGCAAATAAACGTAATAAATCAAAATGCATCCAAGCTCGAGCCGCCAAAGCCTCTCCCTTGATCATTTGTCGTTCTGCCTCCCCCCCACGAAAATCTCCCGTTTTTAAAGCATCAATATTACGAATAATGTTGTTACAATTGGCTATCGTGTTATAACCCTTCGACCAAATACTTTCAATAGCACGCTTTATATCGTCATTGGCATCATAAGCAAACCGGGTTCCCTGGTAATAGTAGTGATAACTCTTGATTCCGGCACCATAATGATAATTTTCGCCATAAAGCTGATACACCTGTCCCATGGCATCAAGCAACCCGTAAGTCAATTCCCGACCATACAAAGAAGTGCTCGCCATTTGCTGATACACTCCATTTAAAGCATTGTGAAATCCGGTAGATTCCTTAAACAAGTCCTCCTCTTCGACCGTATCCTCCGGAGTAACATCCAACCAACTGGTACATGCTGATAATAACACTCCTCCTATCAACAAGATTAATATATTTACTTTTTTCATATCTCTAATTTTTTCATTATAATGAAGCTTTTATCGAGAACGTCACGGTACGAGCGAAAGGATAACTGGTTCCTCTCTCTTGTTTCACCGTGGAAAGATGCAAAATATCATTCATACTAAAGCTAAAACGCAACATTCCTAAATTTAACTTACTTGTAATACCGGAAGGCAAATCATATCCCAACTCAAACGAATTCCACGACAACATATTATAGTCTTGCACGAAACGAGAAGTCGGTTTCGTATCTTCTACCCCATCTCGTCCTACCACCAAACTTTTATATTTAGCCTTATCCCCCGGTTTCGTCCATCGATTGGTCAATACACGCTCATCCACGTTGTCCGTGTAGACATTCACGTTTTCCACCTTGTCTACCAAAGTCTGGTTATAACGCTGTCCTCCACCCTCGTACATAAAACTCGTGTACAAACTGAATTGTTTATAAGCTACATTAAAACCGAAAGTACCTTGAGCATTGGGTTCTGTTGTACCCACTGCAACTTGATCGGAAGCATTCCATACCTTTGTCAATTGTCCATTACGACTCACGAATACCTCTTGACCATCGGCAGGATTAATACCCAACGAAGGGACACAAAAAATAGAATTCATCGAACCTCCTTCCACGTATTGCAAGAAAGGTTGAGTTTGCAAAGCTCTATCCGGATCATTATACATCAAATTTTCCTCAAACATCTTTTGCACTCGTTCATTATAAGCACGCAGGCTCTCAGAAATTTTCTCTATCCGATTCTTATTGTGAGCCAAATTAAAGTTAAAGATCACAGACCAATCTTTCGTTTGGCAAGCAGCCACGCGTACATCAAATTCATACCCCTTGTTTGAAATTTCACCCACGTTATCGCGATAAGAACTAAATCCCGTAGAAGTCGGTACCGTCACATCATTCACCAAATCGATCGTGCGTTTGTCATAATAAGCCCCTTTCACGTACAACAAATCATTGAACAATGACAATTCTGCCCCGATATCGAACGTGTTCGTCGTTTCCCAAGTCAAATTCTTATTACCCAAGGCTTTCAAACGAGTACTGATACCGGTTTTATACCACTCATCGGTCACGATATCATACGTGGAGCGAGCCGCATACGCGGGGAAATTCGCCTTACCAATCTGCCCGTAAGAAGCACGCACTTTCAACTGATTGACAAATCCCAACGATTGGATGAAGTCGTACTTGTGTAAATTAACTCCCAATCCGAATGACCAGAAAGGAGCAAAACGTTGATCCGATCCGAAGGTAGAAGAACCGTCAAATCGAACAGAAGCATCCAAAAGATAGATGTCTTGATATGAATAGTTCACAGAAAGCAAGAATCCCACCAAACGTTTCGTACTTTCACTGAAACCGGTCTTTTGAAGCATCTCTTTAGCGTATTGCGGAGATGATAAAGTTCCAGAAGGGAAGCCGATATAGGTAGCATTATTCGCCTTGGATTTATCTTCTTTCACAGAAACACCGGCTAACGCATTGATCATGTGACCGTTCAAAGCCTTATTATAAGACAAGGTGGCATTCATATCCAAACTAAAACTATCATCATTATTCAAATACAATGTACCTAAACTCAAATTATTACTACTATTCTTATCATCTAAAGTCAATTGATTTAAATTAGCTCGTTGTTTCGACAAGGGGTCATAAAAACGTTTCGAATGATTCATCGTCTTCGTCAAACTCAATTGACCTTTCAATAACAACCCGTCAATAATATTCCAATTAATGGACAAATTATTAATAAACTCCTCTGAAGCACCTTTATCAAAATTATGCAAACTCGGTTCGTACATCGGATTCACGCGATTACTTTCAGAACCTCGTCCCCAAGATTTCATCGTCGGATAATACACTCCATTCTCATCTTTATAGGTATCGTATGGCAATTGTTTCGCGAAATCGGCAAAATTACCGAATGGAGACTCCTTCGTACGCACACGTTGATAAGTCACCGTATTTTTCATCAAAAATGTTTTGTAATTATATGACAAGGAAACGCCAGCTCCCATACGATCACGCAACGACCCCTTCATCACACCATCTTGATTGGCATATTGCAATTCAATGCCAAAACGCACGCTCTCGTTACCTCCGTCCACGTACAAACTATGAGTATGATTGAACACCGTCTGCAACGGCTTGGACAACCAATAGGTATCCACACCTTTGGTAACATTTGCCAATTTTTGATTATACTCTTTATCCAAAGTATACTGATCCGTATAACCGTCATCACAGCCAAATCATAACATCCCGCCAAACGCTCCGTTTCCAATTTTCCCTTGGCATCCAACAGATGATAATCCGACAGGTCCGGGAAAGTAATATCCCCCACGAAGCTGTAATCAATATTCAATTTACCGGCCTTGGGGGGGACCGTGGTAATCACCACCACCCCGTTAGCCGCACGCGAACCGTACAAAGCGGTTGCCGTCGCGTCTTTCAAAATGGTAATCGATTCGATCCGGTTCGGATCCATATCATACAACTTAGAGACACTCACCTCGAAACCATCCATAATAAAAGTCGGTAAATTCGGGTTATCCACCAAATTGGATTTCGACAATGCATCAGCATCCAATTGCCTCACTCCCAAACCGGATTCTCCCCGGATATACACCTCGGGTAAGGCATTAGGGTCTGATCCCCAACGATTGTTTTCCTTAATACGGAAAGAAGGGTCAAACGCTTGTAACGCCTTAATAACATTCGTTTTCGAAACTTTCAACAAATCCTCCTTCTTCACTGTTACCGCGTTACCCGTAAAACTTGAATTACGAATATTCATATAACCGGTCACCACCACATCCTCCAACGTCTCCACGTCCTCCTTCATCACCACGTTAATCGTATCCTTCCCGGCATATGTAATCTCCTGGGTAACCATACCCACGAAAGAATACACCAACGTGAATTTTTCCGGTGCACCCGGGATCGTCAACGAGTACTTTCCATCATGCCCCGTTGCTGTTCCGATAGCAACCCCTTTCATCTGCACAGTCACGCCGGGAAGAGGCTGTTTTTTCGTATCAGAAACTTTTCCCGTTATAACGATCTTCTTTATTTCCTTATCCTCTTGGGCATCTCTAGGTCGCACGACAATCATATTCCCGTTAAAAACGTACGTCAAACCTGAATCCTTGAAAACAGACATCAACACCGACTCAACGGTTTCATTATTCACGTCCAAAGATATTTTCCCCAGAGGCTTTACTTGCTCTATATTAAACAAAAAATAAAGCTTCGTTTGACGTTGAACCTCATCGAACAACTTTTCTACACCCACGTTCTTCATTTTCAAGCTCACGCGTTCCTGTTGCGCCAAACTATTAGCAGACAACGAAAGCGTAAAGCAACAAGTGAGTAAAAAAAACAGTTTCATAATTACTAAAATTTTACGCCATGGTCTTTTAAAAAAAGAATGGCACAATCGGTTTTTTTTCATACATTTGTACTTAAAGTTATTAATACCTCAACAAGAAACTACGCCAAATAGTTTCTGTTGTCCTTAATTACAAACGGGAAGTACGCCAAATACTTTCCGTTTTTATTTTGATACAACAATCGTCTTCCCTTGGATGGAAAACGTTACCCCTGTCGATAAGGTAATCGCCTCCAAAATCACACTGACATCTTTATACCGTTCCATATACCCCGAGAAATGCAGTTCTTTCACGGAAGCTGTTTGATAAAAAACATCCACATCATACCAGTTCGACAAAACGGTAAGAATATCTTCCAATCTCTGATTTTCAAAACGGAAAATGCCATCCTTCCAATCCGTGTAAACGGCTACATTTACATCCTTCACATCAACCTTCGTATTTCCTTGCTTAAACTCGGCCATCTGCCCGGGCCTGATCATGCTCTCCATCCCTGACGACAAAACCTTGACCCCGATACTTCCCTTGACCAATACGGTTTGAATGTTCCCTTCTTGGTGAGTATTCACGTTAAAAGAAGTCCCGTACACTCGCACCTCCACGCCTTCCATTTCTACAAAAAACGGACGCTCGGGATCTTTGGCTACCTCAAAATAAGCCTCTCCCGACAAATACACTTTACGTTCTTTTTCATCAAATTTAACAGGATACTTCATTCTAGTAGCCGAATTCAAATACACCAATGTCCCATCCGCTAATCTTACTTTATACTCACCACCGCGAGGAACCTCAAGCTCGTTGAAACGGATCTCGTCTACATTTTTTCCCTCGGAAGAAGTATATACCAAACGATCTTTTTCCCCGGTAACCGTTATCTCCTTGTCCTCCGAAATCACCCCTTCTTCCTCTTCCTTCAAAAATACCTTCCGCCCGTCATCCAAAACCAACACGGCTTGCGAACATCCCGGCTGAATTGGTGCAACAGACGAAGCTACTATAGAAACCTGTTCTGTTTCATGCATCAACTTCCACGACCCCACGACTAAAATAGGGAATAACAACACGGCTGCATATTTCCACCAGTTCCCAATACTTCTCGAGGAGACTTTCCTCACTCGTTTTTCAAAAACAGAGAAAGCCTTTGTATCATGGATCTTTTCATAAACATATCGTTCTTTCGAAAATAAATCCTCTTGGTAAATTTGTTCAAATAATTTTCTATTTCGAGGCGCCTCTTCACACCAGTCCTCTAATTCCTGCCGTTCCTCCTCGGTAATATCTCCAAGCAAGTATAGCTGTAACAAGCGAACAATTCTATCGGAATATTGATGCTCCATTTGATAATTTTTGCACCATATACAACCATGATACAAAAACGGGGTATCCTAAATTCATCTTTTTTCAAAAAAAAATCAAAAAAGATTCACACCACCTTATAAATCAATAATATTCAGAATTATTAACAAATAATACGACTTACCTAACCGCTCACGTAAAAAATACATCGCCTTCTTTTTCTGTGTTTTTACCGTTTCTACAGAAAGTTCCAATATTTGAGCTATCTCCTCGTTTTTTTCGCCCTGCAAATGCAATTTAAACACTTGACGACAACGCTCCGGCAGTTCATCCACGGCCCGATGTAACGCCCGATACATCTCTTCCCGCATCAACCGGTAATCCTCATCCTCTTCATCCTGTTCCCACAATAAAATCTCTGCATGTCGCCGCTCAACCTCTTGATGTTTTAAATAATTCAAGCAACGATTTTTGACCGAATCATACAAGAATGCCCGAAACCCGTGATATGAATTATACTTTTTATCACTCTCCCAAATAGCAATAAAAACCTCCTGCACAACATCTTCCGCCACTTCCTGTTGCTTCACGTAACGCAGAGCATATAATACCAGATAACGATAAAATGTACCAAATAACTCACGGAAAGCTGGCATTTGCTTTCTATTTATCTGGTCTATAAACTCATCTGGTAACATTCCCATGTCTCTCTAATAATTGTTTGCCCACATTACTTCATGGCAAAGCTATGATTTTTCATTCAAAAAAAAACAAAATATGCCACAAATTCAAAGAAACATAAAAACTCCCCCAAAAGTTTCTATCGATTACATGCCATTTTCAAATAGGGAATCTTATTACCCGTTCCCATTGACCAACGAAAATCGATGAACACCTCCTCAGAATAACTCTTCATTACTAAAAAGATAATTACTACATTGTACTTTCCTGAAAATGGTTGACTCGGATTAAACAAAAATTTTAACAAACACCC
>ERZ825137.6478-NODE-6478-length-10187-cov-4.452132_pt1 | contig 10187 bp, 10 predicted proteins | sample MGYA00519873_ERZ825137 | MGnify/ENA primary metagenome ERZ825137 (study PRJEB31778, sample SAMEA3449190) | human gut metagenome | biome: human gut; feature: human-associated habitat; material: faeces | place: United Kingdom | collected 2010/2012 ... | reverse complement strand
GGTGGGCGCACCGGGCTTCGATGACACGGTGCAGGGTATCCGCAACGCTGTGGCGGCGGGCCTGATGACGTCGGTGAACACGCCGCTGTGCAGCCTGAATCGGGATTATGCCGCTACCCTCCGCTTCGTGCATGAGCTGGGAGTGCGATACGTCACCTGCTCCGGGCTCATTCCCTCCGGAGGTGCCGAGACGGAGGCCAGCCAGGCCACCCGCCTGACGCCGGAGGAGCTGACTGCCGTGCTGCGTCAGGCCGTGGAGACAGCGGAGGAGCTGGGCATGGAGATCGACTTCACCAGTCCCGGCTGGCTGCCGGAGGAAACGCTCCGGAGCCTTGGCCTGCACCTGATCCCCAGCTGCGGGGCCTGCCTGAGCAACATGGCCGTCACGCCCGGCGGACAGGTGGTCCCCTGCCAGAGCTGGCTGGGCGGCACCACGCTGGGGAACCTCCTCACCGACGACTGGTCCACCATCTGGGACGGCGAGACCTGTCGGGCCATCCGGGCCAAGAGTGCCAAGCTGGAGCATATCTGCCAGCTGGGCGAGGGAAACAGAGAGGGGTGCTGACCATGAAAAAGACCATTTGCCGGGCGCTGCTGTGTCTGCTGCTGGCGGCCTGCCTGCTGCCCTTGACGGCCCGCACCGCCCACGCCGACAAGATCTACGACGAGATCGTCAACTATCAGGTGGATGTCACTCCCAACACCGAGGACGGAAGCTTGGCGATCCAGGTGACGCTGGACTGGAAGCCTCTGGAGGATCTGCCTGCCACCAACTCCCAGCAGGGCGGGGCCAAGATCGGCATCCCAAACGGCTCCATCCGGGAGATGACGGCCCTCACCGACAACATCCAGAGCATCGATCACGACAACAGCCTCGCCTACATCGACTTTACCCAGTCCTACGATGCCAACGAGACCTTCCACTTTGCCTTCCGCTGGGTGCAGGAATATATGTATACCCTCAGCGACAGCGGAGCTGTATCCTATGACTATACCCCCGGCTGGTTCAAAGAAGCCCCGGTGGACGTCATGACCCTGACGTGGCACGACCCAGCCTCCGTGGCGGGCGTTGGCTCCGACGGCCAGACCGGCGGAGACCATGTGATCACCGCCAGCAATATGAAACCGGGGGACCGGTTGAACTTCACTGTGGAATATGCCAGCTGGCCCTCCACCCTGTATTGGGAGAACAGCCGGGATAATCTGCCGGATAACAGCCGGGGCGACGACTCCTATGACGATTCCGACGATTCCGATAACTGGGTATTCACCGTATGCGTGATATTCGTTCTGGTGATCTTCTTCGTGGTCCGGGCCGCCGCCTACGACGGCTATGCCGGCGGCTTCGGCACCCGCTACGTATTCGTCCACGGCCTGTGGTATCCCGCCGGCCCGGATGGCCGCCATCCCCGTCCCGGCTCCGTGGGTACCAAGCATAAGCCCGCCCCGCCCCGCAGCAGCGGCTTCGGCGGCGGAAAGCGTGGCGGCGGTTTTGGAGGCGGTGGCTTCGGCGGAGGCGGCAGCCATTGCGCCTGCGCCTCCAGCTGTGCCTGTGCCTGTGCGTGCGCCTGCGCCGGCGGCGGCCGGGCTGGCTGCAGCGCCAAGAATCTGTATGGCGCCGTGAAGCTCAGCGAGGAGCTGACTGAAAACCTGTAATTTATCCCGATTACGCAGCGTGACCGCCCCGGTTGCGCTGCGTAATGATTTGCGCTGTGGGTTTACCATGGATGACAATGCTGCCCGATCATAGAGCACCGTTTTCGCACGGAGAATGTGGCACCGGCAAAACTCGCCCCCAAAAAGCAAGCAGGCAGAAGCTTTACGCTTCTGCCTGCCTATTTTCAATTATCTTCTCCTGCGCCCGCTGCCCCGCTTCCCCGCCATATAGCGGTTCAGCTCCGACTGTTTGCTGTCGGACTGGGTCATGAACTGCTTCAGCTTGTCCTCGAAGGACGGCTCCGCCGGGGGCTGCATGGCCACTGTGGCCTGTGCCGGACGGGGAGACCGCCCGCCGCTGCGGGGGCCGGGACGACCGCCCTGGGGCCGGGCCGATCGGGCCGGCTGCGGGCGTTCCTGCTGGGGTTGGGCCTGCTTGATGGACAGATTGATTTTCCCCTCCTGGGAGACGGAGAGGATCTTCACGGTGACCTCCTGCCCCTCGGTGAGGTAGTCGTGGACGTCGCTGACAAAGGCAGCGGCCACCTCTGATATGTGGACCAAACCGGACTTCCCGCCGGGTAGGCTCACAAATGCGCCGAATTTGGTGATTGCGGTGACTTTCCCGCTGATGATCGTCCCAACCGCCAGTTCCATATACTTCTCTATTGACTCCCTTCGGTGTTGAAATGGGGATGCTCAGTTGTTCACGTCCGGAAAGATGCGCTCGCCGTCCTCCGCCAGCCCCAGCCGGTCACGGGCCAGCCCCAGAATGTAGTCCGGGTCGTCGGCGTGGGACAGCGCATCCTTCAGAGAGTTGTTCTCCTCCTCCTTCTGCTCCACCTGAGTGCGGAGCCGTGCCTCCTGCTCCTTGGCGGCGGAGAGGTCACCATAGACTTCCACCAGCTTATAGGCCATCACGCCCAGCAGGATCAGCAGCACCAGTGCGCCCAGCAGACCGCTCCGGCGTTTTTTTGTGTTTTTCTTCCGTGCCATAGCGGTCTCCTTTCCTGCGCCTTGCAGATGGGGGATACTCCCACCGATACTTTTTCAGTATAGCGTATTTTTTCCAAAAAAGAAAGTGTTTTTTCAGGGAATTCCCGATTTTTTTCGCCAACTTTACACCAAAGTGCAGCGGAAGTGCCAGCAGCCGTCCAAAGGCGGCGGCAGCGGCGGCCCAAAAGTCCCACAGCGGCCGCAGCAGCGGTGCCAGCAGCAGAAAATACAGCCCCGCTCCGCCGCAGGCTCCCAGCAGCAAAAAGAGCCGTGCCTCGCCCTGGCTCACCGCCGTCAGGAACCACACCATCAGCACCAGCCCGCCCCCGGTGAACAGGGCATCCGTCAGGTGGATCAGCCGACCCCGCCGCAGGGGCCGCAGCAGATCATAGACCACCCCACCCAGCATCCCCAGCAGCGCCGCCTGCCCCAACAGCAGCAGCTGGGCGGAGACATAGTTCTCCATCCCCTCAGCCGAACAGCCGGGACAGCAGGGAGGTGCGCCCTGCGGCAGGCTCCTCATAGCTGATGGAGTCAATGTGGCCGTCCACATGGAGCTCTCCGCCGTCCAGCGTGAGCTTCCCGATGTGCAGCCCCTCGCCAGTGACCACCAGCTCCCCCACGCAGGTGGACATGACGATGCACGTCTCGTCGAATCGGGCCACATCCTCCACTCCGGATACCGTCAGACGCTCCCGGCCATCCAGCTCCAGCCGGTGGTGCAGGGGAGCGCCGGTGATCTCATATGCCATAAAAAAGCTCCTTTCATACACATACATACTACGATATGTGTATGAAAGGGACTCTTCGGTTATGACGGGCTGTCCATGATCTCCCGGTACATGGCGGCGGCCTCGGCCTTACCCACATTGTCCGCCACGGTGAGCACCTCCACCTCCAGCGTCCGCTGGCCGAAGCGGATGGCGATGCGGTCGCCGGGCTTCACGTCGTAGGAGGCCCGCTGCACCCGGCCATTGACCATGACACGCTCATTGTCGCAGGCCTCATTGGCCACGGTGCGGCGCTTGATGAGCCGGGAGACCTTCAGATATTTGTCCAGACGCATGAAACGTCGCTCCTTTCATGAAAAGGTCGGTGTGCCGCAGCACACCGACCGAAACCATATAAAACCTTACTTCGCAACGGCATCCTTCAGAGCCTTGCCGGCCTTGAAGGTGGGAACAGCGGAAGCGGGGATCTCGATGGTCTCCTTGGTCCGGGGATTCAGGCCGGTGCGGGCGGCACGCTTCTTCACCTCGAAGGAGCCAAAGCCCACCAGCTGGACCTTGTCGTCGTTCTGCAGGGCCTCGGTGATGGAAGCCAGAGTAGCGGTGATGACAGCCTCGGTGTCCTTCTTGGACAGGCCGGCCTTCTCGGCGGCAGCGGCGATCAGTTCGGTTTTATTCATGGTGATTCCTCCTAAAAAATGTTTCTTTGGTACGTCTATATCCTAAAACGATATCCATCGCATTAAGATCGCTTGGCCTCGACCCACAGGGCCTCCAGCGTTTCCAGCGGCAGTTGATCCACGGATTTCCCCATGGCGGCTGCCCCTTCCTCCACCGCCCGGTAGCGGCGGATGAATTTCTCACAGGTGCCGTGGATGGCGACCTCCGGGTCCACCCCGGCAAAGCGCCCCACCTTCACGGCGGCAAAGAGCACATCTCCCAGCTCCTCCGTCACGTCGCCGTCTCCGGCGGCGGCCCGGTGCAGCTCGGATACCTCCTCGTCCAGCTTGTCCAGCGCCCCGGAGATGTCCGGCCAGTCGAACCCGTCACGGGCGGCCTTGCTCTGGAGTTTCTCCGCCCGCCACAGTCCCGGCAGGCTCCGGGCCACGGCATCCAGCGCCTGAGCGGTGGTCTGCTGTCCCTTCTCCCGGCGCTTGATGGCCTCCCAGCCCTCCAGCACCGTATCGGCGTCCTGCACCGTCTCCTGTCCCTCAAACACATGGGGATGCCGGGAGAGCATCTTGCGAACCTCACCGTCGGCCACATCGTCCATGGTGAAGTTACCAGCCCGCCGCTCGATGTCGGCATGGAATACCACCTGCAGCAGCAGATCCCCCAGCTCCTCCTTCAGCAGGGCCGGATCCTCCCGGTCAATGGCCTCGGCGGCCTCATAGGCCTCCTCCAGCAGACTGCGCCGCAGGGAGGCATGGGTCTGCACTCGATCCCAAGGACAGCCGTCCTCTGACCGCAGCAACGCCACGATGCGCAGCAGATCCGAAAGACCGTAATGCTCCTTCCTCTCAAAATCTATCATATTTACGCTCCTATTGCAAGACTTTTCGTCATTTGTGAGAAATCCTTAAAAAAATCCAGATGGTTTTCGCCGCTTTTTGGCGGCAAAAACGGCACACAGCTCCTCCCGGCGCACTGCCCCCAGCAGCAGGACGAGACCGCCGTACACCGCAGCGGCTGCCGCTACGGCTCCCAGCACGGCCAGCGGCAGGGAAGCCCGGTGTACCAGCATCCGGTAAAAGCCGGAGGCCGTCACCGCCATGGCCCCCACTGCCACCAGCGTCCGGAGAGGAACGCTCCAGCGAAGGGCTATCCCAGTGGTGCGTCCCACCGCCAGTAGGTTCATCCCCGCAATAAGCGCATAGCAGAGCAATGTTCCCACGGCGGCGCCCCGGATGCCCCAAGCGGGGTCCGACACCAGCTGATAGCTGACAGCGATCTTCACCGCCCCGCCGGTGAGCAGCGTTACCACCGGGATGTGCTCGTGGCCCCATGCCTGCAAAATACCGCCGGAGACCACCATCAGGCACACGCACACGGCAGCCAGCCCCAGCACCCGCAGGTGATGGGCGGCGGCAGCGGCGGTCTGCACCTGAGCGGGGTACAGCAGCCGCAGGACAGGCCCTGCCAGAACGGACAGCCCTATCCCCGACGGCAGCGCCAGCAGCAGCGCCATCCGCAGGGCGGTGCGGGTGTGGCGGCGGGCCGTCCGCCGGTCGCCCTGTCCCAGCGCTCCGCTGATGGCCGGCACCAGACTGACGCTGATGGGATAGAGAAAGGAGGGCGGCAGGGAGAACAGCGTCAGGGCGAAGGCGTACTCCCCGTATTGCCGGTTGGCCTCCTCCAGCCCCAGACCCAACCGGCTCTGGAGGGCATCCATGGCCACGGACTGATCCAGCAGGGTGATGAAGCTCATGCCTCCGGCCCCCAGCGTAATGGGAACGCCGATCTTCAGCAGCTGACCCAGCACCTCCCGCCGGGAGGGTGGAGTGTCGCTGCCCATGCAGGAGGGCAGCCACCGCAGGGTCAGAACCAGCAGCGCCAGCAGTGAGCCTACGGTCACACCTGCCATGGCCCCGGCGGCCCCGATCTCCGGGGAGACGCCCCGGACAGTCAGGAGATACCACGTAAGGCCCAGCCCCACCACCAGCTTCCCGGCGGATTCCACCACCTGACTGACGGCGGTGGGCAGCATCTGCCCCTGCCCTTGGGTGTAGCCCCGGATGGCGGACAGCAGACACACCGCCAGCAGCGCCGGGGCCAGTACCCGGATGGAGGGGGCCGCCAGCTCATTGTGCAGCAGGCCCGCCAGCTGCCGGGGAAAGGTCAGCATCACACCGCTGCCCACCAGCCCCAGCGCCAGAAATAACGCCAGCGCCACATGGAAAATGCGCCGCTGCCGCCGGGGTCTGCCCCTGCTCTGGGCGATGAGGCGGCTCATGGCCAGCGGCAGACCGGCGGTGGAGAGGGTCAACAGCACGCCATAGACGTTGTAGGCCGCCTGAAAGCAGCCCATGCCCCGACTCCCCAGCAGGTTGCCCAGAGGGATCTTATACAAGGCCCCCAGCAGCTTGCTGACCGCTACCGCCGCCGTCAGCAGGGCGGCACCCCCCAGAAAGCCCATGCACCCTCCCGTCCGGGGATGCTCATCCCCTCATGTTCTCATGGAATTGACGGAAGGCGGAGAGATTTTCCTCCAGCTTTTCGCTTCTCTGGATGTATTCCGTGGGGTACTTGGTGTGAAATACCCGCTCGATGCGCTGATGCACCGGGTCCACCATCTTGGTGGACCCACCGGCCCCCAGTGAGAGGATGCTGTGCAGCTCCTCCATGATGTAGATATTATACAGCCCCTCGGCTCCGGATATGCACCATCCGGTGTTTTCAAAGCTGCCGGACATATACTTTTGCCGGTACAGGTAGTAGGGGCGGAAGTCCGCCTGCCGCAGGGCGGCGTTGGCGTAGTCCAGCATCTCGCCCACCGCCTCCGCCGAGGGGATGGTGAAGTTCTCCAGCAAAATGCGGCTTCCCTTTTTCAGGCTCAGGGTATGGACGGTGATGTTGTCGGCCCCGTAGGACAGGCACTTGTCCAGCGTCCGCCGGAAGCCCTCCGGCGTGTCCTCCGGCAGTCCGGCGATCAGATCCATGTTCACATGGGGAAAGCCCATACCGGTGGCCAGTGCCATGGCCTCCTCCACGTCACGGGCCGTATGGCGGCGGCCGATGGCGGTGAGGACGTGATCCTCCAGCGACTGAGGATTAACGCTGATGCGGTCTACGCCGTGATCCAGCAGCACCTGCAGCTTCTCCCGGTCGATGGTGTCCGGCCGCCCGGCCTCAATGCAGTATTCCACGCAGCCCGACAGATCGAAGCTGCGATTCAGGTGGGTCAGCAGCCGGTCCATCTGATCGGCAGAGAGCGTGGTGGGAGTACCGCCCCCCATGTAGAAAGATTTGATGTGCAGCCCCGTCTCCTGCACCATTCGGGCGGCGTCGGTGATCTCCCGGTGCAGCACCTCCAGATACGGCTCCACCAGTCCCAGCGTCCGCTCCACGGACTGGGACACAAAGCTGCAATAGGCGCAGCGGGTGGGACAGAAGGGGATGCCAACATACAGGGAGATATCCTCCGGCTTCAGCTCCGCCTTGGCTCTGCGGGAGGCCTCCGCCGTCTCGATACACAGGCGGCGGCGCTCCGGCGAGACGAAGTAGGTGTCCCGCAGGACCCGCTCCACCTGCCGCTCCGTCATGCCCTCCTCCAGCATCCGGGAGGCCAGCTTGCCGGGGCGGATGCCCGTCAGCGCCCCCCAGCTGGGGGTGATGCCGGTGATCTCCCGTGCCGCCTTGAAGAAGCTCAGCTTCACCGCCTTCTGGCGAAGGCGCTCCGCCTCATACTCCGTCAGCTGCGGGTCCACGGCGGTCCGGGAGATGCCACGGGCCGTCCGGCCGTGGTAGGTGATGGTGGTGACGGCGGTGTTATAGCGGGGGGAGCGGCTCAGCGTCACCAGCGCATGATCCTCCCCATCCTCCGCCGGCTCATAGACCGGCCGCTCCTCCGGGAAAAAAGCCAGCAGACTCTGCTCCACGGCGTACCGGTCGTCGTGACCACGAAAGATCAGCTTCATGGCGTCCCTCCGTCACAGGGAGAGCCGCCGGGTCATAAAGGGGTTCACCCGGCGCTCATAGTCCAGCTCCGTGGCCCCCTCATGGCCGGGATAGACCTTGTAGTTGCCGGGCAGCGCCGCCAGCCGGTCCAGCGAGGCCAGCATGGCCTTGGGGTCGCCGCCGGCGAAGTCCGTGCGGCCACAGGAGCCACGGAACAGGGTGTCACCGGAGAACATCACATCTCCCACCAGCAGACATACGGAGCCCTGGGTATGGCCCGGCGTCTCCATGACACGGATGGTGAGGCTGCCCAGCGTCAGGGTGTCCCCCTCCTTGTAGTAGCGCTGGTTGTGCTCCGGCAGGCGGGAGAACATCATATCCATGTGCTTGGGCGGCTGGTCGGTGACGTCCTTCTCGTGGATGTACACCGGCACGTCGGGGTATTTCTCCAGCAGAGGCCGGACGGCGGTGGTGTGGTCAAAGTGACCGTGGGTCAGCAGGATGTACTCCAGACGGCAGCCGGAGCGGCTGACCATGTCGGCCACCTGCTCCGGCTTGTCGCCTGGATCGATGAGGGCGCAGACCCCGGTCTCCTCGTCGCACAGCAGGTAGCAGTTGGTGGCAATAAAGCCCACCCGGATGGAATCAATTTTCATGGGATATTCTCCTTTATCAAGCATCGCTGGGATGTGAATGGTCGTGTAGAAGATAGCGTGGGGATCGTATAGAGAAAAAAGCAGCCAAGCAGAGCCGGGATATACTCCGCCGATGGAGCATATTGGTCAACTGGAGAGCTGGTCGGTGTCTACGATCAGGGTCAGAGGGCCGTCGTTGACGGATTGGACCAGCATATCGGCGCCGAATTCGCCGGTCTCGGTGTGGAAGCCCTTTTCCCGGCACAGAGCCACGAATTTTTCATACAGGGGGATGGCTACCTCCGGCCGGGCGGCGGCCAGAAAGTCCGGACGGCGGCCCTTGCGGCAGTTGCCGTAAAGGGTGAACTGAGATACCACCAGAATTTCGCCGCCCACCGTCTCCAGACCACGGTTCATCTTGCCGTCCTCGTCCTCAAAAATACGCAGGCCCACCAGCTTGTCCGCCAGCTTCACGGCTTGGGCCTCGGTGTCCTCATGGGTGATGCCCAGCAGGATCAGAAAGCCCTGTCCGATCTGGCCGATGGTCTTGCCGTCCACGGCAACGGAGGCACTTTTTACCCGTGTCAGTACAGCTCTCATGGAATATAGTCTCCTTTTTCGACAATATATGCGATAATTTTGATGAGTTGGAGCGATTTCGAGGGAGTGTCAACCGATTTTCACGTCGCAATGTGGCCGGAGATCGGTAGACACGACCATATGCGCTTTTGCACACTTTGCCAGCTATCGGAAAAGTGTGGCGCCGGAGGCGCATTTATCACCCGGCGGGGCGGGTAACACGCATGACACCGGAGATCTGCTCCAGCCGGCGCATGACGGCCTGCAGCTGCTGGCTGTCGGATACATCCACGGCCAGAGAGATCAGAGCGAAGCCGTCGGCGGTGGAGCGGGCGTTGAGAGAGGATACGTGGACCTTGGCGGCGGAGAGGATGGTGGAGATATCCACCAGCAGATTGGGCCGATCCTTGGACACCACCTGCAAATTGGTGCGGTAGGATTCCCGTGTTTTGCCACCCCAGGAGACCTTGATCCAGCGACCCGCCTCCTCCGGCGGACGGCGGGCGGGGTCGGCGTTGGGGCAGTCCTTCCGGTGGACAGAAACACCGTAGCCACGGGTGATAAAGCCCATAATATCGTCGCCGGGAAGCGGATTACAGCACTGTGCGTATTTTACCGCACAGTCTTCTATTCCGTCAAGCACAACGCCGTTCTTCTGTGCTCTCTTGTTGTTGTCGGCTATAGTCTTTTCTATGTCGATAGGCTGTGTCTGAACAGCGTTTAATCTCTGCTGTTTTACCTGCTCTTCTTTCAGGCGGGTAATGATTTTGGATAGCTGTACGCCGCCGTAGCCTATAGCCGCATATAAATCGTCAACCGAGGATAAACGCTGACGGCGTGCCGCCTGCAAGAGTATTTCATCATCGACCGCAATATTGTTTCTGCGTATCTCTTTTTCAAATGCCGCTTTACCGCACTCGATATTTTCTTCTCTGCGTTCACAATAAAAAATTGTATGTTATTTTCACACAAAGAT
>ERZ825137.6477-NODE-6477-length-10188-cov-3.486529_pt1 | contig 10188 bp, 10 predicted proteins | sample MGYA00519873_ERZ825137 | MGnify/ENA primary metagenome ERZ825137 (study PRJEB31778, sample SAMEA3449190) | human gut metagenome | biome: human gut; feature: human-associated habitat; material: faeces | place: United Kingdom | collected 2010/2012 ... | reverse complement strand
GGCGGCGCGCCCCGCCAGCCGGTAGGGCGGCGTAATGCGCCGCACATCCAGCACATAGGGAAGGGCCAGCAGCCCCTCCGGGTCCACCTGCCAGGTATCTCCCACCAACGTCAGCACATCGGCGTCCTGGCCCGGGGTGCGGCCTATGCGCACCCCCTGATTCATCAGGCGCACCGCCAGCTGCCGCATGGCGGGCTCTTGGGTATCCTTTCGGATGACAACGATCATATATACCTCCGTGCGGCCATGCCGCCATATATTCCTGTTTATTGTACCGCAATGCGGACCGATTTGCAAGCCGGGGGTAAAAAGAACGCCGCTGCCGATGAAACGTATGGCGTTGACCGGGTTGTATATACAGAGGCGGAAAAACTGCACAGTTTTTGTGAAAAATAGTCCCGCTTTACTTGACAGCTTTGGCGGAATAATCTATAATTCGGATATAAGCATAAATATAGGTATATGGGGGGAAACTGCTATGGGCTGATTATCATACAGCAATCGTCTGCCAGTCCATAAACAAACGAACACAGGAGGTATGATATGAAGAAGCTGACCAAATTGCTCTGTGCCGCGCTGGTGTGGGCTTTGCTCCTGGGCGCTGCCGTCTCCTGCGCCAAGCAGCCGGACAGCCCGGTGCAGGACACTCCGAAGCAGGAGGACCCCCAGCCTGCGCCTGCGGCAGCCGCCGGACTGCGGATCGCGGTGGACAGTGAGCCGGCGTGGTCCGCCGCCGTACAATGGTTCGCTTCCGAACAGGGACAGGCCCTGTTCGGCGACGCCGACGTCCACGATGTATTCTTCCTGGTAGACCCCCAGGATATCACTCAGCAGCTCCGGCTCAGTAACTATGACGCCGCCATCCTCTGCCCCGACCAGCAGACATTGCAGCAGCTGGGCGGCTATGAGTCGATCCCCCTTTTCCGGGACGCCGTCATATTCGTACACGGTGACATTGGGCAGCCCAGGGGTGACTATGACCTGACCGCCGACGCCATCCGGCAGATATACGCAGGCAGCGGCGCGCTGTTCTGGGATCAGGAGCAGCGCCAGGCCCTGATCCCGGCCTACGGCTACAGCGATGACGCGGACGTCCCCGTCTGGCAGCAGCTGTCGATGCTGTTCGGCATTACTGCCGGTGCGCCGGATATCGTCCCGGTGGGAGAGTATGGCAACCCCGTGGCCGCCGTGGCTTATTCCGACCGGGTGGGAGCGCCGCTGTTTCCCTGCTATTACCAGAATCTGCACGGAGATGCGGGGCTCAACGGGTCGGTGATCTCTGTGGATGGCGTGCTGCCCACAGACGAGACGCTGGAGGACGGGACGTATCCGTTTACCCTGTCCTATTACGGCATGTACAGCGCCAGCCCGCCCGCGGCGAAAAAGCTGCTGCCGGAGATATTCCGGGGCATGCAGGCAAGCAGTGCCCGGTAAAAAGCCAACCCATACGGGGCGCGACCCTGGGTATGGGTAGTGGATCAGGAGGCAGCGCTATTTCAATCCACGCGCCCCATACGGGGCGCGACAGCAAAAATGCATAATTTATGTTCTGCATTTTTGCAATAACAGACAATCAAAGCATAAAAACCAACAGGAAACGTCGTCTGTCAGAACGTTTTTCTGATAAATCCAGGAACTCAACTTACAAAAGTAGGTGCGAACCTTCCTGACGCGTTCTGTTCGCTTCTCCTTCGCACTAGATCATCAGTGTGTCCTCTGGCAGATACGATTGCTTGCAGCCGAAATGCTCGATCTTCTTTTCATACTGCTTCCCTAAATAGTAAAATCGCAGACTATCCCGCTGGGGATCCATAATCTTACAAAGGGTATTTTGCAGACTGCGGCACTGTGCGGTGTCCAGCAAGCATTCAAATACAGAATTCTGCACTCTTTGCCCGTAATTAACGCACTGCCTGGCGATTTGCCGCAGGCGTTTGCGTCCGGCGGCGTCCTCTGTATTTACATCATAGGTGATCAATACCAGCATAGCCCCTCACTTCCATAAAAACGGCGGATAGTCGTCCAAATCGCCCCGCAGATACCTTGCCAACAAGAGACTCTGCACATAAGGAACCAGACCCCAAGGAAGCTTTTCCTCCAGAAAAGGATGGGTGATCGGCTCCCTTTTGCGCTCCTGCCATTTATGCAAAAAGCTTTTACGTCCTGTGTCCGACAGAAATACCGCACCGCTTTCCCGAAAATCGAAATCCTCTGGCTTAATGATACGATTATTGACCATCGTCAGCACAAAACGATCCGCAAAGCAAGGACGCAGTTCCTCCATCAGATCCAGCGCAAGGGATTCACGTCCCGGACGATCACGGTGCAGAAAACCCACATAGGCATCCAGGCCGACACATTCCAAGGCGGAAGCACAGTCGTGGGCCAGAAGGCTGTACGCAAAGGACAGCATGGCATTGAAAGCGTCCAGCGGCGGTCGGCGGCTGCGCTCACGGAAAAAGAAGGTATCCTTTCCCTGCAGGATCATGTCGTCAAGAACTCTGAAATAGGCAGTGGCGCCGGCGCCCTCCAACCCCCGGAGACTATCCAGCGAGGTTTCTGCCGTGATCTGCGGCAAAAGCCCCTGCAGCTGCTGGGACACCGCTGTAAAGCGGCCGCTGTCAATTCGCATGGCATGATCCCTTCGGGTGCGATCCACACTCCAGCGGGCGTTATAGACCTTGCCCAGAATCATCATTCGGGCCACGCGGCAGCTTTCAGAGGGATCGTCGGCGACCCGATACTGCGTCCGCCGCAACAGCACATTGCCCTGCATTTGTCCGGAGACGCGGGCAAGGAATTGCCCTCTCTGGGTACAAAACGCCAACCCGATTTCCCGCTTGGCGCAAGCACCCATCAGTGCCGGTGAAGCACCGGAATAGGAAAAGGTCACGATGCTTTGCAGCGTGTGCAGCGGATAGCGGGCAACGGCTTCCCCACCCCGGTTGGCCACCACATTTTCACCGTCCAGCGAGAGGTACACATCCTCTGATGTAACGAACAATGTGTTCAAAAGCTGTCTCATGGCGTCTCCTCCAGATGATTCCGCAGATAGTCCGCAACAGATTGCTTCCGCATCAGCTTCGGCAGACAAAGCTCCTTGAGAGAGCAGGCGCTGCAGGCTTTTGTCGGCTTGACCTTCGGCGTCCAGCCACGCTCATACAGAGCGTGCATCTCCTCAAGAAGCGTCCTGACCTCCTGCCGCAGCTCCGGCGTGAATTCCACCTCTGTACGACGGTGCGTCTCACCGTAGTACAGCGCGCCGGTCGGGATCTGGCAGCAGAGCATTTCCTCCAGACACACAGCCTGTCCGCAAAGCTGCAAGGCGTCCGTGGTGTCCTGCTTGGGCTTGCCGCGCTTGTATTCCACCGGATAGGGCTGCCAAAGGCCATCCCTCCCTTTCAGCGGAATCCCTACGCCGCTGCGGTGGAATTCCAGCACGTCACAGGCACCGGAAACCCCTAAGGTCGGGGAGAATATCCGCATATCCCGCGTAATGAGCAGGTCGCCGCGGCTCTCGGTGAAGTCCTTATCGTGGGCCCGCTCGTGGAGGATCGCACCGTCTGTGGTACGGTAATTCTCCGCCCATTGATTTTCGATATGGATCAGCGCCCATTGTCTGCGGCAGAATTTGAAGTGCTGCAAACCGGAGAGCTGAAGAAAGCGCTCCTCCGGATAGATCACCCCAGCCGTGTGCAGGTAACGCCGGCGGGGAGAGCCGCCTCGTCCACCGTAACGGTGTAGTCTTCATAGCTTCTGGGGGCGGTAACGTTGTCCTTATGAGCTGCCTTCACCAGATCAAACAGCTTATGGGCCGGAGCGCAGCCCAACTCGGAATCATGCTTGAACACGATCAGCTCACGCACAGCCATCTTGCCGCGGGCGGCAGAGTGGTCATTTTCAAACATATTCAGGATAGCTGTCCACAGCAGGTTCAGGTCATCCTCGGAGAATCCGGTAGTCTTGCGGGCCAGGTTGGCGGAGATATATCCCTCCACCCGGTACAGGCCGTAGGGTACAATGTACTTGCGGCCCATTTCGGTGCCCTTCTTCTCCGCGTCCGCCTCCGTGGTGATGGCCACGCGGGTGATGGTCACCTCCTGCGGCATGATGGGGTCAACGCTGCGGGCAAAGCCCAGCTGCACCGGCCCGCGCACCTGTCCGCAGTTCAGCGCACCCTTGACGAAGGTGGTCATGACCGCGCCGAAGGTGCGGATATCGTAGAAATTCCGGCACATAAAGTCCCGCAGCTTTTCGTCCAGATGCTCGTCCTTCTTCTTGGCATCCTTCAGCTTGTCCGCGTCCACGCCCACAAAGGCGCAGGCTTCCTTGTCACTGGTGTTCAGCGGTACGCCGTCCTTGATGTAGATACGATAGCCTGTCTCCCCTTCCTTTGCCATCTCCACATAGTTGCGGATCTTTCGCTTCAGGCAGACGTCCGTCACCAGCCCGTAGCCGGTCTCTGGGTCTATGCGGGGCATGTTGCCTGCGTCGGGGTCACCGTTGGGATTTCCGTTCTCTACGTCGAAAAACACCACAAATTCATACCGGTTCTTGATAGGCTCAGACATTTTCATTCTCCTCCTTTTTCGTATACCGCTTCTGTGTCTGGTGATAGTAGCCAAGGTCGAAGGAGCCCTGCTGGGCCAGCGTCATACGGGCAGGATAGCTCTCGCCCAGCAATCCCTTCAACACAGTGACCTGTTTATCGAAATAGACTCTCTGTCCGGGCTCCAGCTTCCGCAGATGCTTCTGATAGAGATTGTTCAGCACCGGGAAGATGCTGGCAGGCATAGTCGCTGCCGAGTTGAAATACTTGTCCTTGATGGTCGCGTTGATACCGGGATTTGCCGCCTGCTGCGCCGATTCATAAACGGAGAACAACCGGCCCAGCGTGTAAGGAATGTTGGTGCTGGCTTCGTTGAGACTCACAGTCAAAACCTCCTCTGGACAGTCCGTATGTGGATTTTTTAGATAATACGCCTTGATGATGGCCGCGCGGCCCCATGTGATGTTCCGCTCCGCACGAATACGGAGCATGACAGCCTCCAGCAGCGACGCCGGGTACAGCCCGCCGGAAAAGATGGCCCGTGCCGTGGCTCCTGCCATGGCCGGTGAAGGAGACTTATCCTTGGAATTTGGATTCACCGTTTCCCGCAGCAGCGCCCACAGGGACAGCACACCGGGCTTAGCGTTTGCAGGCCTCACGATCTCCAGCCGCTCATAGTGGGCATTGACGTTCTGCATCAGCCTGCCGAAGCTGTCCCGCAGAAAGAATCGGACAGAGAGCCGGGCCGCGTTAGGCGCCAGCCCCAGAATGTAAAAGGTGCGGTCCGGATCCACGCCCAGGTCCGTGCTCGGCAGACCCTTTGCCAGATTTTTCAAGGCAGCCTGCAGATCCTTTTCCGATAAGCCTGATGGCATATTGCCGGACATGAACGCCATAAACAGATCAGGATAAGCAGGCTCTGCGCCCTCTGCCCAACAGACAATGGTGGTATCGCCGATGACCTGCACATTGTTCCTTTTCGCCAGCAGATGGTTCAAGGCGGCAGTGTAGGCAAATGCTGCATACTTGCCTACCGGTGCGTTGTAGCTTTGCTCCCGCCCATAAGAGCAAAAGGCGTGCGCATTGAACGCCACCAGCGTTGCGCCGCTGGACTGGGCATCCCGTACACCCTTGATGGTGGGATGGGTGGCGGCAATCTCATCCTCGCGGCCTGTGACAAGGCACTGCATCCGCACGGCGTCCTCGCCCGCACCGTCCCGATACCGCTGCCACGCCTCGCGGATGGCGGTATCCTCATGTGAATAGCGGCCGTCCACCCGAAGCAGCAGATTCCCACCTGCGGTAACTGCCTCATACTGTCCGGACAAGGCGGGATGTTCCATCGCCTTATCCGGCTGCCAAGTATCGAAGAACGTCAGAATTGCCTTGGCAATGGGCGAATCCACGCCATCCAATACGGTATGGTGCAGACTTGCGGCAGCGCGAAAGCAATCCTGGCTGCGCTTCGGCTTTCCCTTTTGGTCAACGCCCAGCAGATAGGTTGAGTTGTCCCACAGGAAGTTGGAAGCAATGCCAACGGTACGCTTTACCGGTGCAGGTAGATTTCTGATAGTCTGCGGCATCTGCGCCTTTCCCTTTTCGGATGGCTGTTGAATATTGATTATTTGCGTCACCTGGCCGTCTTTATCCAGACACAGGGCGAAGCTGATCTTTGCCGGGCTCCATCCGGGAGCGGCGATCTCGCCGCGATGGAGGAGATCCTCGTAATACTGCGTCAGCGCTTGCAGAATCATTCCCTCACCTCCTCACTGTTCCATGGCGGCACAACCATCACGCCGTCCGTCAGACTGGCCCGGAAGAACCGGGGCGTGATGTTCCGGGAATCGGTGTAGTCCATATCCAGCAGGATCCAGCCCAGATCACGGACACCCTCCAGCTCCTTCGGACAGGGCGGCAGCTCCGTGCAGCGGCGAAAATGGGCCGGAAACTCCCTTGTGCCGAAATAGGGCATACTGTAGCACTGGCCCCGTTCCAGGCGACGCCTGATGATGTCCTGAAACTTTCCGGCGTTGTCACCGGGAGCAGCGTTCTCCGTCAGGTCGAAATGGGCGTCAATCACATAGTGCACGTCCCGCAGCACCATGGCCGCCCGCTGCTGGATGCTTTCCGGCGTGGCTAAATACAGCTCTCCTTGCCCTTTCTCCATAACGGTTTTTACCTTGCGGGCGCTGATGGTATCCTTCACCTCGTTGCGGCGAATGTTGGTGAAGCGAATGGGGCTGCATACATGGATGCGGTCGATGCGCCATCGCAGACCGGGGTGCCAGTAAATACTTTCCAGCAGCCCGCGGGCTGCCGACGGCGTCATGGTATCGTAGCTCACATGCTCAACCTTGAACTCAGGCCGCGAAAAAAGCGCGTAGTCGCCCCACACTTCCACTTGTATTGCCATAAGGTCACTCCTTTCGTTTATTATTTAAATAGATCATAAGCTATTCCTTCGGAAAAGTCAATACGCAAATTCATAATATTGGGAAGTTAAATAAAAAAAATAAACGAGTTGACAGATCATGTTTTTTTTGGTATAGTCCCAACGTCACTGGATGCAGTGTGGATTGAAATATAATATTGGGCAGTTACCGTATCAGGCAGAAGGACGGGTAGGCCGACCTTCTGCCATTTTTCAGATAAACTCCGCCTTGCCTGTCTCCGGCTCCAGAGACAGGCCCATGGTCTCGCTGTACAGCGTCAGATCTGTCAAAATGGCACTGTCCTCGTCCAATACGGGAACCTCCCGCGCCGTCAGCAGCGCACCTGCATTGTACAGCGCCTGATAATGCTTATCATATACAGAAACGGCATAACGGCCCAGCTTACGGTACAGGTCCCTGGAGCACTCGCCGTCCTGCAGACGCCGGAGTAAAGCCGTGCCTTCACCATAAGGAATGTAGATGGTATATGTATTCCGGTCGATGAGATGGAACTTCTCTGCTACTGTGCGGAACGGAAATTCACAGCCCCCGATTCCCTGCGTGAATGCCTCGATAACACCCTGCCGGTCCAGCGCATCGCCGCTCAGATCGCGCAGACTGCAAAAGTACCGAGTCATCGTCTCAGGCGCGGCAGGGTCGCGATCCTCTTTCAGCGCTTCTCTGGCTGCGCCGACGGCGGCCTGGAACAATTGCGGCGGCAGCTCAGTCCGCTCAAAAATCGTGACAAAGCTCTCGTCCGCAGGACGTTTTCCCTCACGGTTGCAGCGCCCCGCCGCCTGCATGACGGAATCCAGCCCCGCCAATTCCCGGTAGACGGCAGGAAAATCCACATCCACACCCGCCTCGATCAGCGATGTGGATACCACCCGGCATGGTTCCCCCCTTCTTAACCGTTCTTTGATCTTATCAAGCAGCACCTGTCGTTGAGCGGGGACCATCAACGTGGACAGATGATAGCTGCCCTCCTGCGGCAGCAATGCGTATATGCTCTGGGCAGCCTTACGGCTGTTGACGATACAGAGGACTTGCCGCTGCTCACTCAGCCGCTCTGCCAGCACTTCGTCAGTCATCGTTCCGGAGTGTTGGAAGGTCACGCGGCGGAAGCGGTCATACAGTGCTGCCGTTTGCGGGCAGAGCTCTGTCACGGGGCAGTCTGGCGCGTAGGTGCGCAGCAGGTCATCCAAAGATGGCTGCGTTGCCGTACAAAGCACCGCCGTAGCGCCGAAGTGCCGTACCAGCTCAGCTATAGCTCCCACGCACGGCTGAAGATGGCAGGTGGGCAGCATCTGCGCCTCATCGAAGATTATCACGCTATTTGCAAGACTATGCAGTTTTCGGCATTTTGAGGACCTATTGGAATAGAAGGATTCAAAGAATTGCACGGCGGTAGTGACGATTACGGGCATATCCCAGTTTTCAGTAGCCATCGCAAGGCGGTATTGCGCCGGAGAGGATGCGTCCTCCAGCTCATAAAGTTTGCCGGAATGGTGCTCCAGCACGTTATCTTCTCCAAGTATTTCCTTGAATACCGCCGCGTTCTGCTCGATTATTGACGTGTATGGTATGACATATATTATATGCTTCATGCCGTGGGCCACAGCGTGGCGCAGCGCAAATGCCATGGACGATACCGTCTTGCCTCCGCCTGTAGGCACCGTCAGCGTATAAATACCTTTGGTTTTTTCGCCGCATCGCAGACATTCGGAAAGTATTTCCCAACGATACTTGTTCATTTCATTTTCCGGATTCGCCCATTTTTCTATGTGTTTTTCCAGCTTTCCGAGCAGTCGTTCCATACCGTCATAACCGCCGCGAGACAACTTATACGGCTGCATGAAGCGTTCCGTATCCAGATAGTCTGCGTCTACCAGACAGGAATAAATCATTCGCATAAAAACACTTAACGAAAAATATGGGTTCGGCACAGCTTTTGGATCAATGGGCGCCGAATGAAGTAGCGGAACCTCAATCTCAGACTGATAAGCCTGATAATCTTCTATTTTTTTCTTTAGGCGGCCGCTCAACGTAGACTCTCCGCCATTGTCCGTATTACTTCCGCAATCTGGCAAGCCCGCATGATGCCCTGCAATGCAATAATTTAGAAACGAGTAGTATCCTCCTTTCGCCGCACAAAGTTGTGCTCCAGCCGTCGAATGGTCCACCTGAACATCTCCTTTTTGAAGTCTTCTCTGGAACCTGAGACTGTACTTTCCAATATCATGCAGCATACCACTGCAATATCCCCATTCATACTTTCCAAATTCTCCGGCAAACATTCCAGCAAGTCTTGCGACCCCCTCCGAATGCTCCAAAACACTCTGTTTTCGTTCCCCATCAATATGCGCAAAATAATCCATATGCCTCTCCCCCATTTTCTTCGACATTTTTCTGTTACGATCCTTTTTCTGACATGCTCCCGCGAAGGGAACGACTCTGAGGATTTGAAAGTTACTGTTGGCTTTTCACAATTTCAATCCATGCTCCCGCGAAGGGAGCGACCAATGGCTGCCCATACTTTTCGTACATAGCAAGATTTCAATCCACGCTCCCGCGAGGGGAGCGACGGCGCGTGTCCGCCGGGAAGAGCGCGAGAAACTATTTCAATCCACGCTCCCGCGAGGGGAGCGACATCGTCTCACCATAATTCAGCATACCCCTTTTCGCATTTCAATCCACGCTCCCGCGAGGGGAGCGACCATTAACGCAGAGCGTGCCCACATGGTCAGCCGTGAAGAGGCGGAGCAATTTATAAAGGAATCTGATGTGTCGCTTACCCGATGGAATGGCAGGTTTGTAAATTATTACGGCAAAGACGGGGCAACGTATGTGGATGTAGAAAACAAGAACATCAGAACATCTTTTTCGAGCAGAGAGTTTGATGGAAATACCTTAAAAATCAGGGAGGTTGTAGAAAAGTATGCGGGAAAGAACAGTCATGTGCCCAATCCTGAAAAAGCAGATTGATGATACGGTATGCTATGACATCCATATGAATGTCGAGGGGCTGCTTCCTGACTGGGGAGTACCAAAGGAAGTTGTATGTATACCGGACTACAAGCGGATTTGTCTGGAATGCAAAAATCATAAGGAGTAAATACCACCAGTCAAAAGACCGGTGGTATTTTTATACCCATTTTTAAGAAAGAGAGGAAGAGCAACATGGAAAATGAAGAATTTTTAAGACTG
>ERZ825137.6475-NODE-6475-length-10191-cov-20.993587_pt1 | contig 10191 bp, 8 predicted proteins | sample MGYA00519873_ERZ825137 | MGnify/ENA primary metagenome ERZ825137 (study PRJEB31778, sample SAMEA3449190) | human gut metagenome | biome: human gut; feature: human-associated habitat; material: faeces | place: United Kingdom | collected 2010/2012 ... | reverse complement strand
GAGACTTCTTTAGATATTGTGTAAACCTCCGAAACGGTATAAAATAGAAATAACAAATCGGAGGTTAAAATTATGCCAAGGTACAAAGACAGCCCGGAGGTACGGGCAGCAAAACAGGAACGGAGAGAAAAACTGCGGGAATTGCTCGCACTAATGGAAGTGGAGGATGTCCGAGACCTGAAATTCGTATTCAAAGAAATGGTCGGCGAGGTACTCGAAAACGGACTTGAAGCGGAGCTTGACGATAAGCTCGGTTACACCAAGTACGATTACCGGAATAAAGACACCGACAACAGCCGAAACGGTCATAGCGCCAAGACCGTTAAAACAAGTGCGGGCGAAGTGGAAATAGCCGTTCCGCGAGACAGGAAATCCGAATTTGAACCGCAGATCATCAGGAAAAACGAAACATCACTAAGCTGGGATATTGAAGAAAAGATCATTTCAATGTACGCCAAAGGGATGACCACCAACGATATTTCGGCACACATTGAGGATATTTACGGAATAGAGGTATCGGACAGTCTTGTAAGCCGAATAACGGATAAAATACTTCCGGTAGTGAAGGAATGGCAGCAGAGACCGCTTGAGAGCATCTATGCGGTAGTTTTTATGGACGCAATTCATTATAATGTACGCTGTGAGGGCAGAATTGTAAAGAAAGCCGTATACATAGCAATCGGCATAAATATGGACGGCAAGAAAGATGTTCTCGGTATGTATGTCGGGGAGAACGAAAGCGCAAGGTATTGGCTTTCAATACTTAACGGGCTGAAAAACAGAGGTGTTGAGGATATTTTAATTGCCTGTGTCGACGGCCTTACGGGCTTCCCCGAGGCAATATCCGCCGTGTACCCCAAAACCGAAGTACAGCAATGTATTATCCATCAGATCCGTAACAGCACAAAGTATGTTTCATACAAGGACATTAAAGCCCTAATGGCGGATTTAAAGAAGGTTTACGGTGCCGTAGACGAGGAAACGGCGCTTTACGAATTAGAGCAGTTTGCAGCCAAATGGGACTCGAAATATCCTAAAATTTCAGCTTCATGGAAGGCTCATTGGTCTGAACTTTCAACCTATTTTAAGTATCCGCAATCTGTAAGAACGCTGATCTACACCACCAATTCCATTGAAAATTTTAACAGGCAGCTGAGGAAGGTTTCGAAAAACAGGTCTGTATTCCCGAACGATGACAGCTTGCTCAAAATGCTCTACTTGGCTCAGGTAGACATTACAAGAAAATGGACCGGCAGACGCAGGGATTGGGGCGAGATTCATTCTCAGCTTGAAATATTCTTTGCCGACAGACTGCCGGAGTAGCTGAAATTCACAGTCATGTAAAGGGTAAAATGAACGGCTGCCGCGGCAGCCGCCCTTGACATGCCTTGCTCTTTCTGCTATTATGCAAATATGGCGTGCAAGCCGATTTTCGCCTTTCACGCCATTCATCTTTTTGCTTTTTTATACCGTATTTTGGACTTTACACATAATTTGAATAAGAACCACGGCAAAATTTAACTAAATTGATAGAACAAAATGAATTCGATAACATTTTCGCATCTTTTTGCGAGGAGTTCATTTTTTATGATTGTAAAAACCCCGAACAAGTTAAAGAAGATGTGCCTGGCCGTCATAGCATAGCACATTGTTGGTATAATACATACCCAAATAGGAAAACCGCATTGAATGCAATATTATTTACCGATTTCTTATTAGATTTAAAACCGTTAGAAAATCATGAGTAACAAAAAATATTTCGGATACTAAATAACATAAATGCAGAATTGCTTTGATAGGCAGTTCTGCATTTTTAATTCAAATATTCTATTTATTGCATCAATTACTAATTGAAATTAACTCACTCACTGTTTCTTTTAAATAGTTTAATTTTGATATGTCGAAATTTCTAATAAGATCCCATTTTAACATTTTAGAGTCCAAATTCTTTTTTTCCAATTTTCCTAAAATATAATTGTACAAACTAAATAAAAGGTACTTGCCACAAAGCAAATAAAGGAAATCATCCCCATAAATATCAATATATGTGTTTTTGATTTCATTTATTGATGTCGTAATTTGTTCCAAAGAAATTCCTGAGATTTCAACAATTTCATTTATATATTTATCATATGAACCTTGACGTTCAAATCCAGTTTTTTCATCTATGAAAAATCCAGGCCCCTTTTGAACATTTACAATACCTTCGCAGTACTTTTGTACAAAACAGTGTGTTAAAAAAATGAGGGATAATTGGTCTACTATTTTATCATACCATGATTCAAAATTTAGTAAGGTCTTTACCTCTTTTTTTCGCAACTTTAACACACCGCGCAAGTATTCTATAATTGCGTTTTCATCTATATAATATGTTTCAATATTATATGCTTTTAGATAAATAAAATTTTGGTTATGTATCATCGCCGAAGGTGTTAATAGAATGTCGAAGTCTCCGTCGGCGAGATAAATGTTAATAGCATTAGATTCTGGGTCACAAACACCAAACTCGTGGAACCGATCCTTTAGTTGTTCCTTTCCGCCAACCCCAAAAATAGAATTGATACGATATTTACCTTCAAACATTCTATCAAAGATTTCTTCGTATTCATATTCTTTATCTTTATCTTCCACGAAAAAATTTATATCGTTTGTAGTTCGAAGAAAGAAATATCTAGCAGCATTTGCATCATCAGAATACATTAAATCCCCATATCCCTGCATTTATTATCCCTCTTTGACAATATATTTCTTTTCCAATTTAAACATTCGATCTCTATATTTTCCAACAAATTCCGGAGAATGTGTTGCAAAAATCATTTGTATATTTGGATTGATTTTAATTGCAGATTCAACAAATATTTTTTGCCAAGATAAATGCAGCGACAATTCAGGTTCGTCAACAACAAAAATGCCGTTTTTTGTGTTGTCAACAGCAAAGATTAGGTTTGCAAAAAAGATTAAAAGTTGACGCTCGCCAGAGGAGAGATAATGGACGCTTATCATGTCAGAACTGTTCTCGGTCATAAAACCTATAGCGCCTTCATTGCTAATGACAATTTTCTTATGGTCCTCTGCATTGTCTATGAATCTATTAATTGTTTCTTCGAATAATTTTACGTTGCTTCTTATACGTTCTTTTTGTTTTTCTGCCTTAGAGGCAATCTCCGTAAATCGTTCGATTCTAACTAATTCTTTGTACTTGAAAATCAAATTACCTAAAATGTTATAATCCTCAGAATTTTCCATTTCACTTTCTTTTATCAATTGTGCAAAAAAGTCTTTGTATTGTTCTTTTTCTTCATCGGTAACAATGTTAAAATCTGATAATAACTTTATATAAGATTTAGAAATTTTTTCTATTTTGTTTTTATCGTACTCATTTATATGCTTTTTAAAATCGCTTAAATCATCATTCACTATATCTAAAGAAGATTTTAATATTGTATTACGGAAAGTATCATTAATGTTAGCTATTTGAGTGTTCATCTTAACGATAGTATCCATAACTAAAAGTTCAATATCATTTAATGCCTTGTCACGCTTGGAATCAGGTACATTTCTTAAATTAGAAGTTACTCTTCTTCTATAATACGGAGATCTATATGCCATTCGGTAATCTTCGTATTTCATATCATATTTTGTAGAACGATTAAGTGGCAAATAGACATAGTTGAAAGTATTGTTGATTTTTTGTAGCACAGGGTTAGTTTCAAAGTAGCGTTTCATTTTTTTATAAAACTGATTGCCAGAGAAAGAATCCTCAATTTCTTCGTCGCCGATTTTGAAAATTTCATATTTCTCGTCTTTAAAAGTAACCTTCAATACATTGTCATTTCGTTTTATTGATATAACATCTTCCGTATCATCGTTGTAATATAAAAGGTCAATCTTCTCAAAGACGTAGTCAAATAGATTAAATAAATTCCCTGTAATGATTGCTTCAGTGATATTTAAAACCGTTGTCTTTCCGCAACCATTCAAACCATAAATAAATGTAATGTCATTATTAAAGTCAACATCATAACAATAAGAACCGTATAATTTAAAAACAGATAATCTTCTTAATTTCACACAAATCACAACCTTTCCTCCTTATTATAACATTGTTTGCACAGATTTTAAAGATATTATTTGTAAATATGTTTTAATTATATTATATTTAGAAATAAATAATTTCTATAATGTTTTAGCAATGCAATTCAGTGATTAGTATTGCGTTATTTTTAGTTTTGTGATATAATACCAAATGCGACACAGTTTAATATTACTCTGAACAGGCATACTATTGGTAAAAATGTATGCCTTGATATCATTTCCTGTTTGGAGTGAACTGTGTCGCAACAGATCAGGCTACGTTTTTCGGTGCGTAGCTTTGGCTGCGCACTTTTTTATTTATCAAGAAAAGAGGAAAAGAAATGAAAAAAATCAGTAGTGTAATTTGGGGAATAGTGCTTATTGCAGCAGGTGCATTATTTGCACTGAACGCATTAAACATAACGAACATCGACATCTTCTTTGATGGTTGGTGGACATTGTTCATCATCGTGCCCTGTGCTGTGGGTTTGTTTACCGAGCGAGAAAAGACAGGTAATATCATCGGTATTGCGGTTGGTGTATTCCTGTTGTTGTGTTGTCAGGACATATTAAGCTTTTCTATGCTTTGGAAACTTCTTGTACCTGCCATTATTGTAATCGTGGGACTTAAGATGGTATTTACAGGACTTTTCGGTAATAAGGCAAATGAAATTATAGCCAAGATTAAACAAGACGGCGGCGAAACAAAGGTCGGCTGTGCCGCCTTCTCCGGTTGTGATCTAAATTATGACGGCGAAGTATTTGAGGGTGCAGAACTTACCGCAACCTTTGGCGGTGTGAAGTGCGATCTCCGTAACGCTATTATCGAAAAAGATTGCGCCATTCAGGTGTCAGCTATTTTTGGCGGTATTGATATTTTCGTTCCCGACAACATCAATGTAAAGGTAAGTTCCAACTGTATCTTTGGTGGCATCTCTAACAAGACTTCCGTACACAAGGATGCTCCCACTATCTACATAAGCGGCACTTGTATGTTTGGAGGCGTTGAAATAAAATGACCACGTTTCAAAAAACAGTTAAATATATAGCGATGGCGTTTGCTATCTTTCTCACAGTTAGCATTATCGGAGGAATTTTAAGTATGTTTGGTTTGTTCGGCGGATTTTTCGGTGGCGATGCTGTTACCGAAGATATAAAAACTTATTCAGTATCATCGGAAATACAAAGCCTTGAGGTAAAGATCAATGCCGCTGATTTTACCATTAAGCAAGGTGAAAGCTTTTCTGTTGAAAGCAATTTAAAGCACCTTACGGTTGAAGATAAGAACGGTGTTCTGACGGTCAAGGAAACAAAGAAGTTTGCTCACACTTATACCGGTGCTGTATTGACTCTTTACATTCCTGCAGACACGGTGTTCGAAAAAGCAAATATTATAACCGGTGCAGGAAGACTGACTGTAGATAGCTTGTCTGCTTCTACAATGAACTTTGAACTCGGTGCCGGTGAAGTTACCATTGATACTCTTGTTGCCACCTCAAATATTGATATTGACGGTGGTGCCGGAAAGATCACCGTATCAGGCGGTGCACTCCATAGCCTTGATTTAGATATGGGTGTCGGTCAGTTGAATCTGACGTCTGTTCTTACAGGTGAAAGCGATTTCGATTTAGGTGTTGGAGAGTCCAACATAACCATAATTGGTAATAGGGATGATTATAAACTTGATATAGAAAAAGGTATTGGAAATATCACTGTAGATGGTGCAAGCGTTTCTAATATCAAGGAACAAGGTAACGGCAATAACAGCATTGAGGTTAGTGGCGGTATCGGTGCCATTAACTTGAAATTTAAGGAGTCTGACGCAAAATGATTTTAGAACTGAAAAACATAGAAAAATCCTTCGGAGAGAAGAAGGTTCTCACCGGAGTTTCATTCAAAGCTGAGGGCGGAAAAGCTTTCGGTCTGCTCGGCAGAAACGGTGCCGGCAAGACCACGTCTATTCGTATTTTGATGGATGTGTTTCCCGCAAACAGCGGTGAAGTGCTGATTGACGGTCAGCCAATTGATTACAATAAAATCGACATCGGTTATCTGCCTGAAGAAAGAGGTCTGTATCCGAAGAAAATCATCATCGACCAGCTTACCTATTTTGCGGAGCTGAAAGGTATGAGCCGCAAAGAAGCGGTAAAGTCTATTGACTATTGGCTCGAAAGACTAGGGATGACCGAATATCGTAATAAGAAGCTCGAAACTCTTTCAAAGGGTAATCAGCAGAAGATTCAGCTTATTACGGCTCTTGCCCACAACCCTGATATTGTTATTCTTGACGAGCCGTTCTCTGGTCTGGATCCAGTAAATGCAATGCTCTTAAAGGAGGTGGTTAAGGAACAGATTGCAAACGGCAAGATCGTTCTGTTCTCCAGCCATCAGATGAGCTACATAGAAGAATTCTGCGACAGCATTGCTATCCTCAACAACGGTGTAGTTGCTCTTCATGGTGATTTGCATGATATCAAGCGTGACTATCCTCGTGACCGCTTAGTTGTAAAAACAGAAACACCCGATGCAATCATTGCTGATTTTGGCTCTTCCTGTACCGTTATGGATAACGGTGATTTGATGATTCGCTTAGGCTCACCCTCCGAAAAGAAAACTACTATGACTCGCCTTGTAGAAAACTATGATATTGACGAGGTAAAGGTTTATGAACCTTCACTTAACGATATTTTCGTAGAATACGCAGGCGATGCCGCACAGGAGGACTAAGCAATGAAACAGTTTGGAAAAATACTTAAATTTGAACTTAAAAACTACGCAAAAAACAAGGCGTTTGTCGGAGTAACTATCTTCTTGATGGTGGTTATCGCTATCGTTATGTTCTTCCCTCGAATTACAGCATTGTTTGAATCAGACGATACTTCTAATACCACTGCAGACCTTTCCGTTATGCTTGTAAAAGCAGATGATCCTACGCAGGCGGATATGGTGAAAGAAACATTTGCCGCATCCTTTACTGACTATGACGTGCAGATTACGGATGAGGAAATCAGCGCAATCAAGAACAAAATTACTTCCGGTGATGTGGAGTGTGCTTTTGTAATGAACGGGGCAACTTCGTTCACATATTACGTTGATAATCTCTCAATGTACGATGTGAACCCCGATATTGCCACAGGCGTACTACAACAGATCTATCAAATGAACGCTATGATAGGCGGAGGTATGTCAGCTGAAGATGCTGCCGGTGTTATGAGCATTCAGATTGATGCGCAAGTGGAAAGCCTCGGCAAGGATCAGATGCAAAACTTCTTCTACACCTACATTATGATTTTTGCGCTGTATATGGTTATTCTGCTTTACGGCCAGATGGTAGCAATGAGTGTTGCAACCGAAAAAAGCTCTCGTGCTATGGAGTTGCTAATCACCAGCGCCAAGCCCATCAATATGATGTTCGGCAAGGTTTTAGCGGCTTGTATTGCAGGCCTTATTCAGCTTGTTGCCATTTTTGGCTCGGCACTCGTATTCTATAATGTGAACAAGTCTTATTGGGGAGATAACGGAATCATTGACTCTATCTTCAATATTCCGCCTGAGCTGTTTGTGTATATGCTTGTGTTCTTCCTACTTGGCTTCTTGATTTATGCATTCCTCTACGGTGCAATTTCTTCTACAGTTTCAAAGCTTGAAGATATCAATACAGCCGTTCAGCCGGTAACATTCCTGTTCATTATTGGTTTTATGGTAGTTATGTTCTCAATGAGCAGCGGAAGTGTGGACAATATACTTATGCAGATTTGCTCTTATATTCCGTTCACCTCACCGATGGCTATGTTTACAAGAATTGCTATGAGCACTGTGCCTTGGTATGAGATTGCAATTTCTATTGGCATTTTGGTTGCATCTACCTTTGGAATCGGAATTCTTTCTGCTAAGATCTACCGTGTAGGTGTTCTTATGTACGGAACATCGCCTAAGATTGGTAACATCATCAAAGCAGTTTGGAAGGCATAAGGAGATACGTTATGAATAAATGGCGTTTATTTTCTTCAATATTTCAAATCGTAGTCGGTATAGCGGCAATCATCGCCTATGTGGTGATTGCTGCATCCGGCGAAGTTATTGGTAAGTGGACAGTCACATTGATGCTTGCCATTGCATTTGTGGTAATAGGTGTTATCGGCACAGTTGATTATGCGAAGTCAAATAAAAAGCAAAAATAACGTACAAAATGCCCTCGTACCTAGTGGAGCGAGGGCATAATTTTTATTTTGGGGCATTATATTTTTATAAAAACTATATATATTAATGTTTTACTATGAAAACAAATAGATAACCACAAAAAGATAGCAGCAAAAACAACCCGTCTTGCGGCGGGGAGAGTGAAAATATGTGAGCAATAGATTAAGATACCACAGGAACGGCTGAGATATCAACACCTAATTCGCTCAGTTTTTTCAGATAAGAATTAATTTTCTTCTCGCGGTTGAATCTGTTGTAGAAATCTGCACCTAAATCGCAATAAGGTTGGTTGTTTTTGAGCATATGGTAAATTGCAATAAGTATTGAGTGTGCCACCGCCATTGCTGCAATTTTAGAATTACGGCGAAGTTTAATTCTTTGGTATTGTGCGTAAAAGAAGGTGCCTTTGTGAGTCTTCTTTAGATATTGTGTAAACCTCCGAGATGGTATAAAATAGAAATATCAAATTGGAGGTTATTATTATGCCAAGGTACAAAGACAGCCCGGAGGTACGGGCAGCAAAACAGGAACGGAGAGAAAAACTGCGGGAATTGCTCGCACTAATGGAAGTGGAGGATGTCCGAGACCTGAAATTCGTATTCAAAGAAATGGTCGGCGAGGTACTCGAAAACGGACTTGAAGCGGAGCTTGACGATAAGCTCGGTTACACCAAGTACGATTACCGGAATAAAGACACCGACAACAGCCGAAACGGTCATAGCGCCAAGACCGTTAAAACAAGTGCGGGCGAAGTGGAAATAGCCGTTCCGCGAGACAGGAAATCCGAATTTGAACCGCAGATCATCAGGAAAAACGAAACATCACTAAGCTGGGATATTGAAGAAAAGATCATTTCAATGTACGCCAAAGGGATGACCACCAACGATATTTCGGCACACATTGAGGATATTTACGGAATAGAGGTATCGGACAGTCTTGTAAGCCGAATAACGGATAAAATACTTCCGGTAGTGAAGGAATGGCAGCAGAGACCGCTTGAGAGCATCTATGCGGTAGTTTTTATGGACGCAATTCATTATAATGTACGCTGTGAGGGCAGAATTGTAAAGAAAGCCGTATACATAGCAATCGGCATAAATATGGACGGCAAGAAAGATGTTCTCGGTATGTATGTCGGGGAGAACGAAAGCGCAAGGTATTGGCTTTCAATACTTAACGGGCTGAAAAACAGAGGTGTTGAGGATATTTTAATTGCCTGTGTCGACGGCCTTACGGGCTTCCCCGAGGCAATATCCGCCGTGTACCCCAAAACCGAAGTACAGCAATGTATTATCCATCAGATCCGTAACAGCACAAAGTATGTTTCATACAAGGACATTAAAGCCCTAATGGCGGATTTAAAGAAGGTTTACGGTGCCGTAGACGAGGAAACGGCGCTTTACGAATTAGAGCAGTTTGCAGCCAAATGGGACTCGAAATATCCTAAAATTTCAGCTTCATGGAAGGCTCATTGGTCTGAACTTTCAACCTATTTTAAGTATCCGCAATCTGTAAGAACGCTGATCTACACCACCAATTCCATTGAAAATTTTAACAGGCAGCTGAGGAAGGTTTCGAAAAACAGGTCTGTATTCCCGAACGATGACAGCTTGCTCAAAATGCTCTACTTGGCTCAGGTAGACATTACAAGAAAATGGACCGGCAGACGCAGGGATTGGGGCGAGATTCATTCTCAGCTTGAAATATTCTTTGCCGACAGACTGCCGGAGTAGCTGAAATTCACAGTCATGTAAAGGGTAAAATGAACGGCTGCCGCGGCAGCCGCCCTTGACATGCCTTGCTCTTTCTGCTATTATGCAAATATGGCGTGCAAGCCGATTTCCGTCTTTCACGCCATTTATCACTTTGCTTTTTTATACCGTAATTTGGACTTTACACATAATTTGAAGAAGAACC
>ERZ825137.6474-NODE-6474-length-10192-cov-2.820065_pt1 | contig 10192 bp, 9 predicted proteins | sample MGYA00519873_ERZ825137 | MGnify/ENA primary metagenome ERZ825137 (study PRJEB31778, sample SAMEA3449190) | human gut metagenome | biome: human gut; feature: human-associated habitat; material: faeces | place: United Kingdom | collected 2010/2012 ... | reverse complement strand
CGGCGTGCTCTTTCCCCAGCAGATCGGCGTGCTCAAGCCCATTGTTCCCGCCCTCTTCGCCTTTATGACGTTTCAGGGCGCGCTCAGCAACACTTTCCACCAGGTAGCTGAGGTGTTCCGCCGTCCCCTGCATCTGATTTTGGCGTTATTTGTCTCGGCCGTGCTCATCCCCATCGCGGCGTATGCCATGGGATCGCTGTTCTTTGGCTCCAACCCCAACCTTGTCTGCGGCATCGTGCTCGAGTACAGCGTGCCCGTGGCCGTCACCGCTTTTATGTGGATCAGCATGTTCGGCGGCAACGGCCCGCTCGCGCTCACCATCATCCTGACGTCCTCGGTTATCTCCCCTGTGACGATTCCGCTCACGCTTAAGCTCTTGCTGGGTGCCACCGTCTCGATCGATGTGCCGAGCATGATGCAAGACATGGCCTTTATGATCGCCATCCCCGCCGTGCTCGGCATCGTGATCAACGAGCTCACGCGTGGATGGGGACACGAGAAGCTCTCCCCCGCGCTCTCGCCCGCCTGCAAATTCATGATGATGGGCGTTATCGCCTCCAACTCCACCGCCATGAGCGAGTACGTGCTGCATATGAACGCGGTGCGCCTGGAAGTCGCCCTCTTTATTTTGACCTTCGCCATCAGCGGCTTTGTCATCGGTTTTCTGGTCGCCCGTGCGCTGCATCTGCCATATAGCGAGACGGCTACCATGTGCTTTACCTGCGGCATGCGTAACATATCTTCGGGCGCCGTCATCGCCACGCAATACTTTCCGGGCGAAGTCGTATTCCCCGTCATGTGCGGCACGCTGTTTCAGCAGGTACTCGCCTCGCTTATCGGACATCTCTTTGAGCGTCTAACCGGCGAGGAGCGCGCCGCCCAGCGCAAGCGGGTCGAGGCCGGCCGCGACGCCATGGGACGCTAGGCTGTCCGCATTACGCGGGTGTTAGTCTTACTATACGAACGTTTCCAGATGCGCACGCAGGCGCTCAGCATCGACATCGAGCGTGGTCTCAGCATTGACCTGGGCTAAACGATAGCCGACGAAGTAGGGCGAAACCACCCAACGCGGCAGCGCCTTGGTAATGGTCCGACCGCCCAGGTGATAGAAGAACAGATTATACGACCCTGCGCGACCACCGTGGTGCTCGTTCAGGATATAGCGCAGAGCTACCTGGACTGCATCGGCGAAGAGATCCGCCTCGGCTTGATCTCTCGTGTCATCGCTGGCAGAGATTCCCTGCGGGGCTGAAACGTTGATCTCAAAGAACCCCATGATGGGTTCGGTTGAGATGTTGGCCGAGATCCTCCCCTGTTGCCAGACATTGATGCCTTCGAAATTGGCGGAAGTCAGCGAAGCATAGCCGTCTTCCTGCTCCAAACCCACAATCTGCATGTGCGGATGAACGAGGCTACCGCCCGAGAGCGGACCCTTGTTCTTGTACATGAGCACGCTTCGATACTGCTGTGAATCGATCATCTGCTGCCAGCAACCCAGGGCAAACCGCATCACATGGTGGAGTTCATCAGGCTCATAGGTCACCAGGTCGGCATCGTGATCGGCCGACTCGATCAGCACGGTTTGACGGGTGGCGCGCAGGGTCTTGAACTTATTCTCGAGCCAAATGCAATCGCCATCACGGCGAATGATGTCGGTGAGCCCTTCTGTATCGCAAAAGGGACACGCGGTGCCGGGGCGGCGGTTGTCGTCGGGCTTACCGTTCGCCTGCTGAACGTCAAATACCAGCGCCACGGGTTATACCTCCAGCGGCACAATCTTGGTGCCATGGAGCTCGGAGGCGCCCAGTGCCGCCGCCACGGTATCGCGGTTGGCCGTGGAAATGCCGCCGCCGGGAAGGATGGTCAAGCGGTCGCCCGCATACTCGATCAAGCGGGCCAGGTTTTCGAAGTTGTCCTCGATCGGCGTACCGGCAGCACCACCATGCGTCAGGATGCGTGTGATGCCGCAGTCGGCGAGTATGTCAATCGCGTCGAGCTGAGACTCGGGCGAGAGCTGATCAAACGCCATGTGGAAGGTGATGTCGATGGGCTCACGCTTGCATTCCTCGGTCGCGCAGCCCGCGGCCATCACGAGAGCGCCCAACGTAAGCTCGTCGAGTGCCCATCCGCCAGCGCAGGGCTTGCAGCAGCCAAAGACCAAGCCGTCAACGCCGGCGCTCACGGCAAGGCCCAGGTCCATCTCCATCATACGCAACTCGTCCTGGTTGTAGTGAAAGTCGCCGCCACGCGGGCGAATCATGCACATCACCCGCGCATCGTGCTCGTGTGCATAGTTGGTCGTAGCGCTGATAACGCCGGCCGAAGGCGTGGTGCCACCAACGGCAAGGTTGTCGCACAGCTCGATACGCCTTGCACCGGCATCGATAGCCGCCGGCACCCGCTCAAAGTTCTCGGCACAAAACTCGTACAGCATAGATAGACCCCCAAAGACAGCAGATGTTTTCCGACGGGCATTGTCACACATCCCCATGAAGTTGCGGTGGAATAGGGACTCATTTGGCCTCTGGAGCCCGTATTCAGTCCCTATTTCACCGCAACTTAAAAGGGGGCGCTGACCGGGTTGGTCAGCGCCCCCTTTGTTGAATGGATTAACCGCCCAGATAGGCCTTGCGGACGTTGTCGTCGTGCAGGAGCTCTTGGCCGGTGCCGGTCATGGTGATCTTGCCGGTCTCGAGCACGTAACCGCGTGTGGCGATGGAAAGCGCCATCTGCGCGTTTTGCTCGACCAGAAGCACCGTGGTGCCGGCCTTGTGCAGGTCCTCGACAATCTGGAAGATCTGTTCGATCAGAATCGGTGCCAGACCCATGGAAGGTTCGTCGAGCATAAGCAGTTTGGGGTTACTCATAAGGGCGCGCCCCATAACGAGCATCTGCTGCTCGCCACCTGAAAGGGTGCCGGCGACCTGGCGACGACGTTCCTTCAGGCGCGGGAACTGCTCGTAGACGCGCTCCAGGCCCGGAGCAATTGTGGACTTGGGCTGTGTATAGGCGCCCATCTCCAGGTTCTCCTCGACCGTCATCTGCAAAAAGGCGCGACGACCCTCGGGAACCTGAGCCAGGCCCTTACCAACCAGCTTATCAGCGGGCGTATGGGTAATGTCCTCGCCCATAAACTTGATGGAGCCGGTCTTGGAGCGCAGCAGGCCCGAGACGGTCTTGAGCGTTGTGGACTTGCCGGCACCGTTGGCACCAATCAAGGCCACGATCTCGCCCTCGTTAACGTTAAAGGAGATGTCCTTGATGGCGTGGATGGCGCCGTACCAGACGTTGATGTTGTAGACGGAAAGCATCGGCTCTGCCATTTAGTTCTCCCCCTTATCCTGCTTACCCAGATACGCCTCGATAACGGCGTCGTTGTTCTGGATTTCCTCCGCCGTACCCTTGGCGATAACCTTGCCAAAGTTAAGCACGCAGATGCCCTCGCAGATGTTCATAACGAGCGACATATCATGCTCGATAAGCATGATGGCGATGCCGAAGGTGTCGCGAATCTTGACGATGTTCGCCATGAGCTCTGCGGTCTCGGACGGGTTCATGCCGGCGGCAGGCTCGTCGAGCAGCAGCAGCTTGGGGTTAGTGGCAAGCGCGCGGACGATTTCCAGACGGCGCTGAGCGCCGTAAGGAAGCGAGCCGGCCTGTTCATTTGCCAGGTGCTCCATGTCAAAAATGGACAGCAGCTCCATGGCGCGCTCGTGGGCGGCCTTCTCGTGCTTCCAATACGTCGGCAGGCGCAGCACGCCCTCAAAGCCGGAGTAGCGCTCCTGGTTGTGCAGGCCGACCTTAACGTTGTCCTCCACCGTCATGGTGTTGAACAGACGGATGTTCTGGAACGTACGGGCAATACCCATGCGGTTGACCTGGTAGACCGACTTGCCCGAAGTGTCCTCACCGTCGAGCAGGATGGTGCCGTGCGTAGGCTGGTACACCTTGGTGAGCAGGTTGAAGACCGTGGTCTTGCCGGCACCGTTGGGGCCGATGAGACCGGCAATCTCGGTCTTGCCGATGGTTAGGCTAAAGTCGTCGACCGCCTTAAGGCCGCCGAATTCAATGCCCAGGTGAATGCACTCGAGCGCCGGGCGCTGGCCCAGGTCGCGGTCGGGAACGATGGCGCCAGAAGGATACGGGACCATCTTGCCCTTGTTGAACTCAAACTTACTGGGCATCGGCTGCCACCTCCTTCTTGGAAGCAAAGCGATCCTTAATGCGTGCGAAGAACGCCTTGAGCTGTGGGTTGTTGGTAAAGACCATGACCAGAATCAACACGATGGCGTAGATGAGCATGCGGTAGTCCGAAAACTGACGGAGCAGCTCGGGGAGCACCGTGAGCAGCGCCGCGGCGATAACGGAGCCGCGCATGTTGCCCAGGCCGCCCAGGACCACGAACACCAGAATGAGAATGGACGTATTGAAGTCGAACTTAGTGGCGGAAAGCTGCGAGAAGTTACCGCCGAACAGAGCTCCGGCAGCACCGGCGAGGGCAGCGGAAACCACGAAGGCGATCATGCGGTACTGGGTGACGGAGATGCCCACAGACTCGGCAGCGATCTTGTTGTCGCGCACGGCAATAATGGCACGACCGGTACGGCTGCGAACCAGGTTGAGCACAATCACGAGCGCGACCATAACCAGGATTGCGCCGGCAAGGAAGGTCGAATAGGTCGACACGCCCGATGCACCCTGCGCGCCCTTGATGATGGCGGTGCCGTCCTCGAGCAGGTGCAGGTCGTCGATCGTGGAGTTACCCGTGATGTTAAAGATCACATGCAGGCCGCGGGAATCGACGCCCACAATGAGGCAGGTGACGACCTCTTTGATAATCTCGCCAAAAGCCAGGGTCACGATGGCCAGATAGTCGCCGCTCAGGCGCAGGACCGGGATGCCGATCAAGAAGCCCAAGATGGCAGCGGCGATAGCGCCGACCACAATGCTGATGATCAGACGCATCGGATCAGACGGAACGGTGCTCTCCAGCGCGACGGCAGTGACGATGCCCGTATAGGCGCCGACGCTCATAAAGCCCGCGTGGCCCAGCGACAAGTCGCCCGCGATGCCGACGACGAGGTTAAGGGAGATGGCCATGACGATATAGGCTGTGATGGGAACCAGCTGACCGGCGATCATGCGCGGGATCATGTGGTTGGACTGCATAAAGAACACGATGGCGAACGCCACAAGGCACATGGCGTACGTAACAAAGTCGTGACGCGTCTGCTTGTCTTTAAGAAACTTCATAACGCTCACCTACACCTTCTCGGGGACGTACTTGCCCAAGAGGCCGGCAGGCTTGACGAGCAGGACGATGATCAAAACACCAAAGACGATGGAGTTGGCAAGGCTCGTGGAAATGTAAGCCTGCGCCATCGCCTCGATGATGCCGATGAGAATGCCGCCGACAAAGGCGCCGGGGATGGAGCCGATGCCGCCGAAAACGGCAGCGTCGAAGGCCTTGATGCCAGGCATGGCGCCCGTAGTGGGCTGCAGGACCGGCGAGTAGGAGCACAGGAGCACGCCGGCGATGGCAGCGAGGGCGGAGCCGATGGCGAACGTCATCGAGATGGTGCGGTTGACGTTGATGCCCATGAGCTGAGCGGCGGCCTTATCCTCGGACACGGCGCGCATGGCCTTGCCCATCTTGGTCTTACCTGTAAAGAACATCAGGCCGGCCATGATAACTAGGCAGGCGACGATGGTGACGAGCGAGACGGCGCTTACGTTAAACTCCGGCACCGGGAAGGTGACGAGCGAAGTGAAGTTCTTGGGCGTGGCGCCCCACAGAAGCTGCGCGGCGTTCTGCAGGAAGTAAGACACGCCGATGGCCGTGATCAGAACGGCCAACGGGCCCGCTTGGCGCAGCGGCTTATAGGCCAGACCCTCAATGAGAACACCGAGAACCGTGCAGACCACACAAGAGAGAACTACAGATGCCCAGCCCGGGAGGCCGAGATACGACGTGGCGCAGAACGAGACATAGGCACCGACCATGATGACGTCGCCGTGGGCGAAGTTCAGCATCTTGGCGATACCGTAGACCATGGTGTAGCCCAACGCGATGATGGCGTAGACGCTGCCCATGGACAGGCCGTTGACCAGGTATTGGATAAAGACCGTCATGTTCCACATCCCCCTTTCGAATAGGTTTCCAGTTGATGTATGAAACAGGGACGTTACATCGTCCCTAGATACCAAGCAAGCAGGGAAGGCCAAAACCTCCCCTGCTTGGGATCAAAACCGCTCTATGTAAGGCGGCCAATTAGGCCTGTACGTACTTGCCGTCGGTGATGACGTACGCCGTGGGCTCCTTCTGGACCTGGCCCTTATCGTTCCAGGTGAGCTTGCCGGTCAGACCGTCAACGGTAATCTTGAGCATAGCCTTGGACAGCTTCTCGGCGGCCTCGGTCGGGTCGGCGTCGACACCAAGACCGGCCTCCTTGAGGGCCTCGGCCACCGCGTGCACGCCATCGTAGGCGTCGGCGGCAAACTGGTCGGGGGTATCGCCGTACTTATCCTTGTAAGCGTTGACGAAGTCGGCGTTCTTCTCATCGTCGGCGGAGAACGGGGTCATGAGCAGCAGACCCTCAGCAAGAGAGGTATCGAAGCCCTCAACGCCCAGGATGCCGTCCATGCCGTCGCAGCCCATCATCTTGACGTCGTAGCCCATGTCCTTGGCGTTCTTGAGCAGGACGGACGCCGGCGTGTAGTAGATCGGCGCAAAGATCATGGTGGCGCCGGCCTGCTTGGCCTTGGTCAGCTGGTTCGTAAAGCTCGTGGCGGAGTCGTCCTTAAAGGTCTCCTCGTCAACAATCTCGAGCTTGGACTCAGCGGCCTGGGCCTTAAAGGAATCTGCGATGCCCGAAGAATATGCGTCGCCGGAGTTATAGAACAGCACGAACTTCTCGTCCGCATACTTCTGCGCCAGGAACTTGGCAGCGTTGACACCCTGGTTGGGGTCGGTGAAGCAAACCTGGAAGACGCAATCCTTGCCGTCGGTGACGTCCTCGGAGGACGCGGACGGGGTGATCATGAACGTCTTGGGGTCGTTACCGCACTCGGCGGCAACGGCAACCGACGCACCCGTGGTGGTCGGACCGACGAGGGCCTGCATGCCCCAGTCGAGCAGGGTGTTGAAGGCGTTGACGGCCTTCTCGCCATCGGCCTGGTCATCCTCGGCCTTGCTGGCAAGCGGCAGCTCCTTGGTCGAGAAATCCTTGCAGCCAAGCTCGACACCCTGGGTAACGGACTTGCCGTAGGACGCGTTGGCGCCGGTCAGCGGGCCGATGGTACCGATCTTAAACGAAGCGTCGCTCGAAGCGGAACCGCTGTCGCCGCCGTTGGAGGAGCAACCAGCTAGAATGGACATCGCCCCCAGACCTGCTGCGCTCGCGATAACGCTCCTGCGATTCATAACAGGGTTCAATGACTTACCGGTGAGGCTCGACATGCGGCTCTCCTCTCAAATCTCGTCGGGTTTCGGTTACCCGACAGGCCATCCTTCGCCGTGTTCGGCGTTCGCAAAATACTAGACGCTTTAGTTAAGGAAAGTGGCGATTATTTTAACTTTTCTTTGGATTTGTTCATTTATCCATAATTATGCGTATTTCTATTGTTTTATGCAGTTTAGCCACTTTATTATGTAAAAGTAATGTTTCCATTCTGTTACAGGCGTCCCTGCCCTGAATAAAACAGCCTCACCGGTCGTGCTTTATGCGCACTTAGGAAGCGATGTACTTGCCGTCCTGGATCACATAGGCTGTCCATGCCGTCGACACCCATTAGTGTCATGTCGTAGCTCATGTCCTTGGCGTTCTTGAGCAAAACGGACGCTGGGGTGTAATAGATCGGGGCAAAAATAAGCGTGGCTCCGACAAGGAAACTCCTGCGGTTAAGTACGTTGTTGATGCTAAACATGGTGTCCCCCTTTTTTCGCTGGCCGCAGCGCGGCCGTCTTGCGGTACGGAGCAAACCTTATGGCGCAAACGTTGACAGTTTGTTACGGAGTTCCGTTTGTAGCGAGCATGTTTCCAATGTTTCCGCAGCGTTTCGGGGGTGCCGTTTTGTGCGACTCCTGTTGCCTGGCGAGCACGCGCCCTCGGTTCACGCTAGAATGCACTCAACCTTTAAGCGGTTAATCCATCCATAAGATGCACGAAGGAGCTATCTATGAGCGAACCCCTGCGCACCGTGAACGTCGGCCTCATCGGTCTGGGAACCGTCGGCGGCGGCGTGGCCCGTCTGATCAAGAGCCACCACGATGAGTACCTGGCCGCCTACGGCATCGACCTTAAGCTGACCCGCGCCTGCGCGCTTGCCTGGGAGCAGGCCGAAGCAGCCGGTATTGAGCGCGAGGCCTTTACGAGCGACTGGCACGACGTCGTCACCGACCCCGCCGTCGATATCGTCGTCGAGCTCATCGGCGGCGAGCACCCCGCGACCGAAATCTTCACCACCGCCTTCGAGAACAGGAAGCACGTCGTCTCTGCCAACAAGGCCCTGCTGGGCCGTCATGTCGAGACGCTCGCCGAGAAGGCGCGCGCGTGCGGCGTGCAGATTAAGTGCGAGGCCAGCTGCGGCGGTGGCATCCCCATTGTCAGCACGCTCGAGCACGACCTGGTGGGCAACAAGATCCTGACCATCGCCGGTATCCTTAACGGCACCACCAACTACATCCTGTCGCGCATGGACGCCGAGGGCGCCGATTACGCTGACGTGCTCGCCGACGCCCAGGCAAAGGGCTATGCCGAGGCCGACCCGTCCGCCGACGTCGACGGCTTCGACGCCGCCAGCAAGACGGCCATCCTCGCTTCCATCGGCTTTGGCACCCGCGTGACCACCGACGATGTCTACCAGCAGGGTATCCGTACCATCGGCGCCGAGGACATTGCCCAGGCCCGCGAGCTCGGCTACACCATCAAGCTGCTGGGCATCGCACGCAACACCGACGCCGGCGTCGACGTCCGCGTGCATCCCACGCTCATCCCGGCAGACCATATGCTCGCCAAGGTCAACGGCGCCATGAACGCCGTCTACGTGGTGGGTGACGCCGTGGGCGAAACCATGTTCTACGGTGCCGGCGCAGGCTCCTTCCCCACCGCAAGCGCCGTCGTGGGCGATATCCTGTCGCTCTCCGAGCAGATCAGCCGCGGCGTGGCTCCGCTGCCCGAGATTGAGCCCTATGGTCACAACCTCGCCTTTAAGCCCATGGACGAGCTCCAGACCAAGTACTATGTGCGCCTGAAGGTCGCCGACCGCGTGGGCGCCTTGTCCGAGACGGTCGACATCTTTGCCAAGCACAACATCTCGATCTCGCTCATCAACCAGGTCGAGGACGGCAAGTCGGGCGTCAGCGATGCCTGCTCGGTCATCTTCTTGACGCACCGCGCACTCGAGAAGGACGTCCAGGCTGCCGCCGCCGAACTTGCCAGCGTCGACTGCGTGGCCGAGGTCGCCAACGTCCTGCGCATCGAGGACGTCGAGGCATGGACCGAAGGCGTTATGGCCAACTAATCCAACGCTTGCCTAGCAATACACGCTTTGAGGGCTCCCGTCCGATGTGGGACGGGAGCCCTTTTGTCTCCTGCCCCAAGCACAACGGCAGAGTACATTTGCGCGAACCGCTCATCGGTAACGCGGGCTACCGTTCACCGATATGCAGACGCGGCCGATTCCGGCTACCGCTACGCTGTGCTGCGAATGTCCGCCAGCGATGAGAGGAAGCACCATGTTGCTCGAGGGCAAGAAAGCGATCATCACCGGAGGCACGCGCGGTATCGGCTATGCCATCGCCTGCCGTTTTATCGAGGAGGGCGCCGCCGTCACTGTCTTTGGCTCGCGTCAGGAGACCGCCGATGCGGCCGTTGAGAAGCTGACAGCCGCCTATCCCGACGCCAAGGTCTGGGGCCGCTCCTGCGACCTCACCTCACTCGAAGCCGTGACCGAGGCCTTTACCCAGGCTGCAGCCGACATGGGCGGCTTGGACACAGTCGTCAACAATGCCGGTATCTCCCAGCGCTCGCCTCTCCTGGACTACACGACCGAGGAGTTCGCAAAGGTCATGGACCTTAACGTCGTCGCCGTCTTTAATGGCCACCAGGCTGCCGCCAAGATCATGACCGAGGCCGGCCACGGCGGCACCATCACTACCACGAGCTCGATGGTCGCCAAGTACGGCCAGCCC
>ERZ825137.6473-NODE-6473-length-10194-cov-2.767433_pt1 | contig 10194 bp, 10 predicted proteins | sample MGYA00519873_ERZ825137 | MGnify/ENA primary metagenome ERZ825137 (study PRJEB31778, sample SAMEA3449190) | human gut metagenome | biome: human gut; feature: human-associated habitat; material: faeces | place: United Kingdom | collected 2010/2012 ... | reverse complement strand
TCAATCTTAACTTTCTCAACATTACTATAAATTTTTTCAAAATTTGTATAATATTCATAGTCCGCTATGCTGTCTTTAAAGCTCGAAAACCATGCGTCAAAATTTCTCATTTTATACTCCTTAAAAATTTGAAATAAGCAATTCTTTTATTTTTCCCCTTGACTGGCCGTTACAGTTAATCATACGATTGGCGCCGACTCGCTTTATATTATGTGAAATGTAGATTTGTTCAAAAAAATCATCATTTTGATTCGTATTCTTTGGATCCGAATTGCTCACTAAAATTTTGGCACCTTTTCGGCTGAGATTGTCAACAAAATGTGCAAGCTCTTTTTGTTTTCCGTCATCAAATAAATTTTCGGTATATGAGGTAAAACTTGATGTGTCCGTAATAGGTCTGTACGGCGGATCAAAATATGCAAATGTGTTTTCATCTATAAATCTTTCCGACTTTTTATAATCGCCCATTACAATAGTTACATTTTTTAATTTTTGAGCCGCATTTCGTAAATTTTTTTCATCGCATATAATTGGGTTCTTGTACGAGCCCATAGGTACGTTAAAAAATCCGTTTTTATTTACTCTATACAATCCGTTAAAACAGGTTTTGTTCAAAAAGATCATCAATGCGGCTCTTTCGACACCGCTGTCGAAATCTCCATATTTTTTAAGTAAATTAAATCGCTCTCTTTTTTCAATATAATACTTTTTTCGTAATTCCGTATTTAAAGGAAGGGGATCTTTATGTGATAGAATCAACTTCACCAGTTGGAACCACAGAGTTAATGGCGAGTATTATTTATGCAGAGCGCCCAGAACTTGAAGGACAAATTTATATAGCATATTGTCCCGAGCGTGTATTACCTGGAAATGTAATATATGAATTGATACATAATGACCGTGTTATTGGTGGATTAAATCCAGAGTCAACAGAGAAGGCTATTAATTTTTATTCTCAGTTTGTTAGAGGTGTGTTACATAAAACTAATGCTCGAACTGCGGAAATGTGTAAACTTACAGAAAACTCTTCTCGTGATGTTCAGATTGCCTTTGCAAATGAATTATCAATGATTTGTGATAAAGCGAATATAAATGTGTGGGAGTTGATTAATTTGGCAAATAAACATCCTCGTGTTAATATATTGCAGCCAGGGTGTGGAGTAGGTGGTCACTGTATTGCAGTTGATCCTTATTTTATAACAGCCGAGTTTCCTGCTGAATCTCAGTTGATAGGAAAAGCAAGAGAAATCAATAATTACAAATCTTTCTGGTGTGCTGAGAAAGTAAAAAACGCAATGCTTGAATATGAATTGAAGAATCATCGTAAGCCTATTGTTGCCATGATGGGACTAGCATTTAAGCCTAATATTGATGATTTGCGTGAGTCGCCAGCAAAGTATGTCACGACAAAAGTAATGCAAAATTGTAATAATGCCACTATATTTGTAGTTGAGCCTAATGTGAAAGAACATAACGTATTTAAGTTGACTGATTATGAGGAGGCTTATGATAAAGCTGATATTGTTGTGTTTATGGTTGCACATGATCTTTTCACGAGTCTTCCTTATCGAAAGGATAAAGTTATTCTTGATTTTTGTGGGATATACAAATAATAGATAGATATTGCATACATCCGTTGGTAAAAACAAGCGCATAGCAAAAAATACCCTAATGTTATATATGCGTATGCTGCTTATTATGGCAGTTACGTTATATACTTCGCGCATCATTCTGAATACTCTTGGTGTAGAGGACTTTGGTATTTATAATGTTGTGGGTGGTGTGATTTCTATGTTAGGATTTTTAAATTCTTCATTAGGGGGAGCCAGTTCACGCTTTATTACTTTTTCGTTAGGAAAAAACGATAAGAAGGAATTAAGGAAAGTCTTCTCTACGGTTGTTTTTATACATCTTATTCTTGCTGTTGTTATCATTCTATTGGGAGAGACGCTAGGATTATGGTTTGTTTATCATAAACTAGTTATACCTCCTGAACGTCTGACAGCAGCCTTGTGGGTATATCATTGTTCCATTCTGACTGCAGTTGTGTCTATAATAAGTGTACCTTATAATTCATTAGTTGTAGCCCACGAGCGAATGAGTGCATTTGCTTATATTTCTGTAATTGAGGTAGCTTTAAAATTAGGCATTGTTTATTTTTTGGTATATATTTCACAAGATAAATTGATCACTTATGCTGTGTTATATCTGATCGTGCAAATATTTATCCGATTTTTATATGGATGTTATTGTTCTAGCCATTTTTCAGAGAGTAAGATTCTGTTTGGTTGGAGCCCACAGTTAGTTAAAGAAATTTCAATTTATGCTGGTTGGACAGTAAATGGAAACCTAGCAGTTGTAGGATATACGCAAGGAATCAATATTCTTTTGAATTTGTTTTTTGGTCCAGTAGCCAATGCTGCTCGTGGTATTGCAGTACAAGTGCAGGCGGCGGTAATGACATTTATGCAGAATATGCAGATGGCAGTTAGACCACAAATTATAAAGTCCTATGCTACTTTTGATTTGTCATATATGCATACATTGGTGGTGGCATCATCAAAATATGGTTTTTTTTTAATGTTGGTGCTAACTTTCCCGATTATGTTGTGTGTAGATCCTATATTGAAAATTTGGCTTGGGGTAGTTCCTGGATATACGGTAGGATTTGTGCGAATCATGTTAATGATAGGTTTGTTGGAGTCCTTAAAAGTAGCATTAATTAGTGCTATACATGCTACTGGCGATATTCGAAAATTTCAAATTTATGAAGGAACTTTTTTGTTAACAGTTGTGCCTATTGCTTATGTCTTGTTGAAAGTATATCATATTTCTCCAAATGATGTGATGTTAGTATATTTTTTTGTGGAATTAGTTACTCAATGTATTCGTGTGTGGATTGTTTGTCCTCGTATTCAGATGCCTTTTACTAGTTATTTAAAGAAAATAATTTGTCCGATATTACCTCCTTTGCTATGCATACTTCCAGTCTTATCTTGGCTTTCTCTGCCTAAAGAACTTTCTTTGGGCTGCTTGGCTTTATATTTGTCTTTAGCTGTATTATATGTTTTGATTTGTATTTATCTATTAGGATTAACAAGTTCGGAACGTAGAATAATGTATAATTTTGTTAAAACAAATATTAATTGTATTTTGAATTTTTTACGAGTGTAAAAAATCACAATAAGCAATATAGTAACGAATTGTATAAATAGATGAGAATGACAAATATTGATGTTTCGATTATTATTGTAAATTATGACATCACATCTTTGGTAGTAAATGCAATAGATTCTTTATTTCATAAAATAAAAGATCTTACTATTGAAATAATTGTTATTAGTAATGTTTCTAATGATATCTCCCCCCCCCTCCCCAAAAAGCAATTGTTAGAAAAAAATGGTAATTTTTTATTGTTGGATTAAAAGGAAGGGTCGGTTTGGGTAGAGTAAATAACGAAGGTATAAAGAAGATTAAGGGAAGAAATATTCTACTTCTCAATTCTGATATACTTTTACTTCTCAATTCAGTAAAAATATTATCTGATTATTTATATACTCATCCTAAAGTTGGGGCTTGCGGAAGGAACCTGTATAATATTAACTAAAAGCTAGTGTATTTTTATCATCGTTTTAGATCTGGAATTTTCTCAGAAGAGTTAGCAGTACTTGTGATGGGAATAAGTAATAGATTTATTTATCAGCCTCTTTTACCTATACCTCTCATCCTATTGCTGTAGGAAATGTTTCGGGAGCTAGTATGATGGTTTCTCGTAAAGTATTAGATGAAGTTGGAATATTTGATCCTGATTTTTTTATGTATTCAGAATAAACTGAATTATCTTGGAGAATAAAAAAATGGATATATAATAAAGAGCGTGCTTCAATCAAGAATTGCTCATTTGGAGGGACAAAGTTTTAAAGTGCCTGAAACAAGAATACGAATGATGTTGGAAAGTTTTATGAAATATTATATCAAAACGAGGGGATGTTTTGATTTGAAAGTAGCTGATATTTTATTATGGCTAGGTGTGGAAATAAATGTAATAGGTTGGAAAATATTAAAAAGAAGGGAACGAGAAATATTTTATAAGACGAAATGGATATTGGTAAATAAAATGTGTTCATTATTTTGGAGGTTATGAGAAATGATATTGAAAAGAGAATATTATCTGTGATTGTTCCTGTATATAATGCAGAACAATATTTGGATCAATGCATTTCCAGTATATTGGATCAATCTTTTTCTGATTTCTATTTGTTTTTAGTTAATGATGGAAGTACAGATAACTCTAGAGATATTTGTGAAAAATTTGCATTGCTAGACTCACGTGTAACAGTATGGCATCTTCCTAATAATGGACCAAGTACTGCTCGAAATTTTGCTTTGGAGAAGGTTTCTACTGAGTGGGTGTGTTTTGTTGATTCAGATGATATTCTTGAAAAGGATTATTTGAAAGTCTTTTTTAAGTACGGTGTTCCTGATAAATATTGTTTGGAGATGCAAGGAATGGAATATGTAGATTGTACTGGAAACAAAGGATTGAATCATATTATATATCCGGAAATATATTTATTGGGAGAAAATGTTAAGAATGGAATTGTTGAGCATAGATTGTTGCATTCGGGGGGGCCATGTCTTAAATTATATAATATAAACGTAATTCGGGAAAATTGTATAACTTTTAATACAGCGTTTCGCTTTCATGAAGATCATATATTTTATCTTCAATATTTATATAATGTAAAAAGCATTCGCTTGTTGTCTGGTGCTAAATATAAATATAGGCAAGTGGAGGGATCTTTGACTCATCGAATACATCCTTATGAGCAGATTGAGTTAGCTTATCACTTATTTTCAAATAAACTCGAACTGGTTATAGGCAAATTCCAAATTGAGGATTCATCTTATTTGAAGCAGATCAGGCATGATGTAGCAAGAATTCATGTTAAAGCAATTCGTTTTTGTTATCTGTCAAAACCGATTAAACTTGAAAGGGTGAAGTTTCTAGAATCTTGTAAAGCGGAGAAAGAAAATATGAAAAAAAGATACTTTCCCACTTCGTGTAAGGAATGGATTTGGAAAGCTATTCTATTGTACGTTCCAGTTTCTTTTCAGGATTTACTATTGTCAATAATAATTAATAAATATGAAGGAAAAGACAGTTAAAAAGGTGTTATTTCTACGAAAAAAAATATCTGGGGAGAATAGCATAGAGGAACTTGCTTATATTTTGATTTCTAAAATCCCTGATTTAGAGTTAGTCATATTTCCAGAGACGGGTAACTCTTTTAGTAAAATAGTTAAAAATATATGTTATGCACGGAAACATCAAGGAGACATAAATCACTTTTTCTCTCCTTCTGATTGTTATGTAATTCCATTTTTGAAAAATAAAAAAGTTGTAACTTGGCATGATGTTGGGACAGGATTGATGTCTCAATCAGTAATAAAAAGATGGATACGAAAGAAATTGTTAATGGCATTCCCTTTGTATTTTGCTGATAGATTAACTTGCATTTCAGAACATACTAAGCAAGAACTGAAAGAATTATATTCTGGTTCAGAAAACAGATCTTTGGTAATTTATAATTGTTATAATCCCAAATTAGAATATACGCAACATACTTTTAATACTCAAAAACCGATAATTTTGCAGATAGGTACTGGTATGCGTAAAAACTTAGCTCATGTTATTGAAGCATTACAAGGAATTGAGTGTGTGTTATATATTGTAGGCAAGCTAAGTAAGGAGCAAAAGAGACTTCTGGAAGAAAATGAAATAAATTATGTATCAGAATATGATGTTGATTTCAAAAGAATAATTGAATTATATAAACTATGTGACATTGTTAGTTTTCCTTCTTTTTATGAAGGATTTGGAATGCCTATAATAGAAGCTAACGTTACTGGGAGGGTAGTATTGACTAGTCGTATGGGGGCTATTCCTGAGATAGCAGGAGATGCCGTATATTATGTAGATCCTCATGATATAAATGATATTCGGAAAGGTTTTTTGCTTCTAATTAAAAATGTAAGTTATCGAAATTCATTGATTGAAAAGGGCAGGATAAACGCTAAACGTTTTACAGTAGATAAAATGATAAATAGTTATAGTGAATTATATACTCAACTTGCGAAATAAGCACCAACTAATGATAATACATAGTTATTATAGTAAATACCTTCTGTTATCTTTCTTGATTAGCTTTCTTTTATACATAGGGTTAATTTTGGTTACTGATACAATAAATGGGGAGTTTGTATGTTGGCAGATATTTACAATATTTTCTTTTTTTTCTTCTTTATATTTAGGGCTAAAGTTGAAAGTAAAAGAACTGTTTTTGCTTATCTTTAGTTATCAAATCATCTTCTCTTATATTTTACATTGGTACTTTTTATTTAAAACTAGTAGTGCTTTTGGATTCAATGCGGTCGATTCTGTTTTATATTCCCAGATTGCGTTTCAAATAAAGGATATGAATTGGATAGAATCTATTAGGGTAATAGAACGTTATTTTTATGATTTGTCTGATTATGGTTATCCGTTGTTTTTGAAATGTGTATATACTTTGGGAGGAAGTTTGGAAAATTCGATAATATTGTTGATATTTATTAATTGCGTGATGCAAACAATTGTTTGTATTATGACGTATGATCTTTCTAATATGCTATTGTATGATAGATATAAATCTCAATGGATAACTTTGTTATGGGGATTAAATACGGCATCTGTCTATTTGAATGCATCTGGACTTAAAGAACCTTTATTTTTGTTCTTATCTGTGGCTACTATTTGGAGTATATATAAATGTAAGGAGAGAAAGAATATTGGATGGCATATACTAGTATGGATGTTAATAACTTCCACTTGGTTTTTTCGTTATTATTTATCTTTGTTTTTTATAATTATATACATTGGATACTATTGGTTTCCATATCTCTATAATCGTTATTTTGGGGTAATTTGTATAGTTTCAATTGTTCTATGCCTTTATTTTACGAGTTTGTTGGTGTACTATTTCCCAGCGATATATTATGCTTTGTTAAATACCGAAGAAACATTTTCGTCTAATGGCATATTGTTTAAGTATGTTTCGTATTTGCTTGCATTTTTAAGTCCAATACCAAAATATTTTCAAGTAGCAACACCTCAAGATTTGATTATGCTTGTTTATTCCATAGTGAAATTCTCTTTTTCAATCTTTGTATTATTAGGTTCATATTTTTTTATTAAGCATAAGAAAACGCAATTTTATCCTTTAATAAGTATCGTTCTGTTTAATGTTTTACTGTTAATTGTGTCTGGTCATATGATTGAATATAGGTATTCATATGTTATAATGCCATGTTTTTTTATATTGATGATAGCTGGAATGGAATATAGAAACAAATATCTTACTACTGTATATTTGTTTTTCTCGGCTTTTATTATTTTATTGTTTAATCTGCGTTTGTATTAGTTTGCATGAAAATTTTGGTTATTTCTAATATGTATCCTTCTGTTAAGGATCCTGTGTATGGGACTTTTGTACAAACTTTTGTGGAACAAATGAAGGTGTTAAACACTGAGGGCAAAACTAATATAATCGTTATTAAAGGGCGTGATGGGGAGTATGGAAGGAAGCTGTTTAAATACGTAAAATTTTATATTAGTATACTTTTTTCTTTACTGTTTCGGAAACATGATATTGTCTATGTACATACAATTACCTATCCTATTATCCCTATCCGTTTAGCTTTACTATTTCGAAAACTTCCCTTAGTCTTTAATGTGCATGGAGGGGACGTATTGACTCATGGGAAAATAGCAGGAAAGATGAAGCAATATGCACGTCCTGTATTACGGAATGCAAGGATGATTGTTTCACCTTCCTTTTTTTTTAAGGAGATATTGTTATGCGAATTTCCTGAGCTAGAGGGGGATAAGATATTTGTATCTTCTTCTGGCGGGGTGGGTGTTGAATTTTATAAAGAGAGGCCGAAAGTGAAAAATGAGATTCCTATAATAGGATATATTTCGCGGATAGATAAAGGAAAAGGGTGGGATACATTGATAGATGCTTTATCTATATTGCGAGAAAGGGGAGTTTCGTATACTGCTATCATTGCTGGTCGTGGTACATTAGAAAAAGAAATGATGAAAAAAATAAGAGATTTATATCTTGATAATTTGATTAAATATATAGGTCCAATACCTTATCATTCTCTTCCTGAAATATATTGTACTTTAGATTTATTTATCTTTCCAACATGTTTGGAAGAAAGTCTAGGATTAGTTGGATTAGAAGCAATGGCTTGTGAAGTTCCTGTGATCGGTAGTTATATCGGTGGATTAAAAGACTATATCAAAGATAAAGAAAATGGATTCTTTTTTACTCCGGGAAATGCGGAAGAACTTTCTAATAAAATTGAATTATATCTATCTTTATCTAGTTCTGAAAAGCAAAAAATGACTGAAGCTGCTAAAAGGAAAGCGCAACGGTATGCTTCAGAAATAGTTGGAAGGGAGTTGTATGCTCAATTATTGAGGTTGATTGATTAAGATTTTATTTATCAAAAATATTATTTATATAATTTGTTTACTCATATATTATGTAATGGTTTACTATTTGTCTTTTTCAACAATACTCTTTGGAAAAATATCCTGTAAAATAAGATCCTTTTTTAATTATTATAATTTACTAGATACGAGAGGTAACTATAGATTTAAACATTAAAAATGAGAATTAAAGGACGGAAATAATTCGGGATTAGAATGTAATTTTAAAATGCAAAATGTAGTTCTGGGTTAGCTAATAATGTTATAATAAGAAGAAAAATGTTGATACCTTGGGTCTCATTTTGATAAAATTGATATTCCTATGAAATTGCAAGACTCGTCTAGTAAAATTAAAATATAAAGTGGTGATGGTGTTTGGATCGGTTCTTGTGTAATTATTCCATCAAAGTTAGAAAGAATAGACAATGGTGTGGGATAGGTGCAGGGAGAGTTACAACGAAAAACATCTCAATTACGCTGTAGCTGACGATCCTACAAAGATTGAAGGCTTAAAACTTTTGGGATAAAGGAATAGTAGATAATAATACATATAAATTTATTATTAAAAGGTTATAAATTAAGATGCATAAGATTGTTGTAAACGGGGTGGAAATTTTCCCTTTTAGTTCGGAAGCGCAGTTATTAAATTACGTAAATGAGAGGAAAGGTATTCTTATTGCTATTAATGCTGAGAAAATATTGAATGCTACAAAGGAAACTCGTTATATTATTAATCGGAATATTGGTTATTGTGACGGTGCTGGTGCAGTGATGGCTTTGAAACGGAAAGGATATAAAGATGTTTGTAAAATACCAGGTTGTGAATTATGGATTAAGATTATTAGTAAATATTGCGAAGAAAAGAGTTTTTACTTGATAGGTGCTAAGAAGCAGGTAATTGAAGATGTTGTTGCTAAATTAAAAGAAGAATATAAGGGAATAAATATACTAGGATATCGTAATGGTTACCTAAAAACGGATGAGGAAAAACAAGCGTTGATTGAAGATATTGTGAGAGTAAAGCCTGACGTGGTATTTGTTGCTATGGGATCTCCTAAGCAAGAATTGCTGATGGAGGATATTCAGAAACATCACGATGCTATATTTCAGGGATTGGGAGGAAGTTTTGATGTATATACCGGTCGCGTTGAAAGAGCACCTAAATGGTGGGTAAAGCACAATTTGGAATTTGCATACAGGCTAATAAAGGAGCCTAAGAGAATAAAACGACAAATTTACCTTGTGAAATTTGCCTATTGGTTAATGATGAATAAAATATGAAAATGAAAAAAGTAATCTTTGAAAAATCTATATTAAGTTGTGTGCTGATTTTTCTTATATGCTGTATCGCAAGAGTTGTAGAGTACTTTGGGATAAGAACAGACGAACAATCCTAGCAGAGAATTTTATACATAAGGTTTTTGGCATAGTTATTTTGGTGGTAATGTTTGTGTTATCAAAGCTTTCTTGGGATAGCATCGGATTTACAAAAACTAGGTCAGCTTATATCTTTTGTTTTAGTGATGAGTTTCTACAAAAAAGAGCGTAGCTGGGCAAAGGCTAGGTGGCTGGATTTAGAGCTTGGATAATAAAAAAATTTGAATTTGTAGAATTAGTAAATCTCGATTTTGGGAAATACAAGAATGTGTCTC
>ERZ825137.6471-NODE-6471-length-10194-cov-5.346681_pt1 | contig 10194 bp, 9 predicted proteins | sample MGYA00519873_ERZ825137 | MGnify/ENA primary metagenome ERZ825137 (study PRJEB31778, sample SAMEA3449190) | human gut metagenome | biome: human gut; feature: human-associated habitat; material: faeces | place: United Kingdom | collected 2010/2012 ... | reverse complement strand
TGTGGTAACGGACGCCAGGAAGGTCCTTGACACGGCCGCCGCGGATCAGAACGACGGAGTGCTCCTGCAGGTTGTGGCCGACGCCGGGGATATAAGCGGACACTTCGTAGCCGTTCGTCAGGCGGACACGCGCGATCTTACGCAGAGCGGAGTTCGGCTTCTTCGGAGTGGTGGTTCTGACTGCGGTGCAGACGCCTCTCTTCTGGGGAGAAGACAGGTCGGTGGCACGGTTCTTCAGGGTGTTGAGGCCCTTCTGCAGTGCAGGTGCGGTGGACTTGTAGGTCGCCTGCTCTCTGCCCTTTCTGACCAGCTGATTAAAAGTAGGCATGATGTTCTCCTTTCTTGCAAAAATCTGCTGCTTTGCAGCGTTTATCTTATCCCGGAATATCTGGAAATATTCCGCAGATAACGAGATCAGATGACCCCGGCAACGGTAGCCGCCACGGAAATGCCGCAGGCCTGCCCGAGCTGACGGGCGGACGCAGCCGTCTCGACCGGGATACCGGCGAGCGTGCATGCCTCGCGGATGGGGTCAGTCAGCGCGGGATCCGCATCGTCCGCAAGGAAGACCTTGCGCACTCTGCCGTCGGCAAGTGCCCGGCGGAGCTGCTTGACTCCGACGATCCGCGCTGCATAGTTGAGTTCTTCGAGCACCGTTTTACACCTCCGGATTGCTCGGTTTGCATGCTCACGCAATCATGAATTATAGCAGAATGAAGCGAAATAGTCAATCTTTTTTGCACGTTTTGCCGGAATTTTTTCTGAAGTCCGGAGAAAATTCACTTTTCTTCCGTCTGTTCCGCAGGCTCTTCCACCATTTCGCCCAAAAACTCGCGCAATTCCGCGGCAATTTTGCACACCGGCGCATGGATGCACGCCGGAAAATCGCAGTCCGCAGCACCGTCGTCCGTGTCGGCCATCACGACGCGCGACGCATCGAGCGCGCGGCAGTAGCCGGAAAAGCACTGTTCCATCCGATTTTTCTCCTTTCCCGCGCAGCCGTTTTCGATTCCCGCTTGTAAAAACCGGGCGGCTGCATTATAATAAAACCAGATCTGAGGATCTGATAAAAAGCATCGACAGACAGGAGGCGCGCCATGCTGGCACTCTGGATCCTGCTGGGGCTGTGTGCATTCCTTGCGCTGCTCCTGCTGCTTCCGCTGCATATCTATCTTGCCTTTACGCCGGAGGCGGGGTTTTCGTTTTACGCCCGCTATGCGTTCCTGACCATCCGCCCGGACGGCGAGCCGAACGAAAAGCTCATGGAGCAGGTCTTCACGCTGCTCGGTCTGCGTGATGTCAGCAGCACGGCCAACGCGCGCAGCGCCGTTTCTGCCAAGGGTGTTGCCGCCACGCTGTGTGAGCTCGGCGCTGTGCTGCGCACCCTGCTCGGGCGCGTGTTCTGGCTGCTGCACCGCGGCACGTTCCGCCGCTTTTCCCTGCACATCGCCGTCGGCGCGGGCGATCCCGCCGATGCGGCGCTGGACTACGGCATGGTGTGCGCGGCGCTGTATCCCGTGCTCGGGCTGCTGCAGTCCGCCATCCGCTTTCGCAGGCCGGACATCGCCGTGACCTGCACGGAGGAGCCGCAGACGAACGTCGAATTTTCCGCAAAATTCTCGCTTCGCGCTATTCTCATCGTGCGGGCCTTCTTCCATCTGCTGGCGGAGAATGTCCGCAATACCTTATAAATAAGGAGGAGCGTCATGAAAGAGCTTCTGAAAGTATTGGAATTCACCGCTGACCGCACGCAGGCCCTTGCGGATTCGCAGTCCGTTGCGGGCGAACCGCTGCACGTCGGCGACGTCACGCTCATTCCCGTCAGCAGCATCTCCTGCGGCTTTGCAGGCGGCGGGAGTGATCTGCCCGCACGCACGCGCAATGACGCCGCTGCGGCAGGCAGCGGCGCGAGGCTGGCAAAGACGCCGGTCGCCTTCCTAGCCGTGTACGGGCAGGAGGTGCAGGTGCTGACGCTCGAGCAGCCCGCAAAGGAAGAAAAATCGCTGCTGGCGCAGCTTGCCCCGCTGGCCGAAAAGGTCCGGCAGGCCGCCGCGGAAAAGAAGGCGGCCAAGGCCGAAGAACCGCTTCCGGCAAAGACAGGAAAAAAGAAGTCTCGTTGACGCACCGGCCGCCTGCGCAGCGTATCAAAAGCCTCGCAGAGTTCGCTGCCCGCAGGCGGCGAAAAAAATAAGATCATTTTCTCCGGCGGCGTGTACGTCGGAGAAAATACCGCTCAGTCCGCCAGTGTGCAAATCGCCCGCCTTTGGCGGACGATTTGTGCGCGCAGCGGACTGCGATCTTTTTGTTGGGAAAGCCCAAAGGGCTTTCCCAACAGTCTTTTAGAGTCCAAGGCCCTTTTGTAAATTCACAACGAAGTCCTGCACATTCGTCACGATGCCGCGGGCGGACAGGCTGCCGCGGTCGGCCAGCTTGTTCACCACGAATTCCGACACGTCGACGCAGTAGAAATACACCTGCCGCACCGTGCCGTCCGGCAGAACGCGGAACGAGGGCGTCATGTTGCCCGTGGCGATGGTGTGGAGCATCGTCGCCATGCTGATGACGGTCGTTGCGCTGCGGATCTGGTCGCGCATGGCGTTCTGCGCCGCATAGACGTCGCCGTAGACCGGAGGCAGCGGGCCGTCGTCGCGGATGGAGCCGCCGAGCACATAGGGAACGCCGCACTTTTCGCAGCTGTAGATGATGCCGTCGTGGATGTTTTCGTTTTGGATGAAATTTGCGATGCTGCCGTGATAGCGCACGCGGTTGATGGTGTCAAGATGATGATAGTGGCCGTTCGGCACGGAGCGCTGCGTGTAGATGTCCTGCCCGAGCGCCGTCTTAAGGTAGGCAGCCTCCAGATCGTGCGTGGCCAGCGCGTTGCCCGCCAGAATGGCGTGGACATAGCCGTTTTCGATCAGCTTGGCCATGGCCGCGCGGGCGTCATGGTCAAAGGCGAAGGCCGGGCCCATGACCCAGACGATCTTGCCGTGGTCACGCTCGTGGCGCAGCAGGTCATACAGCTCGTCATAATCGCGGGAGAAGGCCGTCTCACGCGAGCGGTTCTGGCGGAAGGCAAACGTCTCCTTTTCCTTCTCCTCCTCGCGGAAGCCGTTCGGGTGCACATAGATGCCGTCCGTGGCATCCTCGGTCCGGCCGGTGAACACCAGGTCGCCCTTGCGCAGCAGGCGGAACTCGCGGACGATAATGCGGCCGTTTTCATACACGGCAACGCAGTCCATGCGGCTTTCCTCTGCAAGGAGCCACTGGCCGTTCACCTTGAAATACTCGGGGAAAATGCTCATGGCGTGGTAATGCTCCGGCGCAACGCCGTCAAACGGGGCGGGCACGCAGACGGCATCCGGCGCGTTGTGGAAGCGCTGCTCGGAAAAATCAGGCGGAAAATAAGGTCTGAGCTGGAACATGGTCTTGTCCCCCTTGGTATTAGTAATTTGTTGCTCGGATGAGCATAGTATACCGGATTCCGCGGCAGGTTTCAAGAGGGCAAATCGCGGGCAGTTGCGAAGTCCGGCTTCCTGTGGTATACTAATTTGAAATGATTCGACAAAAACAGGGAGGTGCTGCGCATGGAGGCGCAAAAGGGAGGAAAGCGGCGGCTCGTGCTCGGCATTTTTGCTCAGGTGGACGCCGGGAAGACCACGCTTTCCGAGGCGCTGCTCTACAAGACCGGCGCGCTGCGCACGCTCGGCCGTGTTGACCGCGGCGACGCCCATCTCGACACGCACGAGCTGGAGCGGGCGCGCGGCATCACGATCTTTTCCAAGCAGGCGCGCTTTGAAACGGAGCGTCTCGCCGTCACCCTGCTCGACACGCCGGGCCATGCCGATTTTGCGCCGGAGGCCGAGCGCGTCATGCCCGTCATCGACTGCGCGCTGCTGCTCGTCAGCGGCACGGACGGCGTGCAGGGCCACACGCTGACGCTCTGGCGGCTGCTGCAGCACTACGGCGTGCCCGTCGTCCTGTTCTTCAATAAAATGGACCTGCCCGGCGCAGACCGCGCCGCCCTGCTGGCCGATGCGCGCACCGCGCTCAGCGACCGCTGTGCCGCGCTGGACGACGCCGAGTCCGTCGCCCTCAGCTCCGAAGCCCTGCTGGAGCACTTTCTGAACACCGGCGCATTGGATGACGCCCTTGCCGCCGACGCCGTGGCAAAGCGGGAGCTGTTTCCCTGCCTGTTCGGCTCGGCGCGGCAGCTTGACGGCATCGACGAGCTGCTGCGGGCGCTGGAGTGCCTTGCGCCCGTGCCTGTCTATCCCGCGGAGCTTTCGGCCCGCGTCTATCAGATCGCCCATGATCTGCAGGGCAATCGCCTGACGTTTCTGAAGGTCACGGGCGGCACGCTTGCCGTCCGCTCCGCCGTGCGCTGCCATCGCCCGGACGGCGAGCCGCTGGAGGCGAAGGTCACGCAGCTGCGCCTGTATTCCGGCGCGGAATTTGAAGCCGTGCAGCAGGTCCCGGCCGGAGACGTCTGCGCCGCGCTCGGCCTGAGCGGCCTGCTGGCCGGGGATACGCTCGGCGATGCCGCCCCGGACCGCGGCGCGGCGCTGGAGCCCGTGATGAGCTACTGCATCCGTCTGCCCGCCGACCTCGACCCGCAGCTGGCGCTGCCGAAGCTCCGCCTGCTCGAGGAGGAGCCGCAGCTGCGCATGGTCTGGGACGCCCGCCTGCGCGAAATTCGCGTGCAGCTCATGGGCGCGGTGCAGCTGGAAATCCTGCAGAGCCTCATCCGCATGCGCTTCGGCTGGGACGTCACGTTCGACACCGGCCGCATCTCCTACCGCGAGACCATCGCCGCGCCCGTCGAAGGCGTCGGCCACTTTGAGCCGCTGCGGCATTATGCCGAAGTCCACCTGATCCTCGCTCCCCTGCCGCAGGGCAGCGGTCTCGTATTCGACACCATCTGCAGCGAGGACGTGCTCGATCGGAACTGGCAGCGCCTCATTCTGACGCATCTGCAGGAAAAGCAGCACCTCGGTGTGCTGACCGGCTCCCCCGTCACAGACCTGCGCATCACGCTGGCCGCCGGGCGCGCCCATCTGAAGCACACGGAGGGCGGCGACTTCCGGCAGGCGACCTACCGCGCCGTGCGGCAGGGCCTGATGAAGGCCGAGAGCATCCTGCTCGAGCCGTATTACGCCTTCCGCCTGACCGTTCCGCCCGAACAGATCGGCCGGGCCATTTCTGACATCCGCGCAAAGAGCGGCAGCTTTGATCCTCCGGTCGAAACGCCGGGCGGCACGCTGCTGCAGGGCCGCGCGCCCGTCTCCGAGCTTCGCGACTACGCGCGGGATGTGGCCGCCTATACCCGCGGCCGCGGGCGGCTGAGCTGCGAGGTCGCAGGCTATTTTCCCTGCCATAACACCGAGGCCGTCGTGACTGCGCTGGCCTATGATCCGGCGGCCGACCTTGAAAATACGCCGGATTCCGTTTTCTGCTCCCACGGCGCGGGCATCACCATCCCGTGGGATCAGGTCGAGGAGAACATGCACCTTGAATCTGTCCTGCGGCCGAAGCCCGCAGCCGCGCCCGCCGCTGCGCCGCGCGTCCGCACACAGAACCTCGATCTGGACGAAAAGGAGCTGCAGCGCATCATCGAGCGGGAATTCGGCCCGCAGAAGACGCCGCTGTACCGGCCGCCCGCCGCCAAGGCCGAGGCGGCCGTCACCCTGCCGCCCCGCCGGAAAGAATACCTCATCGTAGACGGCTACAACATGATCTTTGCGTGGGACGGGCTGCGTGAGCAGGCGGGATATGATCTCAGCGGCGCACGCGAGCGCCTCCTGGATCTTCTGAGCAATTACTGCGGCTTCCACCCCTGCGAACTCATCGTCGTGTTCGACAGCTACCGCGTCAGGGGCGGCACCGGCTCCCGCAGCAGCCACAATAATCTGCGCGTCGTCTACACGCAGGAGGATGAGAGCGCCGACCTGTATATTGAAACGCTCGTTGGAAAGATTGGCAGGAACTACGCCGTCCGCGTAGCGACGTCCGACGCGCTCATCCAGCTCTCCGCCCTGCGCAGCGGCGTGCTGCGCGTCTCCGCCGCAGAGCTGGAACGCGAGCTCGAGCGGACGAACGGCGAGATCGCCGCCGTTCTGCGCCGTCTGCGCGAGGAGGCCCGCCACGCGGCCGGGCAGGAAAGCCCGCTGCGCGCCCTCGATCCAAAATCAAATCCCGACAAGGAGGAACCGATATGAAACAGATCACACTCGGCACGACCGGCATCACCGTTCCGCAAAACGCCTTCGGCGCACTTCCCATCCAGCGCGTGAGCGCGGACGAGGCCGTCCGCCTGCTCCGCCGCGCCCGCGAGGGCGGCATGCGCTTCTTCGACACGGCCCGCGCCTATACGGACAGCGAGGAAAAGCTCGGTCTTGCCTTCGGCGGGCACTGGGACGGCCTGTATGTCGCCACGAAGACCGCCGCCAAGACGCCCGAGGCTCTCCGGGCCGATCTGGAAACGTCCCTGCGCCTGCTGCAGCGCGACTACATCGATATCTACCAATTCCACATGGCCGGTCAGTGCTACCGCCCCGGCGACGGCACCGGCATGTACGAGGCCATGCTCGAGGCAAAGGCGCAGGGCAAGATCCGCCATATCGGCATCACGGCGCACAAGATCGGCGTTGCAGAGGATATCATCGCCTCCGGTCTCTATGAAACGCTGCAATATCCCTTCAGCTATCTCTCTACGCCGCGCGAGGCCGCGCTGGCCGAGAGCTGCCGCAAAGCAAACATGGGTCTGATCGCCATGAAGGCGCTGGCAGGCGGCCTCGTCACGAACGCCGACGCCGCCTTTGCCTACATCGCGCAGTATGACAACGTGCTTCCCATCTGGGGCATCCAGCGCCCGGAGGAGCTGGAGCAGTGGCTCGGCTTCTTCCGGACTCCCGCCTCGCTGACGCCGGAGCTGCGCAGCTTTATCGAGAAGGAGCGCGGCGAGCTGACCGGTGAATTCTGCCGCGGCTGCGGCTACTGCCTGCCCTGCCCGGCCGGGATCCAGATCAACCAGTGCGCGCGCATCTCCCTGATGATCCGCCGCGCGCCGTCCGAGAGCTGGCTGGCCCCCGCCATGCAGGCCGAAATGGAGAAGATCGAGCACTGCCTCGGCTGTGGCCAGTGCAAGAGCCGCTGTCCCTATGAGCTGGACACGCCCAATCTGCTCAAGCGCAATCTGGCGGACTACCGCCGCATTCTGGCGGGAGAGGTCAGCACGGAGTCCTATCTCCGCCCCGCACAGAAATAAACCGGCAGCCCCGAAAATTTGGTGGCGGCATGCCGAACATTTCGGCCGTTTTCCCGTCAAATCGTTGTACATCGGCGCGGAGGCATCGAAAAATTCACAAAACCGCAAAACTTCCCATATTTACTCCGCATGCCGGATGTGCTAGAATGTAGGAAAAATGTCTAAAGGAGGAATGCGCCATCAAACGCAACGAGACCGATCCCCGCGATCGGCAATATGAACCGGATCCTTCCGAGCAGGCGCAGAAACGCCGGAAAAAGGCGAAAAAACCGAACCGTGGTCTGCGTGTGGCCGCCGTGCTGCTGACGATCGTCCTGGCACTGGAGGGGCTGTACTGCTTTGTGGTCTTCACGGATATCCCGGCGATCAAGTCGCTCCGTGAGGCCTATATTGAGACCGCCATGAACACGCTCTCCCACCAGTGGCTTGCCAAATGGTTCCTGCCTTCCTATATGATCGACGAGGTCATAGCCCGTCAGGATCAGGCCCGCAAGGATCAGGAGGGCAAGATCAGTACCTGGGACAAGATCTCCGCCTCGGATGCCACAGACAAGAACGGTGAGACCGTCGCCCCGACGGAGCCGGCGTCCCAGACGGACGAAGAGCGCTTCTATGAGCTGTTCTGGGAGCTGGACCGCATTTCGTTTGAGGACTACGTCAGCGCCCATCCCGATGTGACTGCCAACGGCTGGGACAACATCTATATCAATGAAGCCGGTCTGAATGACGACGGCACCGATATCTACACCGCCATGGGCGAGCGGGTGCTCGCCGTCGACGCAAAGAACAAGATTCTGCTCGTCCGCGTGGAGGGCAGCGGCTATCAGGGCGTGCTCGCCATCGCCAAGGACCCTTCGCAGCTGTATAACGCGCCTTCCGCCTATATCGGCAGCTGGGGCCAGCAGCTCGAGGCCATCGCCTCAGCGCACGACGCCGTGCTCGGCATGACGGGCAGCGGCTTCATCGATCCGGACGGCAACGGCTCCGGCGGTGATCTCGCGGGCTATGCCATGTCGCAGGGTGAGAGCTACGGTGAGCACTATGTCGTCACCGGCTACAAGCGCATCGAGCTGCGTGAGAGCAACCTGCTCTACGTCACGGATGCCTCCGCACCGGTCGCAGCCGACACGACGGACGCCGTGGAATTCTGGCCCGCCCTCGTTGTGGACGGCGAACCCGCCGTGGAGAACTACGAGGCCTTCAACGGCATCCAGCCGCGCGCCTGCATCGGTCAGTCCGAGAAGAAGGAGATCCTCATGCTCGTCATCGAGGGGCGTATGCCGACCCGCTCCTACGGCACAACGATCGAGACCTGCACCGACATCCTCATGCGCCACAAGGCCTATCAGGCCCTGAATCTGGACGGCGGCACGAGCGCCGTTCTGTGGTACGACGGCGAGTATGTGACGAAGTGCTCCAACACCAGCATCACGTCCCGCATGCTGCCGAACGCCTGGCTCTACGGCGGCGACGGCGCAGACCAATAATATTTCGGGTCCCATTCTGCTGCATGCCCCGCGCATGCAGCAGTTTTTTCGGCTTTTGTGGAATTTGTCCGGGGAAACCGTGCCGCATGGCGGCATTTTGTCCGGAAGCCTGTCGAAATCCACGTTGACATTCCGCAAGAATATCGGTATAATACGGTTAGAATCCGCGAGTTGCGTTTTGCTGCGGACTTCCCGCTGCCCGGCGGGAAAATCGTCATTTTTTTGCGCCTGCCCGCAGACGCAAGCAAACAATGGAAAGGATTTTTGCAATGATTTACACGACTGAAGTACAGCATATGTGCCCGGTTGCAAAGGGTGCATACCATGGCCCGGCGCCCATTCCTGAGGAAGGCAAGTGGGTCCAGGCGAAGGAGATCAGCGACATTTCCGGCTTTACGCATGGTGTCGGCTGGTGCGCGCCGCAGCAGGGCGCCTGCAAGCTCACCCTCAACGTGAAAAACGGCGTCATCGAGGAAGCTCTCGTCGAGACCATCGGCTGCTCCGGCATGACGCATTCCGCCGCCATGGCTTCTGAGATCCTCATCGGCAAGACCATCCTCGAAGCTCTGAACACCGACCTCGTCTGCGACGCCATCAACACCGCCATGCGTGAGCTGTTCCTGCAGATCGTCTACGGCCGCACCCAGAGCGCGTTCTCCGAGAACGGCCTGTCCGTCGGCGCTTCCATGGAAGACCTCGGCAAGGGCCTGCGCAGCCAGGTCGGCACGATGTTCGCCACGAAGGCGAAGGGCCCGCGCTATCTGGAGATGGCCGAGGGCTATGTCACCCGCGTCGCGCTCAACAAGCTCGACGAGATCGTCGGCTACGAATTCATCAACCTCGGCAAGATGATGGACTTCATCAAGAAGGGTGATGAGCCCGCCACGGCAATGGAGAAGGCCAAGGGTCACTACGGCCAGTTCGACAACGCCGCGAAGTACATCGACCCGCGTCAGGAATAAGAGGAGGAGCGCACCATGGCTTTGTTTGAAAGTTACGAAAGAAGAATCGACAAGATCAACGGCGTTCTTGCGCAGTATGGCATCGGCTCCGTCGAGGAGTGCCGCGAGCTGTGCAAGGCGAAGGGCTTCGATCCGTATGAGATCGTCAAGGGCATCCAGCCCATCTGCTTCGAGAACGCCTGCTGGGCTTACACCGTAGGCGCCGCCATCGCCGTCAAGTCCGGCGTCAAGACCGCCGCCGAGGCCGCCAAGATGATCGGCGTAGGGCTTCAGTCCTTCTGCATCGACGGCTCCGTGGCCGAGGATCGCAAGGTGGGGCTGGGCCACGGCAATCTGGGCGCCATGCTGCTGAGCGACGAGTCCAAGTGCTTCGCGTTCCTGGCCGGTCACGAGTCCTTCGCTGCCGCCGAGGGTGCGATCGGTATCGTGAAGAACGCCAACAAGGCCCGCAAGCAGCCGCTGCGCGTGATCCTGAACG
>ERZ825137.6470-NODE-6470-length-10195-cov-12.018146_pt1 | contig 10195 bp, 9 predicted proteins | sample MGYA00519873_ERZ825137 | MGnify/ENA primary metagenome ERZ825137 (study PRJEB31778, sample SAMEA3449190) | human gut metagenome | biome: human gut; feature: human-associated habitat; material: faeces | place: United Kingdom | collected 2010/2012 ... | reverse complement strand
GTTGTCCGGCCAGTTCCAGTGCCTGGTCGATCAGTGCAACCGGAGTTACACAAACCGGACATCCGGGGCCGTGAAGCAAATGTATCTCTTGCGGTAATAGTTCTTCCAGGCGGTAACGGGCGATGGCATGTGTTTGTCCGCCGCATATCTCCATGATATGCCACGGCTGGGTCGTTACCTGCCGGATAGCCCGGAGTAACGATTGTACCTGATCGTTGTTTCTGTATTCATCTTCTTTTTCTTTTCTAATAGGTCACCTTTCTATTTCTATACCGAGAATTTTCTGTATCTCGGCCAAGGTCTTGTCTATCTCATGGTCAAGAGCCGCCCGTTTTTTGTAATAGTCAGCCAGCAGCTCGGCCGGAGGCAAAATTTCTTCATCTTCTTTCGGGAACTTGCATAAGTCGAAATTGCAGTCAGAACCAATCAGGTCTTCGACTGAATAGCAGCGAGCTTTCTCGTTCCCTTCCTCAATAATGATTTCCTTACGGTTATCCCACCATTCTTTGATAGGATTACAATGTTCCAAACGCATCGGTTTTGTTTTGGAGAAATGCTTGTATCCCTCCGGCATATCCAAACGATAGAACCATGTCTCTTTGGTCTTGAACCCTTCTTCGCAGCCATCGGCTGCCTCATTATTAAAGAAAAGAATATTGGTTGCAATAGAGGTATATGGAGAGAATATAGAACCCGGCAAACGGATGATAGTATGCAAATTGAACTTGCGGAGTAGATTCTCTTTTAATGCGAGTTTAGCTCCGTCCGTACCAAACAAGAAGCCATCAGGGATAATCACACCGCATCGACCACCAACTTTAAGGCGGTACATGATAAGTGCGATGAACAAATCCGCAGTTTCACTTGAACGATATTGCACCGGGAAGTTGCTTTTTATGCTATCTTCCGTGCTACCGCCATACGGAGGATTCATGCCGATAACATCCACCTTGTCGCTTTCCTTGAAATCAGTGATATTTGTTCCAAGCGAATCACAATTTGCAATGTTGGGAGCCTCTATATCATGGAGCAATAAATTTGTAATACTCAACAAATACGGCAATGGTTTCCACTCTTGCCCCACAACGGCATTTTGCAGCTTTTCTCCATCTTCGGCAGAATGAACATTTTTAGCCATATAGTTAAGAGCAGAGGTAAGAAAACCTCCTGTGCCGCTGGTGAAGTCACCAAAGGTCTCGCCCAATTTCGGGTCAAGCATCATCACAATAAAATCGGTCAATGCTCGTGGGGTATAAAACTCACCGGCATTTCCCGCTGATTGTAGGTCTTTCAAGATACCTTCGTAAATATCTCCGAATGTGTGACGGTCGTCTGCATCGTCAAATTCAATTTCGTTTACAATATTGACTACTTGGCGCAGAAGCGTTCCATTCTTCATATACTGGTTCAAGTCAGCAAATGTTTCCTGAACAATACTTTTGGCTCTTGGTGTATTGGCATCTATCGGAAGATTTTTCAAGGCAGGAAACAATTTCTCGTTGACGAAAGAGAGCAATGCTTCTCCTGTCAACGCTTCGCCGTCTTTCTCGTCTACTGCCCAATTGCGCCAACGCAAATCTTCAGGGATGATAGACTTATAGTTCTCATCTTTGTATTCCCATGTCTCTTCCTGAGTATCATAGACTTTCAAGAAGAACATCCAAGTCATTTGCTCTATTCGCTGTGCGTCACCATTGATACCTGCATCTTGACGCATGATATTTTGGATTCGCTTTATGATGTTGTTTACTGCCATTTTTAAGCTGATTTATATATTTGATATTCAAGTTCTCTGATAGCTTGTTCAAAAGCGACTTTGCCACCGAATAACTTTATGATTTTAGTCGGCTTTCCGATGCTATTGAATGGTGGTATCTCCAATATATTCGCCTTTTCAAAATCAAGAATGCCATTTTCTGCATATTTTTCAAGAAGAGCCTCCAATACTTCGCGAGCTTTGCCTTCATACTTTCCGAAATAGTTGCGTTTCTTAACATTGTTCGCTCTTTCTTTTCTGGTCAAAGGAGGTTGGTCAAACGCAACATGACATATCACATCAAAGATGTCAGCGTCCTTCAATGCAGGATTCGCTTCACGTACTGCGTCTATCAAGATGGCATATTCCTTTAACTCATCCATAACCGCCTGTTTGCGTTCTGCTTCAGTCCACGTTTGTACGAAATCATCCAAACTTTGATAGTGTTGCAACAGTTGCTTTCTCGCAAACGACTGAACGCTTTCCGTTCTCATGGTTTTGCCATCCTCTCCCAAAACAGATACTATCTCATGAGCAATACGAATATCTTTACCATTGATGACATATTTCTCATGAGGCTCAGACACAGTGGGAGTTTCTGGAGTATCAATGATTTTGTAAGGCTTTGGCTTTTTACCACCTCCTTTTGGCGGTTCTGGATCGCCATCAAATGCAGGATCTTTGAATTTTGCCGTTGCATTACGGAAGTCAAGGATTTCCAGATGCCACTTGCCTTTGTCTTTTCTAAGTCGTGTGCCACGCCCGATGATTTGCTTAAATTCCGTCATAGAGCCAATTTCTTTATCAATGACGATTAAGCCACAAGTTTTGCAGTCCACTCCTGTAGATAGAAGTTCGGAGGTAGTAACAATTACCGGATAAGGCTCGTCAACACTGATAAAGTTGTCTAACTGCTTCTTCCCCTCTTTGTCCTCTCCGACAATGCGTGTTACGTAGTAAGGAGATTTTTTACATAAATCGCTATTCATATTGATAAGCAGTGTTCGCATTTCGGCGGCTTCCTCAATATCTGAACAGAACACGATTGTCTTTGTCATACGACCGATGTCGTATAACATTTGGGTAATCCTGTGTGCTACTACTTTACGCCTTAACTTAATGGCAAGGTCACGACCTATATTCTGTCTTTGATATAATTTCTGTTCAATTTCCTTTCCTAACAAATCTATTTCACCTTCATCGGGAGTCCAGCCCTGCAAATCAACGTTGATGAAGTCGGCAGTAACCCGATATGGAGCCAAGAAACCATCTTGGATTCCTTGAAGAAGGGAATAGGTATATACCGGCTCTCCGAAATAATCCAAGTTGTTTGCTCCTTCATCAGCTTTCGGGGTAGCAGTCATACCGATTTGGGTAGCCGAGCTGAAATACTCCAATACTTTGCGCCATGCAGAATCGTCCTTTGCGCTACCACGATGGCACTCGTCAACGATAATCAAATCAAAGAAGTTTGGCTGCACCTCCAAAAACGGATCTGGCTTGCCCTCTTTTCCGACCAGTTGATGGTATAAAGCCATATATACCTCGTATGATGAATCAATTTTTTCTTCACCTTCTCCAACAGAAGTTATCTTAGTCATAAACTTCTTGAAAGGTTTGAAGTCTTGCACCATTGTTTGGTCAATGAGAATATTTCGGTCTGCAAGATAAAGAATCTTTTTCTTTGCTCCGCTTTTATGGAGACGATGGATAATCTGGAAAGCAGTGAAAGTCTTACCAGTACCAGTTGCCATTACGACAAGTACACGTTGCTGTCCTCTTGCAATAGCTTCTACTGTACGGTCAACTGCTATACGTTGATAATATCTTGGTTCATGGCTATGAGCATCATAGTAGAAAGGTGTTTCTATTATATTGAGCTCCTCCGATGTGTAGCTTTTGGATTCAAGATAACGGTTATATAGTTCTTCCTCTGTCGGAAAGTCCTCTAACTTAATTTCTGTTTCTTTCCCCGTGATAAAGTCATGTTCCAAGAACGCATCGCCATTACTGGAGTAGGCAAATTTAAGGTCAAGGATTTGGGCATAATCCATAGCTTGTTGAATGCCCCCCCCAACCGCATGTTTATTATCTTTAGCTTCAACTACCGCAATGGGCTTACCTTTATGATATAATAGGTAATCCGCTTTTTTGCCCTCCGCTACTGAATGTTGATTGCCAATAACAAGTACTCGACCATCTGTAAAATAGTACTCTTCACGCATATTTACACTTACAGCCCAACCTTTTCGTTGGAGCGCAGGAGTAATGAACAGAGTGCGTATCTCTTGTTCTTTGAGTTCTTTCTTGTTTACTTCCATGACAATAAATCAGTTATGATTACTGCTGACAATTAGGTCTTTCACGTCAATATTAAGAACATTGGCTATATCATTAAGCGTTTTAAGGTCTGGCTGAACCGAATTGCTGCACCATTTACTTACAGTACAGTTGGACTTCCCAATTTGCTCTGCAAGCCATTTTCCTGTTTTCTGTTGCTCTGCAAGTACCACTTTTAATCTGTTTAAATTAGCCATGAGGTAAAATGTTTTAATCACAGAGCAAAATTATATAATTTATCCGACATCAGCACTACTTCCTATAATAATTATTATCAGGAAGTGGAAAAGAGGCTCAAACAATGTATTTTGATAAGATATTCTCATCAATTTCAATCTTGTGCCGTCCTGTGGTTGTACGCAGATTCTTCCTAATAGTATCAAATGTTGAATTAGTAAACCACTCTGCGAATGTCACCATTACGAATGATGTAGTCATATCTCCACCTATATTATATTGAAAAGCGATATTCCAAGCAAAGTTCTTCAACGAGATTTGAGTGAGGGAGGTACGCTTCTTGATATGAATTTCGGTTGCAGAAAGCACTTGACGGTTAGCTGCAAAATAGCGGACAGATTCGCATATTTGGTAAATCTCTGTTTCCTCCAAATCAAAACGCTTAAATATATCTCGTGTGTATCTTAGGATAGCATTCAACTTTTCATCTTCTTCTCGTTCTTTTTGCCATTGGTATTGTTGCTGCTCACGTTGGTATTCATAATGAAATAGCTCCATTCGCTTCTTCTGGACTTCTTTACAGTTTGAGGTAGGTGAATATGCTAAAGGCTGTATCTTTTTACTCACACACTTTTTGATAGATATTAGAAGTGATGGAGGAATTGCATCAACAATATACCTTGCTGAGATACAGCAAAGATGGTATAGTAGTTTTTGTATGACATATCCGATGACCATAACTAATGGAATCAAACTCATTCGTATTCCAAGCATATTGCATACTTGAAACGCTACCATCGAAGCTAATAGCACCATAGTAACCTCGATTATCAGAGAGTGAAGTATATATTGTTTTTGCTTCATACCTATTGTTGTTTATTTCGCAATGCAAAGATACAACACATTTTCATAGAAAACGAAAGATAAAAATAGGTACAATTTTGCAAATCAATGGTTTATGAAAAGAAAATCCAAACAAATGCAAATATCCAAGGCGAAATGAAAGCATCTGCAAACAAAAGAAAATACTTAAATAAAGTTAAAGTTATATTATGCGTTTATTGAGCATACAAAACACCCCATAAGATTATGCTTTGGTTATAAAATAGCCATATTTGTACCAAGCATAATGTAATAAACTGATATACAATTGTGATTATATTTGAGGAAGTCAAATGATTCCGATAAGGATACAGATAATAAACAATAAGCAAAAGCGTGCAGCTCAATGAGTTGCACGCTTTTTGCGTTTATGAGGTTCATGGTTGCTATGTGTTTTCTATGGGCTTTTTTATCTCTTATTTGCGACATGTTTGCGACAAGACAAAAAAGTAGATAATGTGGTACTTAATCGCACTTATACATGCTAATACATACTTAAAAGTAGATAACATGCCAACAATCGGATTTGAAATCAAACGGAAGTGTAAGGTCTGCGGCAAAGTGTTTGTCGCAAAAACACTTGACAGTCACTATTGTTCCCCTAAATGTGGTAAAGTGGCTTGGAAACGCAAAAAGGATGCAAAGGATAGAAACACGAAGTTAGAAGCCATTGCCAAACAAGTATCAGACATCAGAGAGTACATTTCTGTAAAGGAAGCCGTTGCTATGTTTGGGGTGGAACGCAGCACCCTGTATCGCCTGATTAAATTGGGACGTATTCCAACTATCAATATGGGTACAAGGCTCACACGTATCAAACGCTCTGAAATGGAACGGCTTTTTCTAAACAGACCGGAAAGTATTGCGGAGAAAGAAAAGTCTGCTCCTAAAATATACAGCTTAGAGCTGGAGGATTGCTATACCATTACTGAGATTTGTGAGAAGTATCATATTAATGATAGTTCAGTATGGGCGTACGTTAGAAAATACTCTATTCCCTCAAGACAAATAGGAAACTGTGTGTATGTACCCAAGCAAGAAATTGATAATCTATATAAATCAGAAGTAGAATGAAGAAAGCATTACCTAATACCAAAGTGACCGTCAAGCTCAGAAGGTCGAATTACAAGGAAGAATGGTATCTGATCATAGAATCATCCCCAGTTTATAAGCGAGGTTCTAAACGGGCGAGCCGTGTGGTCGAAGGTGTATCGTTTATTACGACACACCTTCTTTGTGCGTAAAAAGAAGAAGATGTGCATTTGGATACACTTTCGAGTCGAATTTATTATCTAATTATTTTCAGCAATTAGTACCTTTAATGAAAATGGCAATTGGGAACTCCATAAAACGCGTCTTCTCATCTTCGGGAAATTGTTGGATTATAAATTGAGCCACATCTATTTTGCCTAAAAGTAGGAATGCTCCAGCTCTTACCATATCAGAATTGTTTTGAGAAAGTTGAAGTAATAAGTTGATTTCATCTTCTGTAAATGCTCGCTGACGTTTTGTTATTTGCAAGCTATTCAATTGATGTAGTGCAATCATTGAGTTCTCACGTTCATTTTCCAAAAGCCATTTCGATAATGACTGAGCTGCTTTTATAGTATGCTTACTTTTCTCTAAGTGTCCTAATTGTTTTAACTCATCATATGCTTTCAATATTTGAAGTAGATCCAAATTTGCCTGGATAATTACGCGGGAATCTTTTAAATTACACTCATTATATATTTCAATAATTCTATTATATGGAATATTATCAAAGAGTACATAACCCTTTTGTCCTAGAAAAGAAAATATTGGTACTTGGAATGGGGACACATCGCTATTTTGCATTACTTTAATAAGAGGTGATGCAAAAGCGTTGTCTAAATAAAATTTTTTATTATTGTCACTTTGGCATACTAAAAGCACATTTATATTTGCAATCCTGATCTTAAATATGTCTTGTGGGTTTGTAAGCCCAATCGCTTTGTGTTCAATAAGAGCTTTATACAATTGACGCATAGAAAAATCGTCTTCTTCCGTAAACGTCTTATAATTTATCGGAGTCTTTATATTTAAAATATTAAGAACAGATTTGTGGATACTTAGATTTGATAACCGCTTGTTTATCATTGACAAAATAACTTTTTTATTAGAAGCTTTAATCGTGATTTCCGTTTCTCCAAACTTTATACTACCAAATTTGATTAGTCGCTTATAAACTTCATAGGCTTTTATTTGCCCATCTGTAGTATTAGCTAATATTTCCAATGTGCTGCTACGTTCAGTAGATGATAACCCTTGTTCGGATTTAAGAAGAAATAAACCTTCTAATTTATAAGATACATTCTCCTTTGTATAGGTTAGGATATAATTTGAGGCAACAATATCTTTCCCGATATAAACGTTCTCATCTTTTTTGATAGTTAATTCAGGCATGACAATATTCATCAAGCCATTTCCTATAGGTATTTCAACGCCTTCCTTTGTCTTTAGATACAGGAAGGATTTAAATCCTCCAAGAAAGTCATTCAGAAGATTATCTTTCTTCCCTTGAAAAGTAAATTCCCACTGATAGTTATAGATATTTTTAATATCTTCAATACAAACCTGACCTTTTGAAGCGAAACTTTTTTGTTTAATGCAATCTAGCAAGAAGGCTTTCAATTCGACTTCAATCCATGGCTTGTCCATGCTTAGTGGTTCAAATTGTATATTTTTGGTCTTTTGCTGTTGCTCTATAGATGCTAGTTCTCCACGTATTTCTATAGGAGCCATTTTTTTATAGAATATCTTGGATTTCCCATCTGTCATTACCTCGACTACAAAGAAAACAAATCCTTCGTTCCGAGCGTTTTTAAGGAAGACCGTTTCGACAGGGAATGTTTCTTTGTCCTTGAATTTAGGAACTTCTTTTCCTTTCACCTGAATTCGAAGACTTCCAATATAATTTTTTCTAATATCTTTTTTATTTTCGTATAGATTGAGTTCCCCATCCCAATCAGGAGTTTTATCATTTTCCTGAATTTGGGGTGAAACTAAGTTACAAGTGTTAAAATAGCGTTTCACTGCACCTGTAGCCAATTCTTCTATATCTTTTTTACTTAGCATAAACCTTCTATCAGTTATCAAATTCAATTTTTTTCCAAACTTCCAACACAAGACGTTTGGTGCGGAATTCACCTAGCTCACGAATTTCATGGTCTTTTTGTTCTTGATAAGACGAGTTTACGGCTGGCAGTAGTAGCCAACATCTGTAAACACGTTCCTTACGCATCGCTTTGTATGTGGCTTCTACATTGTGAAGACATTTGTACACGTTGAAAGCTACCTTGTATGTATTATGTTCAATAATAACATCTGCATTCCATGTGGTAGACTTTACTTTGGTTATATAGTCTAGTCTCATGTCTTTGCAAACGTTAAGTACCGCTGATATGATTGTTTTTTTTCATGATCATTATTTTACTTATTTTTCTTTCTCCCTTCTCTCCTTAACTTGATCCAATCCTGACTCTTTTTAGCTAATACACTTTTTCCTGCAGGAAAATAGAGAGGAAAAATTTTATATAAGAAACTTATAATATCATTGCACTTCTTGCCCATATTGAAAAAAGCAGAGCAGACAGGATACATAAGTTCTTGTTGACTACATGTGTCTTTGGGGTGAATGGTTATTGAGTGAGTGACTATAAAACCGTGTTCTGTAAATGCGCAAGCACTGGCAAGAATAGCTTTCTGTTCTTCCTCTGTGAACATTTTGATTTTATCTGCTAACCATTCAAGTTCTCTTTGCTGAAGTGCTTGTTGCTTTTCATTCTGATGTTCCAATAGGATTGCTACACTTTCTTGTTGCTTTTCGGTCAAGGCATTTTCCAATGCTTGATTCTTTCGTTTAAGGACATTGAATTTCAGTAATGCGGCAATGTACATACAGAAATAACCTACTGCAATATCGAATATCAGAACAAGCAGATAATTGTTGCTTGAATTTGGGGCATGTCCCGCCATATACTCACTGATAGGAATAACAGCTAATAGCATGATGATGGCTATTGCATAAAGCACTCTGTATTGCGTTTTATGGTTTACCTGCGGTAAGGAGGCAAACAAAAAGGCAATAATCAAAACGGCAATTATTACACAAAGTGGAATGAAAGATGTTCCCATAGGTTTATTGCTAGGTTTGAGGATTAATTACAATGCGCCAATAGCCACCATGGTCTGCTCCTTCACGGGACAAAATTCCCATAGAACGAAGCTTTGAAATATGTTTTTCTACGGCTCGGGAGCTTATTCCTATTTTATAGGCCATTGCTTCTGCAGACATTGATGGGTCGGAAATGACGAAATCAATAATCTTTTGTGCGGTTTTCCCAATGCTTTTAGATTTGTTTTTCGAATCTCCGAACTTTTTCTCCGAACCTTTTTGCATTATCTCCGAACCTTTCTCCGAACCTTCTGGTGTATCACCAAAGGTTTTCACCGAACTTTTGCTGTTTACACCGAACTTTTCGACCGAACTTTTTTCGTTTACAGGGTACTTTTCGAGGGTGCTATTTACCCTGTTAGCCACTTCCTCAATTGGTATTCTTCCGCTTTCGTTCCAATTCAGATTATAGAAAGTGGTGTAGAATGAAGTTGCTTCCGTTTGATATTGTGGCTCTTTTCTTTGCAGGAAATTAGGCAGCTTCTCCGTAAGTTCCCGCATTTTCCGTAAACCCGATCCACGTTTCTCCATATAGTCCAACTGTGTAAACATATCCGCAATGACAGGGTTACGGCGCATGGACGGCACTTTGTATATATCTCGGTCTTGAATCTGTGTACCGTCAAGCATAGCGCCTGGTGATACCAGTTCTACACGGTCATCGTAAATATCTATATGCACTTCGCCACCCATTACAGTATAATCTCTATGGATAAGGTGATTTACCAACCCTTCAAAGATGGCACGGTCTGAATAGTCCGGTAGGTTTAGACGATAGTTCGGCATCTTTACCCAGCCGCTCATGGTATAGTTTTTGATGAAATCCATACCATATTTTAAGAGCA
>ERZ825137.6467-NODE-6467-length-10198-cov-4.734004_pt1 | contig 10198 bp, 10 predicted proteins | sample MGYA00519873_ERZ825137 | MGnify/ENA primary metagenome ERZ825137 (study PRJEB31778, sample SAMEA3449190) | human gut metagenome | biome: human gut; feature: human-associated habitat; material: faeces | place: United Kingdom | collected 2010/2012 ... | reverse complement strand
AACAAAAACCCGGGACCCCTCCTCAATGGGTCCCGGACCCCCACAGGAGGTCCAAAAGGAACGATGTTCCCCTTGGATATCCCCTCCCCACAAGCCCCTTCGGGCAGTATAAAGTGCCTTTCCGGCATGGCTTCACCGTTTCTTATCGTCTGTTCGTCCCAACAGATAATCAATAGAAACGTCATATAAATCCGCCAACGCCCACAATACATGGGGCGGAATCATACGCTCGCCTGTTTCATAATAGGCATAGGTTCTCTGTGGAACATTGATTTTCTCGCCAACCTGCGCCTGTGTCATATCGTTATCTTCTCGTAAATCACGGATTCTTTTATAAATCATTTTCATCACCGTTTTTACTATAGATTGAACGATTTGTTCTATTGATATTTTGAACAATTTGTTCTAAAATATTATAAAATGGATTTTGAGAGGTGATGGTATGTCCGATTTTGCGGCAAATTTGAAGCAATTCCGAAAAAGAAAAAATTATTCACAGGCTACATTGGCAAGGAAATTAAATTACGGACATACGACGATTGCGAACTATGAAAGCGGTCGAAATGAGCCTTCGATTGATGATTTGATAAAAATAGCAATTATTTTGGATATTTCTTTAGATGAATTGGTTGGAAAAAATCCATCGAAAAAAGAAGAATGTTTTTTACACGAATTTCAGAAATTAAGCGAAAAAAATCAGACTCGTATATTGGATTTGATAAAAGCACTTCAACTTTAGAAGAAAGGTTGCAGGCGCGTCTGCGCCGCCTTTCTCCATACCCTTTCGGGTCTGTGGAGAAGGGTTTGGAAAGGGAAACCTTGTTGCCCTTTCCTCGGGTGCGGAGGTTTGGAACCCATAGCGAAACGGGTTCCAAGTTTTTGTTACTTTTTAGCATAAAAAGTAAGGAAGGAATCCTCTGTTTCGCCGAAAGAGTTCCAAACGGGCGTAGCACTGATGTTGTCCAAGCAAAACTTTTGTGCGACTGCGCCCAATCGGCGCTTGCGCCGCTGCTTTTTCTTGCACACGAGAGGTGATTCCCCTGTGCCCAATCGCCGTTTCCCCAAAACAAAAATGACTTGAGCATTTTGCTCAAGTCATTTTCTCATAAAGGGGGCTATATCAAAATCAGAAGAACAGATGGAAGGTATTAAATCTCCAGCCTGCATCTTCCTTCCAGAGTACAAACAGAAATTCCTGTGTGGTATAATCTTCGGGATTGTCCGGGGCGGTGTAGAAATAATCACCCTTGTATGCCTCGTTGCTGTTGGTGTAATATGCGGTTGCCTTGAAGCCGATTTCGTCATCGCTTTCCTTATCTATTTCAAAGGTGTGCCCTGCATAGAAGATATTCGAGCCTCTGCCGCCGCCCAGGTAATATAGACCGCCGTCCTCGCCCTTGGTGAACATCAGGTTATCCTTGCTGAGGATGCTGTTGTCTACGAAAAATTCCGTGAAATACTGCAACAGATAGGTACGGAAATCCTCATAGGTCGGGAAACGGGGATCGGTGATTTTGTAGTATGTCAATTCATCCTTTTCGTATGTGGCATTTTCATCATAATCAAATGCGCCAAAGCTAATCTGGTAATAAATTTTATAAGCACCTTCGTAAATTTCCTGTAAATCCTCACTCAGTGGGGGCAGGCTCTCCTTATCTACTGTAATATCGGCGGCAACGGAATCCTCCGGCAGTTCCTTTGCAGAGGTATTGCCTCCGCAGCCGGAAAGCGCGCCAATGCCGACAGCAGCACAGAGCAAAAGGGTGATAAATTTCTTTTTCATGGGGTGTTTCTCCTTTCAGGTTTTCTTTTCGGATAACATAGTAGCACAAAGTTTCCTCAAAGAAAAGGGGCTTTCGGAAATTGAAAGAAAGTCTTAAGAATTAAAGCAAAAGGGCGAAACCGAGAGATTTCGCCCTTTTGTTAGATATATTCTGATTGATGTTTGTGAAAATTGAAATTATCTTTGAAATTGCCTATATTCTCAAAAAATACCTTTGTTATATTTGAATTGTCCATATAGCATAAAGCCTAATCCGACAACAACTGCCGGATGGGTGATATAAGCTATCATTTCTTCACTCCAAAACGAAACTATGAAACCTAACACAAGAGATACTCCGATTATAAGCGTTCCTGTGCCGACGGCTTTTCCGTACTTCGGTATATCTTCTTCCTTTACTTTTCGTCTGTTATAAGAGTGAATGGTGCTGATATTGCCTTTGATATTTACAATTCCCATAACAGATATGAACACTCCCAAAATCAATAACACAATATTTTCCATAATAACCTCCTAAAAATAAAACAAATCTTCAAACTTCTTATCTAATGCAATACAAAGGATAAGAGCCAATTTTGCAGTTGGATTGAATTGCCCTGTTTCAATGGAACTAATCGTGTTTCTTGACACGCCTACCATTTCTGCAAGTTGAGCTTGAGAAAGGTTTGCTTCTGTACGAAATTCCTTTAAGTGATTTTTCAGTTGTAATTGTTCTTTCATACCCTCACCTCTAAAAGGCGGCAAACAAATCCAACAAATGCCAAAATTGCAAGAATGAAAAATAAAACGCTCAATACCAAATCGCTCTTTCGTTTCATTTTGATAAAACGAACTAACCATTGTGTTGCAAGAATGCTAAAGTATATAACCCATGGACTATAAATCATAATATGGACAAGCATAGATGATAACCAAGAAAGCAGACAACACACTAAGGCACCAACTCTGCTTGCGTGACATCCTGCTTGATATGCCACTTCCATTTCAGCCAAGTCTTTGTTGCGATGCTCTTTTCTGCTTGCATTTAAGATTTCTTCCTTTTTCATAGAACACCTCCGTTCCAAGTTTTCTTTGCATACTTTCATTATATTCGTGCCAAGTTTTCTTGTCAATAGAGTTGATAAAAAAGTTACACAATACGGTGCATCCAAATAAGAAAACATGAAAAGAGCAAAACCCTTACATACAAGGATTTTGCTCTTTTTTAATATTTCAATGGATTGCTTTCTTATTTGGAATGTCACTCGTAATTCCGCTTAAGAAATCAAGAAAAAGAAACCAAGGTTTTCTTAAGCGGAGCTTACGTATGATAGATAACTTTTTCATCGCTTCGACTATACTCGCAACGTAATGACTTCTTGAAAACTTACCGAAAAGGAAACACTGCCCTCTATCGACACACTGAAAAGGGCGGAACCTTTCGGTTCCGCCCTTCGTTTTTTTTAATTATTTTTTATGCCTCTGCCAATTTTTTATAGGATGCATATTTATCCTTTGCATTTTCTGCTGCTTCCTTCAACAGAACCTCTGCGGTTTCGGGGAAGGTACGAACCAGAGAAGCGTAACGAACCTCACCCATCAGGAATTCATTGAAGTCCAGTGTAGGCTCCTTGGAATCCAGAATGAAGGGATTCTTGCCTTCCTTCTTGAGGTCGGGGTTGAAGCGATACAGATGCCAGTAGCCTGCCTGAACAGCCAGCTTTGCTTCCAGCTGTGCATTTGCCATGCCCTTGGAAATACCATGGTTGATACAAGGCGCATAAGCAATAATCAGGGAAGGCCCTTTGTATGCCTCTGCTTCCTTCAGTGCCTTGATAAGCTGGTTGGGGTCTGCGCCCAGTGCAACCTGTGCAACATAGATGTAGCCATAGCTCATTGCCAGCATACCCAGATCCTTCTTTACAGTAGGCTTACCGCCTGCGGCAAACTGTGCCACAGCGCCGATGGGGGTTGCCTTGGAGGACTGACCGCCTGTGTTGGAGTAAACCTCGGTATCTACAACCAGTACGTTTACGTCACGGCCGCTTGCCAGAACGTGATCCAGACCGCCGTAGCCGATGTCGTATGCCCAGCCGTCACCGCCGTACATCCACATGGATTTCTTTGTCAGGTGTTCGCTGTTTTCCAGAATGAAGTCCTTCAGCTCTGCTGCTGCACCGTCAACCTGCAGCTCCTTCAGTGCTGCGATAACCGCACGGCTGTCAGCCTTGCTTCTGTCGCCGTTATCCCAGTTTTCCAGCCATGTTTCAGCTGCTGCCGCAAAATCTGTGCCTGCGGTCAGTGCCAGCAGATCCTTCACCTTCATGGTTACGCGGTCTCTCTGCTGCTCTACAGCAAGAACCATACCAACGGAGAACTGTGCGTTATTTTCAAACAGGGAGTTGCTCCATGCGGGGCCCCAGCCTTCCTTGTTTGTGGTGTAAGGTACACAGGGAGCTGCTGCACCCCAAGCCTGTGTACAGCCTGTTGCGTTTGCCAGATACATTCTGTCGCCGTAAAGCTGTGTCATCAGCTTCGCATAAGCTGTTTCGCCGCAGCCTGCACATGCGCCGGAGAACTCCAGCAGAGGCTGTTCGAACTGAGAGCCCTTTACGGTGAATTTGCTCATGGGGTTTTTCTTATCAGACAGGGTCAGGGAGAAGTCCCAGTTGTCCTGTTCGTGCAGCTGTGTTTCCAGAGGCTGCATCACAAGTGCCTTTTCCTTTGCAGGGCAGGCTGTTACGCAGACACCGCAGCCCTGACAATCCAGAGGGTCAACCTGCATACGGAATTTGTACTGCTTGATTTCGCCTGCGCCGTTTGCATCCAAAACTGCGTAGGATGCGGGAGCATTTGCTGCTTCTTCTTCTGTCAGCAGGAAAGGACGGATTGCAGCGTGAGGGCAAACGTAGGAGCACTGGTTACACTGGATACATTTTGCTGCATCCCATGCGGGAACGTCAATCGCAACACCGCGTTTTTCAAATGCGGAGGTGCTAAGAGGAACTGTGCCGTCCTCTCTGCCTGCGAATACGGATACAGGCAGCAGGTCGCCCTTCAGTGCGTTCATGGGAACCATCAGCTTTTCAACATATTCGGGAAGAACCTTCTTGATTGCTTCCTGATCTACGTCCTTTGCATCCTTCCAGCTTGCGGGAACGTCAATCTTTGTCAGACCGGAAAGCCCTGCGTCAACAGCGGCATAGTTCATGTTGACAACCTTTTCGCCCTTCTTGCCGTAGGATTTTACGATAGCCGCCTTCATGTATGTAACTGCGTCATCAACGGGGATGATGTTTGCCAGCTTGAAGAATGCGGACTGCAAAATTGCGTTTGTCTTGTTGCCCAGACCGATTTCCTTACCAATCTTGATTGCATCAATGGTGTAGAAGTGGATGTTGTTGTTTGCGATGGTTCTCTTTACCTCCGCAGACAGGTGATGATCCAGCTCCTCGGGTGTCCATGTGCAGTTCAGCAGGAAGGTGCCGCCGGGTTTGATTTCGGAAACGATATCATATTTTTCCATGTAGCTCTGGTTATGACAAGCAACGAAGTTTGCGTTCTTTGTTACCAGATAGCTGGAGCGGATGGGCTTGTCGCCGAAACGCAGGTGAGAACGTGTGATACCGCCGGATTTCTTTGTGTCATATTCAAAATAAGCCTGTGCGTATTTATCTGTGTGGTCACCGATGATTTTGATGGAGTTTTTGTTTGCGCCAACCGTACCGTCGGAGCCAAGACCCCAGAATTTGCAGGATACGGTGCTTGCGTCAGCCAGATCGGGCTCTGCGCCAACCTCGATGGAGCTGTTGGAAATATCATCAATGATACCAACGGTGAAGTGGTTTTTCTGTGCGCCCTTCATGTTGTCAAATACTGCGATAATCTGTGCAGGAGTCACATCCTTGGAGGACAGACCGTATCTGCCTGCCAGAACCTTTGTGGTTCTGTCTGTTTCGATCAGTGCGGAACAAACATCGCCGTAAAGAGGCTCGCCCAGTGCGCCGGGTTCCTTTGTTCTGTCCAGAACGGTCAGAACCTTTACTGTTTCGGGCAGAGCTGCTGCGAAGTGTGCCAGAGAGAAGGGTCTGTACAGGTGAACCTGCAGGAAACCAACCTTTTCGCCCTTTGCGGTCAAGCTTTCCACAACCTCCTGCGCAACGCCTGTCACGGAGCCCATCGCTACGATAACATGCTCTGCATCAGCTGCGCCGAAGTAGTTGAACAGCTTGTAATTTCTGCCTGTAATTTTGTTGATTTCGTTCATGTATTCCTCTACGATTTCAGGCAGTCTGGTGTAGAAGGGTGTGCATGCCTCTCTGTTCTGGAAGAATACGTCGGGGTTCTGTACGGTGGAGCGCTGTACGGGGTGTTCGGGATTCAGTGCATTCTTTCTGAATTTCTTCAGTGCATCCTGATCCACCAGCTTTTCCAGATCCTCATAGTCCATTACTTCGATTTTCTGCAGCTCATGAGAGGTGCGGAAGCCATCGAAGAAGTGGATGAAGGGAACGCTGCCCTTGATTGCGGAAAGGTGTGCCACACCTGCTAAGTCCATAACCTCCTGTACGGATGCGGAGGAAAGCATTGCGCAGCCAATCTGGCGGCAGGACATAACGTCGGAGTGATCGCCGAAGATGGAGAAGGCATGTGTACCAACGGTTCTGGATGCAACGTGGAATACGCCGGGCTTCAGCTGCCCTGCGATTCTGTACATCGGGGGAATCATCAGCAGCAGCCCCTGAGATGCGGTATATGTTGTTGCCAGTGTGCCTGCCTCCAGAGCGCCGTGCATTGCGCCTGCGGCACCTGCCTCGGATTCCAGCTCCAGCAGACGCACGGTCTGGCCGAAGATATTCTTTTTGCCGTTTGCAGCCCAGCTGTCTACGTGCTCCGCCATAGGGGAGGAGGGAGTGATGGGGTAAATCGTTGCGACCTCTGTGAAGGCATAGGAAACGTATGCCGCAGCTTCATTACCATCCATGGTTTTCATCATTTTTGTGTTCATGGTGTGGACTCCTTTCATATAAATAGTAAGGGATAGAAATAGTGATTTGTTATCCTGTATCGGGTTCCCGTCTGAATGGGAAATTGCTATCTTTTGTATAATTTAATGTTAGATTATTGAAATTTTGTTGTCAATACTGTACGAGAAAAAGAACTTGTATTTTGTGTACAAAATTAAATACTTGTAAGTTTTGCATTAAGAAAAGTACAAACGGATGTAATTTTTTGGAATCGTATGGAGTTTTAAGGAAAAAGCAGGCGAATTTCTCTGACAAAACAGGGAAAAAGCCTATCGGAAAAGGGGGAATAGAGCATGGAACCGGCAAGAGTGCGATTTCTGGAAGAGGGGGAGGAGCCTGTCCTTCCTAAGTGGACAAAGCTGCTGCCGCAGCGGTGGAGACAGAGAAAAACAGTGGACACTTACCCGTACACACTGACACGAGTGGACGGGGTACTGACAGGCATTTTGCAGGCAGAGCGGACAGCCGTACTGACAGCAGATTGGAGAAGGGGGGCGGTGCGCCTTCTGGCAGCCCTGGAGGAAGCGGGTGCCGCCATCATTGTGCCGCCTGCCGAGGGAGAATTTCCCAGAGAACGGCTTCCCTTTGCCGAGGGGCGCAGGCTGGCACAGCTTTTTGCCTTCGCAGGTGCGGCAGAGGCATTGCGCCGGCAGGGCAGAAATCCGGAGGAATCGGCATTTCTTCTGGCAGGGGGCGAGCCGCATATCTGGGGGAGGGTGCTTTCCTCTCTGGGAAATGAGGTGAACCGCCTTGCCATTTTTACGCAGGAGCCGGAAACGGCAGAGGGCGTGGTGCAGCGGCTTTATGCGGAGCGCGGCTTGATGGCGGAGGTCTTTTCCTCCCCGAAAAATGCTGCGCTTGGGGCGGCGGATGTGGTGCTTTCCTGCGGCATGGAGCAGCGTGCCTATGAGCATATTCTGAAGCGAGGGTGCATCTGGCTGGATTTCGCAGGCAATCGCCCTGTTCTGCGGCGGCTTAGGAGTCTGCGTCCGGATATTTCGGCGGCGGAGGGGTTCTTTTTCCGCATGGCGGCAGAGGGCGGTGAGCAGATGGAGGGCAGGCTTGCCGAGGCGAGGGCATACCTTGGCTGCGCGGCGTTTCGGGAAGGCTTTTCGGCAGAGGATTGGGACGGGGAGCGGCTGTTTTCCGCCTTGCAGGAGAAGGGCTTTTCCGTTTCGGGCTTTTCCGCCTTCGGCAAAAGGGTAAAAATAAAGCTGTATCCGGATAAGAAGCCTTGATTTTTCAAGGAAAAAGCGTTGACAATCCGGTCGGAATCAGTATATAATATTACGATAGTTCGGGAGGGTAATCGCAAGCCTTCCTTTTTTCCTTGTCTAAAACGAGGAAAGCATGAAATGAGACTAAAACGAGGAGTGACACACCCATGACAGAAAAGAAAGTTGTTTTGACCTATGACGGTCTGAAAAACATGGAGGCGGAGCTGGAAAACCTGAAAACCGTCCGCAGAAAAGACGTAGCAGAAAAAATTAAAGAAGCAAGAGGTCAGGGTGACCTTTCCGAAAACGCCGAATATGATGCAGCGAAGGAAGAACAGGCAGAAATCGAAGCGCGTATCGTGCAGCTAGAAAAAATGCTGCGCAATGCAGAGGTTATCGATGAAGAAGAGGGTGCAAAGGATACCATCAGCCTGGGTACGACCGTAACGGTGCTGGATGTGGAATTTGACGAGGAAATGGAATACACCATTGTAGGCTCTGCAGAGGCAGACCCCATGAACGGCAGAATTTCCAACGAATCCCCTGTCGGTATGGCACTTCTGGGACATAAAAAGGACGATATCATTATGATTGAAACACCTGACGGCGAAGTGGAATTCAAGGTGCTGAGATTTACAAAATAAAACCATTACAAAAGAACGGACAGGAGGAAGAAAAGTGGCAGAAGAAAATAAGGAGTTGACCCAGCAGGAGCTGAGTGAACAGAATAGAATCAGAAGAGAAAAGCTGGCACAGATGCAGGAAGCAGGCAAGGACCCCTTCCAGATTGTAAAATATGACGTGACACACCACAGCGACGAAATCAGAGCGAACTTTGATGCGCTGGAAAATAAGGATGTTTGCATCGCAGGCAGACTGATGAGCAAGCGTATCATGGGGAAGGCATCCTTCTGCAATATTCAGGACAGAAACGGTCTGATGCAGTCCTATGTCAGCAAGAATGACATCGGCGAGGAGGATTACGCTGCATTCAAAAAATATGACATCGGTGATATCATCGGCATCAAGGGCTTTGTATTCAAAACAAAAACAGGCGAAATTTCCGTACACGCAAAAGAGGTTGTTCTGCTTTCCAAGAGCCTGCAGGTTCTGCCCGAAAAGTTCCATGGTCTGAAGGATCAGGAGCTGCGCTACAGACAGAGATATGTAGACCTGATTGTAAACCCCGAATCCAGAGATACCTTTATCAAGCGTTCCAAGATTATTACGGAAATCAGAAGATTTTTGGACGCAAAGGGCTTCTTAGAGGTAGAAACTCCCGTTTTGCAGACCATCCCCGGCGGTGCGTCCGCAAGACCCTTTATCACACACCACAATACACTGGATATTGATATGTACTGCCGTATCGCGCTGGAGCTGCCCCTGAAGAGACTGATTGTCGGCGGCTTTGAAAGAGTATATGAAATTGGTCGTGTATTCAGAAACGAGGGCATTTCCGTTCGTCATAACCCCGAATTTACCCTGATGGAGCTGTATCAGGCCTACACCGATTACAAGGGCATGATGGATATTACGGAAGAAATGTTCCGCACCGTAGCACAGAACGTGCTGGGCACAACAAAGATTACCTATGGCGGCTATGATCTGGATCTGGGTCAGCCCTTCGCAAGAATCACAATGACAGATGCCGTAAAGCAGTTTACAGGCGTTGATTTCGACCAGGTGAAGGATACAGAGGAAGCAAAGAAAATCGCGGCAGAAAAGGGCGTAGAATTTGAAGAACGCCATGTAAAGGGCGATATTCTGAACCTGTTCTTTGAAGAATTCGTAGAAAAGAACCTGATTCAGCCTACCTTCATCATTGATTACCCTGTAGAAATTTCTCCTCTGACAAAGAGAAAGCCCGATAAACCGGAATTTACAGAAAGATTCGAGCTGTTTATTGTCGGCAGAGAATACGGCAACGCTTATTCCGAGCTGAACGATCCCATCGACCAGCGTGCGCGTTTTGAATATCAGGAATATCTGCGTGAAAACGGCGACGATGAGGCAAATATGATTGATGAGGACTTCCTGACTGCGCTGGAATACGGTATGCCCCCTACAGGCGGTCTGGGTGTTGGTATCGACAGATTTGTTATGCTGCTGACAGAATCCGTTTCTATCAGAGACGTTATCCTGTTCCCGACAATGAAGTCCCTGGACGCTGACAAGAAGTCTGCGAAGTCAGA
>ERZ825137.6464-NODE-6464-length-10214-cov-3.244906_pt1 | contig 10214 bp, 7 predicted proteins | sample MGYA00519873_ERZ825137 | MGnify/ENA primary metagenome ERZ825137 (study PRJEB31778, sample SAMEA3449190) | human gut metagenome | biome: human gut; feature: human-associated habitat; material: faeces | place: United Kingdom | collected 2010/2012 ... | reverse complement strand
GGAAGGTTCCTTTGAAACCGTTTTTACGGGCGTAATCGCGCGCCATCGTGAGCATCATCGCCAAATGGTCCTTCTCGCGTTTCATGTCGGTATTGAGCAGCGACATATACCCCTCGCGGCCGCCCCAAAAGACATAATTCTCGCCGCCGAGCGCGATCGTTGCGTCGATTGCGTTCTTGATCTGCGTGCCGGCATAAGCCACCGCCGCAAAATCGGGATTGGTCGCAGCGCCGTTCATATAACGTGCATTACTGAAAACGTTCGCAGTACCCCAAAGCAGCTTCACGCCGGTCTCCTGCTGTTTCTGTTTGGCATACTCGACGACCGCCTTCAGGTTTTTCTCATAGCTGGCCACATCGCCCGCCTCGCGCACGAGATCGACATCGTGGAAGCAATAATACGGGGCACCGATTTTTACGAAAAAGTCGAACGCCGAATCCATCTTGGCTTTGGCCTGCTCGACCGGATCGCCGATACCGCTCCACGGGAAAAGGTGCGTCGCACCGCCGAACGGATCGCTCCCGTCGGCACAGAACGAATGCCAGTAGGCAATCGCAAAGCGCAACTGTTCCTTCATGGTTTTGCCTCCGATTACGCGGTCTGCATCATACCAGTGAAACGCCAGCGGATTTTTCGAATCCGGGCCTTCGTACTTGATTTTGGCGATCTTTGAAAACATCGATTCCATTTTGTCTGTTTTTATTGATTTGTAATTCCTGTCCTTACAGATTGAATGTGCAGATTGCCCGGATGCCGCCCTCCAATATCAGGAACCAGTTCCAAAGCACCTGCTCCGTTCGTTTTACTGATTTTCCAACTGCAATTGCAATTCCTTTTTCCAGATTTGATACGTCTCTTCCAACACCTGGCGAATCGCCGGATCGGGATGTACCTCTTCGATCCGGCACAGCGAAGCGAAAGCCTCGTTCCGGTTCCTGTACAATCCGGCCCCGAGTGCCGCGCCCCGGGCTGCGCCCAATGCACCGTCGGTATTATAAAGCTCGATATTCGCGTCGCACAGGGTCGCCAGCGTGCTGCGGAACAGCGGACTGAGGAACAGGTTGGCATGCCCGGCCCGGATCACCCCGGCCCGCAGGCCCGATTCGCGCATAATATCGACCCCGTACCGGAATGCAAAAGCGATTCCTTCCTGTGCCGCGCGCAGCAGGTGGGCACGGTTGTGGCGGTTCAGGTCGACATGCAGGACGGAAGCCCCGGTATAGCGGTTCTCGAGCATCCGTTCGGCCCCGTTGCCGAACGGATGCATCAGCACGCCGTCGCTGCCGGCAGGAACCGTCTCGCACAACTGGTTCACTTCGCTGTAACTCAATTCAGGAGCCACGGTGCGTTTCGCCCAGGCATTGAGGATACCGGTACCGTTGATACACAGCAGCACGCCATAGCGATGCGCCTGTGCCGAGTGGTTCACATGCAGGAAAGTGTTGACGCGCGAGAGCGAATCGGCTTTCGGAAGGTCGGTCACCCCGTAAACGACGCCCGAAGTGCCGCCCGTAGCCGCAATTTCACCCGGCTCCATTACGTTCAGTGAAAAAGCGTTGTTGGGCTGGTCTCCGGCCCGGTAAGCGATCGGGATACCCGGTTCCAGTCCGAGTTCCGCAGCGGCGCCGGCACTCACATGCGCCTGAATGCCGATCGACGGCAATGCCTCGGGAATGCTCCGGGGATCGATCCCGTAATAGTCGGCGACGAAATCGGCACGTCCGTCCGCGACGAAATCCCAGAGAATCTGCTCGGACAGCCCGCTGCATGTGGTCGAACGCTCGCCCGAAAGTTTGAAGAGAATGTAGTCGCCGGGCAGCATAAAACGGTCGGTGCGGGCAAAAACATCCGGTTCGTTCTCACGAACCCAAGCCAACTTCGACGCGGTAAAATTACCGGGAGAGTTCAGCAGGCGTTCGAGGCACCGTTCGCGTCCCAGATCGCGCAAAGCCCGTTCACCCTGTCCGACAGCCCGGCTGTCGCACCAGATAATAGACTTGCGCAACGGTTTGCCCTGCGTATCGAGACAAACCAGCCCATGCATCTGGTAGGTAATGCCGATCGCCCGTACGGAACCGACCGGTTTGCCTTTCATCAACTGCCGGATACCCTCGCAGGCATACTGCCACCACATCCGGGGATCCTGTTCGGCCCATCCCCTGTGCGGCGCATCGATCGGCATTTCCGCCTGCGGCAGTGTCACAGAACCGGCACATGCGCCCGAAGCCACCTCCAGCAGTGCAACCTTCACCGACGAACTGCCGATATCAATTCCTAACGTATATACCATCTCTCTTTCTTTAAATTTTCCGCCGAAATTCTAACCTTACCGCCGAAACCTTCCGGCCAATCCGTCGCCCGGTGCGGCGCTATGCCCGCTATAGCCGCCTCGAAAGGCGCCGCACAACCGGGATGCGCCCCGCAAAGCCGATACTCCGGGCCTATAATTGCCAATTGATAAAATTAAGCCTGAACTTCTGCCGCACATCCTTCTGGAACCGGCCCTTATCGAAGGAGTAAAACATGGCCGGTTTGTGGGCCACATGCTTCTCCCGTTCGCCCGTCTCACGCAGGTAACCCGACGAAAGCACCTTCTTCCGGAAATTACGGTTATCAATCTCTATTCCAAGTATAGCCTCGTAGAGCACCTGCAACTGGCGGAGCGTAAATTTACGCGGCAACAGTTCGAATGCGATCGGCTCGACCATCAGCTGCCGTCCGAGCGTCTCGAGGGCACGGGCCATAATCTGTTTGTGATCCATGGCCAGGCGCGTCACCCGCTCCACTCCGACCCATTGGGCATGCTCGGCCGCGGCCGAAGCGATCAATGCCTCGTTGAGCTTGACGAGCGCATAATAGCCCACCGTCACGACCCGCCCCGTATGTACGCCGTAATGTTCGTTGAGCCACCGCAACTCTTCACCCACCACGCGGTCGGGCTGTGAAAATACATGCAGTTGGCGCAGGTAAATATCCCGCCGGCCCATATACTTATCCAGTACACGTGCCGCCGATGCGCGGAGTTCTTCATCCTGAAAAATCAGGCTGCCGGGCAACTTGAAATCATGGATGCGTTCGCCCGCGGGATTGACAAAATCCCGCTCGACAAGCAGCACCTTGAGCGCTGCGCCATCGAAGCCGAACACGACACAATCGACCGAAAGGGAGGGATTAGGTTGCGGAGACATGCAAAATCAGTGTTTTAGGTTTCAGGTTTCAGACAAAACTAAATTTTCTCCGGGACAAATCCAAACTTAATGTATTTTTCACGCTAAGCCACCCCCAGGCATACAAAAAATGTTTGAATATCAAAATTTTGACATTCAAACACTAATACACTCCACTACGCTTAGGCTGTCTCCGGAAAAGATTCGCCGGTAAAAACCGGCAACCGCCTGAATCCAAATCCTGCGAACTACCGCACCTTCGGATCGTTCAGCGCATTGCGGACAGCGGAATCCGAGTCCATACCCCGTTTATGCAGCATTTCGAAATCAAGCCGCTTCAGGCCGGCCTTGCGGTAATCGACCGCCTTGTTGTGGTCGTTCAGGTACAGGCGCTCGCCGGGAGCATAGCTGTCGCTAACCAGCGAATACCGCTGATTGATATAGGGACTTTGCAGCGAGGCCATATCGGTGATCGTATGGAAAACCTGCGCCGTAGTGGCCGGTGAAGCCTCATGCGACAGAGCTGCGGCATATTTTTCGGGATAGAGTGCGCGATATTCAGGCGAAAACCAACCGAAAGAGGCCACATGCAATTGGTAGTAGGTCGGCGTCGGCGATGCATGCAGGAAGCGCACGCGGGAATCGTCCATCATATCTTCGCCATGATCGGACGAATAAAACAGCGCCGTACAGGCCTGCGTACCCTCCAGCACCTTGATAATTTCGTCGAGTACATAATCCGTATAATAGACGCTGTTGTCATAGGCATTGACCATGATGGACCGGTTGTTTTTATTGATCGCCGAGATCAGGTCGGGCGTATAGCGGGCGAACTCCTGCGGGTAACGCTTCCGGTAGTCGTAATGCGAACCGTACGTGTGCAACACGATCAGCAGGTTGCTGTCGCTCTGTTGGATGATCTCGCGGATACTCGGCAGCATCTCGCCGTCGGGACGGTTATCGGTATACAGTTCCCCTTCGCGCGGAGAAATATCGATGCGGCGTTCGGCCTCTTCTGAGAAGAAGTCGATCAGCGAACGGTTCGGTACCTGGTTCGACAGGTACCAAGTCTGGAATCCGGCCTCCTTGAAAGCGGTGATCAGGCTCTTTTGCACATAGATCGAATCGTAATTGGCTGCCGAAGCGGGTGACAGGATGATCGGTACGCTCTTGTGTGTCGCATTGCTCTGGGTCAACACGTTCGAAAACGGCACCACCCCTTCGCGCTTCTCCAACCGGGGCGTCGTCTCGCGGTCGTAGCCGAAAAGGCTCCACGAATCGGCCCTGGATGCTTCGCCGATCACCAGCACGTAAATTTCGCGCCCGGGAGCCTGCCGGTTCTTCACCGCATGGAACGTAAAATCTTTCGATGTTTCGTGATAGCGCTCGCTGAGGCCCCAACGCTCCAGCGTCAACTTGATATTATAGCAGACATTGACCGGAAAAACCTGATATTTAATTCCGAAATCGGGCACCTTGACCCACGCATATATCGTGAACAGCAAACCGACAAACGCCATGCCGAGCCCCGTGCGGAGCAATTTGCGCCGGAACAGGCCGCTGAGCCGCTCCTTGATGCAAAGCGACCGGACGCCCAATACCAGCAACGGCAGGTACAAAATACAGACGAACAAAACCGCAGGCCACAGGTTGGCCAGTAATTCGCCCGCCTCGGAAGCATTCGTCGTAAAGAGATTGGTAAACATGTCCACCGCGATGATCGACCCTCCGAATAGGTAGAGCAACACGATTTGGAACGCCCCCAGAATCATCAGCGGAAGCGACACGAGCATCAGTGTTCCCGGCTTGCGCAGGGCCGCCATCAGCAATGCGTAAAAAGCCGCCGGCCAAAGCAGTGCTGCCAGCGTCACACTGAACGGATAGCGCTCCGTAATCGTAAGCAGCACATTAGGTACCATCATGATTACCACATACAGCATCGCGATGCTCTCCTGCCGTCCGACGAGTCGCCCGAACACGCGGAAACCCTTGGACTCTTTGATTTTCGACATTTTTTTCCTGCCGCCCATCTTCTTGCTCTCTAATTTTCTCTATTTTCCGGTTTCCGTTCTCATGTCTCAAAATCCGAACCGGACTGTATTTATAGCGTCATACCGACTGTCCTGACCACCCGGCCGGCACCCTCCGAACAAAACTCCTGCACGGACGACACCGGACGCAACCGGCTGTGCATCAAAACGCCTCGTTGATACTGAACAGGAAGCTGTTCTCGCCTTTACCGAACCCGTAGTCGAACCGGACGTTGACTTTATTTTTGAACTCCCAACGGTATCCCACGCCATAGTTGGGCAATGTGTGTGCCGGATTGAACTCGCCGAAAGTCGGGAATACATTGCCGGCCCCGACCCATACCGCCACACCGTGACGGTTGTAAATATGCTGCCGCAGCTCGGCCTGTACCTCGACCATCTGCCGGTCGCGGTAGCGCCCCTCGTAATAGCCGCGCATCCGGTACGAGCCGCCCAAACGGGCCAGCATCGTCCAGGGCACGCTGCCGGTACCCAGCTGAGCGTAGAAATCATAAGCCATCACCGCCCCTTTCCACAGTTTGTGGTATGCGTCGAAAATCAGTTCGGTTTGGGTAAACGCCCCCTTATTACCGAAAAACGACGGGTAGAAACGTTGATCCAGACGCGCATAAATACCCCGCGAGGCATTGTAGATCACATCGCGCGAGTCATACATCAGAATCACGCCTATACTCGTATTGGTATATTGCGTATTCTCGCCGTTAAGCAGTGAAATATCGGAAAAATCTTTGCCCTTGATATAATTGAAGCTGACGCTCGGTCCCAGATAAAATTTCGGAACCAACCGGAAAAGGAAATCGACCTTCACCTGGCTCTGCATGCGCTTGTAGGAACCGGGCGTACCATACATGCCCTTATCGTAACCTATTCCCCAGAATGCGCTCGGGAACGAAAAGAAGTACGTCGTGAAATCGAGCCTGTATTTGGCCCCTTTGAACAAGGTGTTTCCCCTCACGCCCAACAACCAGAAACCGGTGGTAGTGATATCGCCGAACAGGGATATGTTAGAAGGCGGAATGGAAAGGTCTTTGCGATCGACACGGTAGAGCCCGGCAGCCACCAGCCCTAACCCAAGCTTAATATCGCTCGAGTAGTGCGGACCGCCGATAATGCTGAAATCGAATTTTTTGGTAAGCGTCTTATCGACATTCGCCGATTTGAAATAGTTATAAAAACGGTGGAAAAAACCTTTCTTCACGGTCGAATCGCCCGACATGCTATCAGCAGCCATCTCCATGCTATCGGCCGGGGCATGCGTCTTCCCCTGCATCGAGTCAGGTTTTGATACGGACAACTCTTTGGTCACAACGGGAACCGCTCCCGACGTGACGCCGGTCTCCTCAGACAGTACCGAAAGCGTTTCGGGGGGAACCGGTCGGGAATCGGCAGCGGCGCCGGACCGACCGGCTGGCGCCTGCTGTTGGGCGGATGCGACCACCGACGTGTCGGCAGCCGCTACGTTTCGTTTTTTAACCGCACTTTCCGTACGATTCACGGCTCCGGCGGACGTTGCAAAGAAAACCGACCCTATCCATACTGCCAGCAGAAATCCTCTCATGCTGTTCTTTGTTTTCGTTTATATTCGAGATCAGAAAAAGAACGATCGAACCTGCGAATATACGTCCAATATCGCGGATATGAAAATTCCACCTCTCGGGAGTTTCAATACCGCATTTCGCCAGAAACAGGGCCGGCGCGTCCATCTGCAATATAATAATTTAAAAATCAAAGGAGTATTCCCAGTACTGGGAATACTCCTTTCGAGTTCTATAACGGGAAAAACCGGACTTTTACGATATTTTTACCACCGGAATGGATAGCAGGAATGCCAATTTCCCGATTTTGTCGGCAATATGCCCCGTGCCGATCGCACAGTGGTGCGCCGGACCCGCCTTGGACCAGGCGTCCATAAAGGCCCGGGCGCCGATTCCGAACCGGTAACGGCTGTTGGTATTACCGATATTGAGCACTTTGCCCGGAACCGACTCGCCTTCGGCCACCAGCAGGAAAATCCCGTCACGGCCTTCGACCACCGACAACAACGTCACGGGACCGTGCTTGACCGTCATCTGGATCGACAGCCCCTTACCGGGTTTGCCGTGATAGATCGGCAGCGGCACAAGCCCCACACGCCCTTCGGCAATCGCAAAATGGGCCGGGCCGTCATGCCCTCACAACACCACGTCATCCTCGAAGTCCATCGCATAGGGTTCCGAAAACGACCCTCCGGCACCGAACTCGGCCATAATCTTCATCGCTTCGGCATTTTTCACTTCGCACTCGCCCGCCACCGGGATATTCTTGCCCGTCAGCAGCGTATTCCCGGCGATCACCGACGTCACGACGTTCTCATAGTCGTTGCCGCTGGCGCCTTCATAATAGTAGGCCATTGAACCGAGATCGTACTTCTTCACCAATTTGTCCAGCGCGACCGACGTCCGTGCGGCCCGTTCGATCTCCGCACGTTCGCATTCCGACGACACTTCGAACGTGTCGTAAAATTCGTCTATCTTGGCCTGAACTTCCTCTGCGGTGACCCCGTCGCGCAACTCCTTGAGCTGGCACATCTCGAGCAGTTCGAAATGGGTTCCGAACACGCCCGACATTTTCGTCAGGTCGGTGTACACATCGAGCATCCCGCAGTAGTAATGTCCCAGCACCCCCATCCGGTCATGGCGCAGGGCATGGGCCACGCGCGCCGCCTCAACCCAACCGCCGATCTGTTCCCAAACCGACTCCTCGCCCAGGTATCCCGTCACGATATCGTACCGGAGACCGAGCCGATTGAACACGCACGCCACCTCGGGCACCGAGCACGCCTGGCAGTTGGCCAGCCACTCGCCGGTCATCCGGCCCCGGTCCCCCAGCGAATTGATATAATCGTAATCGATGGCCGCCGTAGGCTGCAGGTTCAGCACCACCACCGGAACATTCAGGCGGCTGACGACCGGCAGCACCGTCGACGAAAGCGCATAAGTCGAGATATAAAGGAAAACCAACTCCACGTCGTTCTCCTTAAGCAATGCCGCCGCCGCATCCGCTTTGGTCGGATCGTCGACCATGCCGGCATCGGTCACTTCGACGCCCATCGCGCCGATCCGGTCCGCGATCTCGCGCCGGTAACCTTCGAGCCGGTCGAGCAGTCCTTCGAACTGCCCCCAATAGGTATTCAGCCCGATTCCAAAAAGTCCTATCTTCATAATTCAGTAGTTACAAAACACGCTAATATTTAATAAAATAATTTTCAAAGGGCATAAAAGCCCCACTTCCCGCACGACATCCCGAAAGTGTCCCGGCACACCGGCGGAACCCGGAAATTATCCCGACAACTGCTCCGCAAAGCGTGATACGGACAGCGGCACACCGCTTCAGCCCGATTTGCCACGAAAGTTTCCGATCCGAGTTTTACACCCCTTCATAAAGGGTAAAATCGGACTGTAACCCAAACGGGGTAAGGCGATATTCCGAAGCCTTTTTCGGACTGTCCACCTCCCAGCAGTTGGGACCGACATAACCGTCATAGGCCCGGTGGTGCGGGCCGATAAAGTTCTGCATACTGCCCACTACACGCAATTCGACGTGATTGCCGCCCTTGGTCAGGTAGGGAGTAATATCCAGGGTATAGGGATCGGAGAAGATCACGCCCACCTTACGGTCGTTGACCCATACCTCCGCGACCGATCCGTTCCAACGGTCGGCTTTCACCCAATGGCGTTTTCCCGTATCCTGCACGTCATAGAATTTCGAATAGCGCATCTCCCACGGATAGAACGGCGCGCCAAGTTCCTGCCAGTCGGCCAGCCGGTCGTATTTGTGCGCGGGAACGATCACCCATTTCTCCCCACGGTTCACCACATCGAAATTACCCAGCACATAAACGGCCCCCAGTTCGGTATCCACCGTCGTGTGATCGGCGACGAGCTCGATCCGGTTTTCACCCGGTTTAACGAGCGATCCGATACCCATCGTCTTGAAATCTTCATCGACGAGCCAACCGTGTCCGGCCCTTACCGGCGTACCGTTCACCTTGACCGTATAAAGCCATGGGCGCTCGACCAGAATCTTCATCGACGCCAGATCGACATCGCCCTCCCCGACCGTAAATTTGTAAGTCGCGGTAAAACCCGGAGCCGCGGAAAGGTCCATATTGACGATGTCGCTGCCGTACTGAATCGCACGGTTCCACGGGTTATCCTGCAATCCGGCATTCAGGTAAATCTGCTTGCCGGCTGCGTTGTAGTACAGATTCCGGTACTTCTTATCCCCACTGACCAGATCGACGAAATCGATCAGCAGCACATTATCCTTCACGCGGCCGATACTCAGCGGTCGCATCTCCTTGAGCGGCATGCCTCCACTCAAGACAGCGGCCTTCTCGGCGGCCAGAGGCTCGTCCGACACCCGCAACAATACGCTGCCGGCAGGTTCTATGGTCGTTTTGACGGCGACTTTACCGTCGCCGGAAGTATACGGAATTTGATACGTTTTGCCGTCCAGCGCATCCATGCGTACGACATATTTGCCGTCCAGCGCCACTTCGACCGCCGTCGGTTCATCGAGCGATACATTGGTCAGCAGCAATACCTGACCGTCAGCGAACTCCTTGCGGTGATGGTGCAGGTCGCCCCCCGACACAGTGACAAAACGGATATCGTCGTTGCGGAAATTCGATTCGATAAATTCGGGTGTACATACCGGAAGTCCCGTTTTGGATGCGGTAGTATTTAAACCGCCCCCGGCAATACTGTTAGACTTACAAAACGCTTCGACTTCGGGAGAAACGACACCGTCCACCCGCGACGGACAGCCGAAGGCGATCAGCTTCCCGCCCTGGGCAACGAACGATTTGAGCAGGTCGAAAGTAGCGCCTTCGATATTTTCAGTCCCGTCCGGAATCACGAACGTGCTGTACGCGCGATTGCCCACAACGAATTTGCCGTCGCGCACCGATCCGTTCGTCTGGAAAATATGTTCGCAACCCAAATCGAATTCGACT
>ERZ825137.6463-NODE-6463-length-10215-cov-3.469094_pt1 | contig 10215 bp, 8 predicted proteins | sample MGYA00519873_ERZ825137 | MGnify/ENA primary metagenome ERZ825137 (study PRJEB31778, sample SAMEA3449190) | human gut metagenome | biome: human gut; feature: human-associated habitat; material: faeces | place: United Kingdom | collected 2010/2012 ... | reverse complement strand
CGATCGGATTCGCTCCTGCTTCAAGGTTTTTCATTCCCTCATGTACCATTGCCTGTGCAAGTACGGTTGCTGTTGTAGTACCATCACCAGCTACATCGTTTGTCTTGGATGCAACCTCTTTGATGATCTGAGCACCCATATTCTCGAATCCGTCCTCAAGCTCGATCTCTTTTGCAATGGTAACACCATCGTTTGTGATAAGCGGAGCACCGAACTGTTTATCAAGTACTACGTTTCTTCCTTTCGGTCCAAGTGTTACTCTAACGGTATCAGCCAGTTTATTTACACCAGCCTCTAATGCTGTTCTGGCTTCTGCGCCATATTTAATCTCTTTTGCCATGATAAATCAATCCTCCTGTTTTCCTACTTTTGCGGCTATTATTTTACAATTGCAAGGATATCACTCTGTTTTACGATAATATACTCTTCGTTGTCAAGCTTTACCTCTGTTCCTGAATATTTGGAATAGATAACCTTGTCGCCTACAGTAACTTCCATTTTCACTTCTTTGCCGTCAACAACTCCGCCAGGTCCTACAGCGATAACTTCTGCCTGCTGTGGTTTCTCCTGTGCCTGACCCGGAAGTACGATACCGGATTTTGTTGTTTCCTCTGCTTCTAACTGTTTTAATACAACTCTGTCGCCTAAAGGTACTAATTTCATGATCTATTTTCCTCCTTTATTGTTGCCTTGCTTTTCGATTACTAGCACTCATTTCGTTTGAGTGCTAATCACTGTCCTTATATTATTTAATTCCGTTATTTTCTGCAACTCTTTTCATCGTCATAAATTACTGTATTTTTAGATATTATCTCTTTTTTTCTTTGATTTTCTTTAATTTTCTTATTTTACTGTTTTTCAGTGATTTTTTATACAGGATCAGCGGACACGCATCCGGTGCCTCCTTGCTGTACAGCGCGAAAAAAAGCTCCTTCTCACCACACATACGCCCGGTGAAAAAGAGCTTCTTAGGTTCTTATTTCTGATCAGTCACTGATCATGCTTTCTTGTTTCTCTGTGCTTTGATCTCTTCGAGTTCGTCGAAGATCACTTCATTGAGAACCTTGATGTAGGTTCCCTTCATACCGGAAGAACGGGACTCGATAACACCTGCACTCTCGAATTTGCGGAGCGCATTTACGATCACGGATCTGGTGATTCCCACACGGTCTGCGATCTTGCTCGCAACCAGGATTCCCTCTTCGCCATCCAGCTCGTCAAAGATATGGATAATCGCTTCCAGTTCGGAGAATGACAGAGTGTTGAAGGCTGATTTGACAACCTGCTGCTTACGGTCCTCTTCTGCATTCTCTTCGTGTACTGCACGCATCATTTCAAGCCCTACTACGGTTGTGCCGTATTCACTGACAATGATATCCTCGATATCGTATGGCTTATTATCACGATACATGAAAACTGTTCCCAGACGTTCGCCGGCGATATCGATCGGATTGATGATACCCTGGCAGCTGCTGTCAACGTGCTCAAACCCTAAAGTCTGAAGATTCACATTTTCCTTAGTTGATAAAACTCCCAAAAAACGCTCGTTCAACAATTCATCTACGTGTCCGCCAACGTTATCCTCAATCAGTTCAGTTATTTCCTTCACACCCGGGCATAAACTGATGCCTAAGACTTTGCCCTTCTTGCTCAGTACCAGGATATTGGAACTTAAAGTCTCCATCAGAACCTGACAGATGTCATTGAACACAACCTTACTGGAACTGCTATTGTGCAAAAGTTTGTTAATTTTTCTTGTTTTATCTAACAACTGAACGCTCATCTTGGCCTCCTTCAATGATTTATTCGATGTAACCATCTTTATAAGATAATAGTACACGCTTCACCACGAAAAAGCAAGATATTTTTATATTTTTTTCGATTTTATCTGCATTTTCAGAAAATTCTTATATTCAGTCTTCTTCTTTTGTTTTTGTCTCTACATAACCGCAGGTTTCCTGACTGCAGACCAGTTTATTTCCTTTTTCGATCATATAGCTTCCGCAGACAGGACACTTCTTGTCTGACGGTTTCTGCCAGGACATAAAATCGCATTCCGGATTGTCAATACATCCGTAATACTTACGTCCCTTCTGTGTTTTCTTAAGGACGACATCCTTGCCGCATTTCGGGCAGGCAACACCGATCTTTTCGTAATAAGGCTTGGTGTTTCTGCACTCCGGGAATCCCGGACAGGCAAGAAATCTTCCGTGAGGTCCGTACTTGATGACCATATTTCTGCCGCAGACATCACAGACTTCCTCTGTGACTTCATCCTGGATATCGACTTTTTCCAGTTCTTTCTCAGCTGCATCTACGTCTTTCTTGAGGTCAGGGTAGAAGTTTCTGACAACCGTCTTCCACTGGACAGTGCCTGCCTCCACGCAGTCCAGAAGGCCTTCCATCATCGCCGTAAAGCGCACATCCACGATGCTTGGGAATGCCTGTTTCATGATGTTGTTGACAACCTCTCCAAGTTCTGTCACATAGAGGTTCTTCTGTTCCTTGGAAACGTAACGTCTGCTGATGATCGTTGTGATCGTAGGCGCATAAGTACTCGGTCGTCCGATGCCCTGTTCCTCCAGCGCCTTGACGAGGGATGCCTCTGTGTAATGTGCCGGCGGCTGTGTGAAATGCTGCTCCGGTTTGAGTTCTTCCAAAGTAAGTTTCATGCCTTTTTCCAGGGACTGACTCAGGACATTGCCTTTCTGGTTATCCTCTTCCTGTGTATAGACGGATAAGAAACCATCAAATACTACCTTGGAAGCCGCAACGGTGAAAGTATATTCTCCTGCTCCGATCTTTACAGAAGTTGTCTCATATCTGGCTGCCGCCATTCTGCTGGCAGTAAAACGTTTCCAGATCAGCTGATACAGACGGAACTGATCTCTGCTTAATGAATCCTTGATTGCTGCCGGTGTGCGTGTAATATCTGTCGGGCGGATCGCCTCATGCGCATCCTGAATCTTCTTATCTGCAGACTTTGTTTTTGTTCCTTCTGCTACATATGCTTCCCCGTAAGTCTCAGCAATATAGCTTCTTGCTGCTGCATCAGCTTCCTCTGAAATACGTGTAGAATCCGTACGAAGATAAGTAATCACACCGACTGTTCCATTCCCTTTAATGTCCACACCTTCATACAGCTGCTGTGCAATACGCATTGTCTTCTGTGTACCAAAGTTCAATGCCTTGGCAGCTTCCTGCTGCAGCGTACTTGTCGTAAATGGGAGTGGTGCTTTACGCGTCCTCTCACTGTTCTTGATATCTATAATCTGGAACTCTTCGTTCTCTAATTTCTTTAAGATCTCGTCCATCTCTTCTTTTGAATGGATCGTCATCTTTTTCTTCTCTGTTCCGTAGAACTTCGCTGTCAGAGGACGTTTCTCACCTTTTACTTTCAGTTGTGCATCCAATGACCAGTACTCTTCCGGAATAAATGCATCAATCTCTGCTTCCCTGTCTGCAACAATACGAAGTGCGACTGACTGTACACGTCCGGCACTCAACCCACGCTTTACCTTTGCCCAAAGCAATGGACTGATCTTATATCCAACCATACGGTCAAGCTCTCTTCTTGCCTGCTGTGCATCCACAAGATCCATGTCAATATCACGTGGTGCTTTCAAAGATGCTTTCACAGCATTCTTTGTAATCTCATTAAATGTAATACGGCGCATTTTCTTCTCGTCCAGCTTCAAGGCAGCAGCAAGATGCCAGGAAATAGCCTCTCCTTCACGGTCAGGGTCGGTTGCAAGATAAACTTTGTCTGATTTCTTCGCCTCTTTTCTGAGCGTTGCAAGAATCTCTCCTTTTCCACGAATGGTAATATATTTTGGTTCGTAATCATTCTCCACGTCAATTCCTAGCTGACTTTTCGGCAGATCCCTGACGTGTCCCTGTGATGCTGCAACTGTATAATTGCTTCCTAGAAACTTTTTAATCGTCTTCACCTTTGCAGGAGACTCCACGATTACAAGATAATGTGCCATAAAAACTATACTCCTATTTTATTCTGATATAATAATTCTTTGTTATTTCACGAATGTATCCCTGCAGTTCCAGTGTAACAAGAATGCTCATCAATTTTCTGATCTCCACCCGAGATTCCTGCGCAATCTGATCCACATTCTTGGGATACAAACCGACACAACTATACACCAAATCATCTATACTTTCAAGCACTTTTTTATTTTTCTCGTTTTTTATCTCCGTGTTTCTGCACAAAACATTTGTTTCAATCCCCCATTCTTCTAGCAGATTTTTAGGATTCAGAAGGATTCCGGCACCCTGTTGGATCAGGTGATTACACCCGGCACTCAAAGGACTGTCCAGCGGTCCCGGAAGGGCATAAACATCCTTTCCCTGCTCCAGTGCCATATCTGCTGTAATCAAAGAGCCACTTCTCACCCTTGCCTCCATTACCAGAACTGCATCTGACAGTCCGCTGATGATCCGGTTCCTCATTGGAAAATTCATTGCAAGCGGAGGGGTTCCCGGTGGAAATTCCGAAAGGATTCCGCCTCCGTGTTCTATGATATCCATATATAAACCGATATGATCTCTTGGATAACAGACATCCACTCCGCTCCCTAAAACAGCATAAGATTTTCCACCTGCATTCAACGCTGCTCTTTGTCCTGTTCCATCGATCCCTTTCGCCATGCCACTGATGATATCAACACCTGCTGCCGCCAGTACTTCCGCAAATTCTCTTGTATAATGTTCTCCATATCCACTACAACCCCTTGCTCCGACAATTGCTGCCTTCTTCTTGGCTCCCGGACATGTTCCTTTCACAAAAAGAGCAAACGGGGGATCTGGTATCTCAGCCAGCCCCGGAGGATATTCTTTTGAAAAAAATGGAATAAATTCGATTCCATGTTCCTGCATTTTGTAAAACTCTTCTTTTAATTGTTCTTTCGTTTTCTCTTTCCGGGCTTTTTTTAATCCCTCTTTTTCTTCCTCTGTAAGGAATTCAATTCCTGTAATTTCAGTTTCTTCTATATAATATATCTTCTTTCCACTTCCTATGAGTTCTCGGAGCAGATACTTTTTTCTTGCAGATAGTTTTCGAATCGTAGAAAACCAGTATTCAAAAATCATCTCTTCACACATCATACATACCTCCCCCAATATTTCCTGTCCAATGTCCGATAACCGATCGCCTCCTGTAAATGTTCCAGTTTTATCTCCTCACTGTAATCTAAATCCGCAATCGTTCTCGCAACCTTTAAGATTCGGTGATAAGATCTCGCCGTCAGATTCAGTACATCATAAGCCTGCCCCATCAGTCGCATTTCTTCTCCGTTTAATCTGCAATACTTACTCAATTCTGCACCATGAAGCATTGCGTTACACTGGATCTTCGTGTTTTGGTAGCGAATCTTCTGTCTCTTTCTTGCTTCACATACCCGCACTTTGATCACCGCCGAAGACTCCGGACAGGAAACAGACTCTTTCACCAAATCCCGATATTCCACTTTAGAAGCTTCAACACTAAGGTCAATCCGATCGAGAAACGGTTGGCTGATCTTGCTTAAATACGCCTGGATCTGTGCCGGCGTACAAGTACAGGCTGTCGATGGAAATTTCCCACACGGACACGTATTCATGGCAGACACAAGCATAAAATCGGCCGGAAAGATATAATTCCCATTGGTTCTTGTGATCTGTATGCTGCGTTGTTCCAATGGCTGCCTGAGCACTTCAAGAACACTTCTCTTAAATTCAGGAAGTTCATCCAAAAATAAAATACCACTATGCGCCAGGCTGATCTCTCCTGGTCTTGGAACAATCCCACCACCAATCAGTGCTGCTCTCGTTGCAGTATGATGTACCTCTCGAAAAGGTCTTCTGGAAATCAGTGGTTCCCTTCCATCCAGCATTCCCATGACACTATAAAGCTTTGTAAGCTCCATACTTTCTTCATAATTCATCGGCGGCAGAATTCCTGCCATACATTTTGCGGTCATTGTCTTCCCGCTTCCGGGTGGTCCGACCATAAGCAGATTATGCCCTCCCGCCACAGCAATTTCCGCTGCCCGACGAACATTCTCCTGACCATATAAGTCTGCGAAATCAGGTACTTCTTCTCCCACTTTTCCTCTGTCTTTTATTTTATCAGCCTCTTTTTCACCAAGATATCTCTGTTCTCCACCTGTTCTGTCTCCATCTTTCAAATAACTGATACATTCCCTGAGACTTCCAACTGCAATGATCCGAACCCCTTCTACAAGTTCTGCCTCCTTTTCATTTTCTCTCGGAACAATACAGCTTGTAACTTTTTGTACCTTTGCCTCTGATACCATAGAAAGAATCCCGGGAACTTTTCTGACTTGTCCATCCAATCCCAGTTCTCCGATGATCATACAGTCTTTCATTCTTCTATTCTGTTGTAAAACGCCAAGTGACGTCAGAATCGACACTGCGATTGGAAGATCAAATGACGCTCCTCTTTTCCTCATAGTTGCCGGCGAAAGATTGATCACCACACGTTTCGCCGGAAATTCAAGACCTGAATTCCGGACTGCAGACCGTACGCGTTCTGCTGCTTCTTTCACCTCTGATGACAGATATCCCACCATGTGAAAAATCGGAAGTCCATTGCTGACATCCGCCTCCACATAGACCATTTCTACCGCAAGTCCTTCCATTGCCGCGGATTTTACTGTACTAAAACTCATATGCGCTCCTTCCTTTTCCCAGTCACAAGCGCACCTGTTCTTCTTACACCCCATTGTAAGCTGCTGAAATTCTGGCTGAATCAGCCGGATTTGATTTTCGGAACTGACATTCCGAGAATGTATAGATATCATAACTTCCGAATATCGATTTGTCAATCAGTTTCCGAGAACTTGAGCATATGGAAAAGCACAATTTCCACATTTTTTCATAAACTATATTAAATGCATCCAGAGGTGCTGTCTTGAAAGCATTTCCTAATCCCCTCACACCGGCGGAAGAGAAAAAATACATTCAGAGATACACCGAGGGCGATCTGGAAGCCAAGCATATTTTAATTGAACGCAATCTCCGTCTCGTTGCCCATGTTATACGGAAATACCAAAATACCAGTGAAGATCCGGAAGATCTGATTTCCATCGGCACGATTGGCCTGATCAAAGCTATAATTACGTTCGATCCTGAAAAAGGAAATCGTCTGGCTGCCTATGCCTCCCGCTGTGTAGAAAATGAAGTCCTGATGTATCTGCGCGCCAGAAAAAAATGCAGCCATGAAATCTCTCTTTATGAACCGATTGGCACAGATCGGGAAGGAAATGAAGTCAACCTCTACGATATCATCGAATCTACAGAAACAGATATTCCAGAGCGGATTCATCTGAAGGACAATATTCAAAAGCTTTATGAAAAACTGGAAAATGAACTTTCTCCAAGAGAAAAACTTGTACTGAAAATGCGATACGGACTGTATCAGGGAGAAGAATACACGCAGCGGGAGATTGCCGCACAACTGGGCATCTCCCGCTCCTATGTATCCCGTATCGAAAAAAGTGCTATCGGAAAACTCCGACAATATTTTTGAAATTTCTAAGACTCTTCTATGAATTAACTTCTTTATCCTCTTCCTGTCTTCTGAGAAGATCGTACTGAGCTGGTGTCTCGCTCAGTTCTACATGAAGAACCTGCTTTGAATGCGGTGCACTTTCCTGTTCCTCTCCATCCTCATTCAGGATCCGGAGAACCTTTGCCTCAACATTACTTCCGTCCGGCTTCATGATCTCAATTGTCTCACCTACAGAAAACTTATTGCGCTGTTCAATTCTTGCAAGCCCATTCTCAACGGCCCCGACAATTCCAAGATAAGTATACTCTCGGATATATGTGTTATTGTCATAAATCTGTGTCTCATGATCTGGTTTTCCAAAGAAAAATCCAGTCGTAAACTGACGATAAGTACAGTTTGAAATCTGATCCAGATACCAAGGCATGTTCTTCTTGTAAAGCTCTGGATCTTTCTGATAATCATCAATTGCTTTACGGTAAGTTCTCGCCACTGTTGCAACATAAAGTGCTGTTTTCATTCGTCCTTCGATCTTAAAACTGTCAATTCCCGCATCAATCAATTCCGGAATATGCTCAATCATACAAAGATCTTTTGAATTAAAGATGTAAGTTCCGCGTTCATTCTCATAGACCGGCAGATATTCTCCCGGTCTCTTTTCCTCGACTACTGCATACTTCCAACGGCATGGGTGTGTACATGCCCCCTGGTTTGCGTCCCTTCCTGTAAAATAATTACTCAGAAGGCAGCGTCCGGAATAAGAGATACACATTGCTCCATGGACAAATGTCTCAATCTCAAGATCTTCCGGAATTCTTTCTCTGATCTCCTTAATCTCTTTCAGAGACAATTCTCTTGCTGAAACCACACGACTTGCACCCTGGCGATACCAAAAGTTATAAGTTGCATAGTTTGTGTTATTCGCCTGTGTACTGATATGACGCTCAATCTCAGGACATACCTCTTTTGCAATCTCAAACACCCCCGGATCTGCAATGATCAGTGCATCAGGTTTAATCTCTCTCAACTCTTCAAAATATTCTCTTACCCCTTCAAGATCATCGTTGTGGGCAAGAATATTTGCTGTAACATACACTTTTACATCATGTGCATGTGCGAATTCTATTCCCTCTTTCATTTCTTCCATAGAGAAATTTTTTGCTTTCGCACGCAACCCAAATGCTTCTCCTCCGATATACACTGCATCAGCACCGAAAATTACAGCTGTTTTTAACACTTCCAGGCTGCTCGCCGGGATCAATAGTTCGATCGGTCTACTCATTTTTCTACTCCTTGTTTTATGCTCACTGCCACACCATCTCCAAGCGGAATAATAGATGTGACCAGATCCTCTCTGTGTTTCAATTCATACAGATATTCCCGCATTCTCGCATGTATTGTACGATTTCTGCGTTCTACCGCAAAACGGGATTCTATGATATCCCCATCCTGCATCACATTGTCTGACACAAGACAGCCTCCATCCGAAAGCAGTCGCAACACATTCGGAAGATAATGAATATATTGCCCTTTCGCTGCATCCATAAAGATAAAATCAAAAGTTCCTTCCATTTCCGCAAGTACTTCTGTCGCATCTCCTTCAATCAGAGTAATCTTATCTTCCTTTCCCGCTCTGCGGAAATTCTCCCTCGCAATCGGGATTCTCTTCTCATAATTCTCTATTGTTGTTATATGTCCACCTTCCGGCAGGTAATCACTCATCAATAACGCAGAGAAACCTACGGCAGTTCCGACTTCCAGAACGCGCATAGGTTTTTTTACCATAAGGAGCACCTTTAAGAAGCTCTGCATCTCACGGCGTATTATAGGCACGTTATCAGCCAGAGCCTCTCTCTCGATGTCCTCTAATATTTCACTGTTTTTCGTATCCAGCGAATTGATGAATGTAATAATACGTTCATCTACTATCATATCTTACACATCCACATCCATGATGATCGGGATCACCATTGGTCTTCTCTTTGTCTTCTTCCAGATATAGTCATTCATTGCATCACGGATCACAAGCTTGATCTTATTCCAGTCTGTATGTCTTCCTTTCAGGCATTTCTCAAGTGCTTCTGAAACAGCCTTTCTTGCATCATCCATCAGCTCCTCCGACTCTCTGACATAGACAAATCCTCTTGATACGATATCCGGTCCTGCAAGCAGGCGATTCGTTCTTCTCTCTAATGTAAGAACCACAATAATGATACCATCTTCTGCAAGATGCTGTCTGTCTCGAAGAACGATATTTCCAACATCTCCAACACCAAGTCCGTCTACCAGGATTGCTCCTGTATGAACCTTATCTACAACCTTAGCGTAATCATCACACAATTCAAGTACTTCACCGGACTGCATAATAAATACATTCTCCTTCGGAATTCCAAGGCTCTTCGCAACACCTGCGTTTGCTTTCAGATGGCGGTATTCACCATGCACCGGAATCGCATATTTCGGTTTTACAAGAGAATAGATCAACTTCAATTCTTCCTGACAGGCATGTCCTGATACATGGGCATCCTGGAAAATAACTTCTGCTCCCTTTGCAGAGAGTTCATTGATCACACGTGAAACCGATTTCTCATTTCCAGGAATCGGGTTGGAGCTGAAAATGATCGTATCATTCGGCTGAATTGTAACCTTGCGGTGTACGTCAGCTGCCATTCTTGACAGTGCAGCCATAGATT
>ERZ825137.6455-NODE-6455-length-10221-cov-4.296872_pt1 | contig 10221 bp, 6 predicted proteins | sample MGYA00519873_ERZ825137 | MGnify/ENA primary metagenome ERZ825137 (study PRJEB31778, sample SAMEA3449190) | human gut metagenome | biome: human gut; feature: human-associated habitat; material: faeces | place: United Kingdom | collected 2010/2012 ... | reverse complement strand
TGCCCTCCGGCAGGCGGTCAAGATCCTGATAGACGTAGGACACATGGAAATACTGATCCATGCGGTCAGCAATACATTCGCGGAACTCTTCCTCCATCTCGCGCTTGATGATAAACACCACGTCGCGGAAGCCCGCGCGCCATGCGTCAAACAGCGAAAAATCAATGAGGATATGTCCTTCCGGGTCGACCGGCTCGATCTGCTTGAGGCCGCCAAAGCGGCTGCCCATGCCCGCGGCCATGATCACAAGAGTTGGTTTTTGTCTGTCCATTTTTTCACGTCTCCTGCTCCGTTTTTTATTCTGAGCTCATCTTAGCCGGGTCTGCAGCGGAAAGCAACGTTTCCCCCTACTCTGTGCAGTATCGTATAAATTCCATGCGGTATATGGAAAAAAATATTGCATTTCCAAGTACCTTGTGATAAATATAGTGCAAAAGGAGGCTTCACTATGCAGATCAAGAACCTCTCCTCCGCGCAGACATTCGGCACTGTCATCGCCTCGCTCCCGGACGATATGCCGTGCACCAGTCATTGCTGTGTCCGTGCCGGCGAACCCATAAAAGAGTGGCTGTCGCAGGAGCCAGTCGTTCTGGATTATGTTTCCGGGATGCCGCTGCTTGTAATCTATGAAGCAGAGTCTTACAGTCTCTACTATCTCGACCGTGTCTTTAAGTTGCGCCCCGGTGTCCGGTTTTCAGTCACCGCGCTGGATGCCCTCTGCTGCTTTGACATCTGCACCGCGCGTCCCGATGTGCTTTCACTTCTGGGCGAGCACCCGGCGGAGATATTCTACGGTGCCTCCAGCGATCTGAAGCTGGAGCGGCTCTATACCTTTTTCTATCAGGAATGCAGTAGGGATTTTTACTTCCGCGGCGAACAGCATGAGGCACTGGAGTTGGTCTATGTCGACCGGGGCGAACTGCACAATCTGGTCGGCGGCGTGGATATTCTGCTCCGGCCACAGCAGATGCTGCTCATCAACCGGAACATCTGGCACATGCAGTATGCCGATCTTCCCGTCAGCTTTCTAACCGTCTCTTTCCGTGCGGCCGTCGATTCCCCCTGCTCTTCTCTCTGCGGCCAGGTCCTTGCGCTTACCGCACGCCAGATCACACTGCTGCGCCGGATGCTGGACGAACACAGCAGTACAGACTTCGCATATGATTGTGTGGAGAGCCTTTTGAAACTGCTTCTGGCTGACCTGATCCGCTGCGAAAAAAAGCGTTCCTTCCAACCCGCAGCGCAGCTCCCATCCACCAGTCACGCCGAACAGCGCATCGCTGACCAACTGGTACAGATCATTTCCTCTAAAGCAGGAGAAAAGATCACGTTACAGCAGCTCGCCGATGCCGCGCACATCAGCACAACCTACCTGCACCGTATTTTTCGCACACAGCTCGGCATGACGCCGGGCAATTATCTGGCAAAGATCCGCATTGAGGAAAGTAAGCTCCTTCTCCGAGACGGCACGCTGTCCATGGGTGAAATTTCCTTACGCATGGGCTTCTCCAGCCAGCAGCACTTTTCTCGTCAGTTTCGCACCGTGGCCGGCATGACGCCTTCTGAGTACGTGCGGACACTGCGCTGAGCAGATATAAAAGGCAGGCGGACCGCTTCATCAGAAATGATCCCCCGCCTTTTCGTTTATGCGCGATATCTATCACATTCTGAGCAAGAATGTGCCGTACAATCCAGCTGCCTGCACAGGAGGATAAGCCCCCTGTAGCTCGCTAGATTTCTCAAAAAAAGCCTTTGAAATGCTTGCCCATATGGGGTTTATAGTCTTAAATGCCTCTCCGTTACCTTCGTTGGGGTAATCTGTCATCCTCGTTTTTTGGCCGCCTAACCGACAGTCTGCTTTGTTGCGCCATTTTTTAGGATGTTTTTGTCACTGATTTGTTTCAAACTCGATGACCTCCAATTTGTATGCGGTAATCCCTACTTTGTAGTTCGTCGAACACCTACATTATATAGGTATCATACTGATTTAACCATGTTAATGGCTGTGACACGAGCGCAGAATCCAACTCAACCGCGCCCTTTGGAAAAACAAAGTATTCTCCATTCTTTACAACCAAGTCGACCGCAATATGCGAGTCCTTCAGCATCTGAACCAATAAATTTGCAAATGTGCCTCGCTCTAAAAAGGCATAACCGTCACGCTTTATGGGCAGCACATTTGTGAATGCGATATAATACGAGAAGAAGTTCTTGGGTTCATCCGCATTTTCTGCAAAAACACGAATGCAATGGTTATATCGATTGTCGCCACGCTGCTCATTCATATACGTATTGCTTATTTGCGTTCCAGTTGTACTGCAAAAGCGTAAATACTCTTTCGTACTGATTCCCGAAAAACTGCGGTCTGTCGGAATTCCGTTCAAGAAATTGAATAGAATTGTAAGAAAATGTTGATATTTTTTATTGTCGCACAGTCCAATTCCCAGTTGCTCTCTATAGCTTAAGAAATCCATTTTTATCTCCCTTCGTATTCTGACGTGCAGTATGCCGGGGTTTAAATTTACAAGACCATCATAACCGTTCTTCCTGAAAAATACAAGAGCACTCTCTTTCCGGCAAAAAACACAAAAAATACTGTACTACAATCGCGCATCCCTGCTGCAGAAATTCTGCAGCAGGGGTCGTTTGTTATATGTCGATCTATACAATAAACCGATTTACAGTTCACTGAATATGCTCGACAGGTGTAGATATCTGAAATTCTGCAGGTCCAGTACTGCGTGCCTGCTTTCCCTACCCCCATTTTGCCCCCCAATTAGTGCCGCTGTCTGCGGGCAGTTTGCGTGGGAAAGAACCTTTTGACAAAACCGATAGCAGAATAACAAAACTAATCTGAGTTAATTTTGACGATTTCAATAAAAATTCCATAGAAAGCCAAACAAATCAATGCGAATGGCGTGTGAATGATAGAGAAAATTGTGCGGCGGAATGCGCAAAATCCACAATAGCATTTGCTTCCAGTGAAAAAAAGACACCAATCGCACAAAAAGCGTTGACTCTCATTTGTTCAGAAAATCCTTATACTTATCTATAGAATTGTGCAAATAGACGGTGAAAAGGCGTAGGCCGGCTCTGGCTTTTATGCACATAGAGAAATGAGGAGGTATACAAATGAAAAACAGAAGTTTTCGGCGCTGGCTGACGCTGGTTCTGGTGCTGGCGATGCTGCTCGGCATTCTGCCCGCGGTAGCTGCGGCGGACGCGTCGCTCAGCGACTACGCTCCGGCCGGAACAACCAATCTGGCTGTGGGCGCGACGCTGACAGTGTCAAACGGCACGCATAATGCGATGGGTCAGGAAAACAGCTATGAAATGCCCAGTGAGCACTGGAGCAAGGATTTTGTCCACGACGGCGTGCTGGATGGCCAGGGATTTTCCACAAACCCCTATGATAGCGAGCCGGACGCGAGCGTGCAGGTTGTGCTGACCTTTGATCTGGGCAGGCGCTGCTCGGTATCCAAATTCGGCGTATTTGCGCGCGCAGGCGCCATTTTCCCGACCGACTATCAGATCGAGACCTCGCTGGACGGCGAGATGTGGAGCGTTGCGGCAGAGCAGACCGGCGCGCCCAAAGACCCGGCCGAACCGTATTTCTACGAGCTGGACAGCGCTGTGGAGGCGCGCTATGTGCGGCTGAATGTAACAAAGCGCTATGCGCAGGATTCCATTGGCGGCGCGGGCAACGACGGCAAGCTGGTGCAGCTGCAGGAGTTTGCCATCTGGGGCACGGTCGTGCAGGAATCGGGCGGCGATGAGAAGCCCACCGGCACAAAGGATGATATCGCCTCGTGGGCGCTGGACGGCACGGCGAACATTGCGCTGAACAAGAAAGTCAGCGTGTCCTCTGATTTTAAAGAGGGACTCGGCTGCTGGGAATCTGTCCAGCTGACCGATGGTGTGATTGTTTCAACGACCGCGCCTTACGGCACGAACGGCTGGACGACGCACCCATTTGAAGAGGGGGCAGCAGCCGACAAGGTTGCATGGGCGGCCATCAACCTCGGTGCGTCGTATGAGATCAGCCGGATCGTGGTATTCCCGCGCTCTGACAGCGAATACGCAAATAACTTCCCGGTGGACTATGTGCTTCAGACCTCGGACGACGGCGAGACCTGGACAGATCTCGTCACGGTGACGGGTCAGGCCACGCCCACTGCGCCGGTCTTCTTCGATCTGGAGACGGCGGTCACGACAAAGAATGTCCGGATCTATGTGACAAAGCGCGGCGGAACCATGGTGCAGCTGTCGGAGCTTGCGGTGTTTGGCACGCCGGGCCGCTATGACCTGCGCGCATGGCAGCCCGAAGGCACGGAAAACGCAGCGCTGAACAAGATGGTCAGCGTTTCGTCCGACTATGTTGCGCCGGAGGGCATCTGGGGCAGCATGCTGCTGAACGACGGCTATATCCGAGGCGTCGTCGGCTACGGCGGCGCGAACGGCTGGACGACGCTGCCCGTTGAGGGCGCATCGGCGGATACGGTCGCGTACGCAAGCATTGACCTTGGCCTGACGTATGAGCTCAGCCGCTTTGTGATCTTCCCGCGCTCGGACGATGGCAAGTATGGCTATGCGTTCCCAATCGACTATCAGCTGCAGGTTTCGTCCGACGGCAAGAACTGGACGGATGTGGTAAAGGTCACCGGTCAGAAAACGCCCGGCGCGCCGGTCTGCTTTGATCTGGAAGAACCGGTGGAGGCTTCCTACGTCCGGCTGTATGTGACGAAGCGCGCATATGCCGCAAACGACGGAGCCTATGTTGTGCAGCTGTCGGAGCTGGCCGCATTCGGCACGCTCAGCGCAAACAATTTTGCAGTGGATGTGAGCAAGAGCGCGCTGGAGCTGACCGTTGGCGAAAGCGACAGCGTCAAGGTGACGGTTACGGCAGTTGACGAGCTGGATCACAGCGTCAGCTGGGAAAGCGCAGATCCGGCTATCGCCTCCGTTGACGAAAACGGTGTGATCACGGCCAAAGCCGTTGGCAGCACGACGATCACCGCGACCGTTGCAAACTCCGCAAGAAACGAAAACGGCGAGAACATCAAAAAAGAGATCTCCGTTACGGTCGTTGAAAAGAAATTCAGCTTTGACGACAACATTCTCATCTCCATCTTCTGGCCGCCCACAAGCGAGTATATGGACAAGGTCAGCGACGATTCCCGCTGGGATGAGCAGTACAAGCTGATGGCCGACGCCGGGATCAACTTTGTCAACAACGTTACCGGCAACGACCTCAACAGCAAGGCAACGAACCTTAAGATGGCGGAATACGCCAACAAATACGGCATGCACGTGAGCGTCGCGGACAGCCGTTTTGGCGGCAACCTCATGAGCCTGACGGCGGAGCAGATCAAATCTCTGATCGGCGAGTATCGCAACGTCCCCGGCGTGGCGGGCTATTATATCCTGGACGAGCCGGCGAACGCCAACCCGTATAACGCCGTGCATCAGGCCATGAAGCAGGCCGATCCCAACGGCTATATGCATCTGAACTTCCTCCCGGCGTGGGCATATGCGACGCTGGAGCAGGCAAAGGATCAGATGAACGACTATCTCAAGCTGAACGCTGCGGGCGGCTATCCGCAGGATTATCTGATGTACGACCTGTACCCCTATCCCGACAACAGCACAGCCATGAACCGCTCCGGCTTCCTTGGCAATATGCGCGCCGTTTGGGAAGTGGGCAGAGAAAACGACGTCAAGACGGCAAACTATCTGCAGTCGGTTCAGATCCCGGGTGCGTACCGTGCGCCGTCTGCATCCGAGATCCGCTATGAGGCCATGATGGGTCTGGCCTTTGGCTATAAACAGTTCTCCTACTTCACATGGTTTACCCCCAGCAACCGCTCCGAGCCGTTTGCCGACGGCATCATCCTTCTGGACGGTACGCCGAATCCCAAGAGCTATGAGGCGGTCAAGCAGCTTAACAGCGAGATCCACGCGCTCGGCACGACGCTTGCCAGGCTGAACGCGGAGGAGATCTATCTCAACGGCGAGACGTGGGGCGATCTGCCCATTCCCGAGGGCTTCTTTGCGCAGGGCGTGGACAGCACGAACTTTACGGTCTCCTACCTCAAGGAAAAGAACGGCACGCAGGGCTACATGATGCTGGTCAACAATGACTACACAAATGCAGCCACCATCCGCGTAAAGCTCGACAGCGCGATCACGTCCCTCAAGCGCGTGAGCGCGCAGGACGGCACGCTTTTCGATGCGGCGCTCAGCGGCGGCGAGCTGACCGTGACGCTGGCAGCGGGCGACGGCGCGCTGTATCAGCTTCCGGCGGGCTATGTCTACGAGAGCGGCAAGGAAGAAAACGCGAACATCGCGCTGGACGCAAATGTCTACGCCGACAGCTCCGAGGGCGGCAACGGCTGGTATATCAGCAAGCTCAACGACGGTGTGCGTGAGCCGGAAAACGCAAACAACGGCTGGAAGTCGGTCGGCACGCAGCAGGCTGTGATCACGGCCGATCTGCGTGAGAGCAAGACGTTTAACCGCGTCGACCTCTATCCGGCAGCTGGTGAGATGGGGCCGGTCAGCGCCGGTCAGGGCATGCCGAAGGACTTCACGATCGAGGTCTCGCAGGATGGAAAGAGCTGGGCGGTCGTCTACACCGCCGCGGATAAGACGATGGAAAACGGCGCGGCCTATTCCATCACGTTTGATGCGCAGACGGCGCGCTATGTGCGCGTAAACGTCGCCGCGACGAACAGCACCTATTGCGCGGCCAGCGAGCTTGAGATCTACAACGACGACGGCACCATCCCCACGCCGGCGCCCGGCACGACAGAGGATGAGGTCGTGCACTATGAACCGGACAGCAACCTGCTTCTGAACAAGAAGTACTACGTTTCCAGCACCACGCCCGACGGCACGTATAAGCAGTGGGGCTGGGCAGCAGAATACCTCAACGACGGCATTGCACAGAACGGCAACGGCTGGACGTCGAATGTCGGCGTCAACCACGACGAGGCGACCGCGCATGAATGGTGCGCGTTTGACATGGGCGATCTGTTCGCCGTGAACAAGGTTCGCATCTATGGCGGCAGCGGCTTCGCATTCCCGGTCGACTATCGCGTGCAGGTTTCGCTCGATGGCACGACGTGGACGGATGTCGCGGTCAGAAATGGCGATCCGGGCATGGAGGGCTGGCGCGAGATCGGATTTGACGCGCAGACGGCACGCTTTGTCCGTGTCTACGGCGACAAGCTGGTAGACAAAGGCAGGGACGGCTATCTGATGCAGATCGGCGAGGTCGAGGCCTATGGCACGCCGGCTGTTGACAGTGACGCGGCAAACGCAGCACTCGAGGCGCTGGAAGCGGCGCGCGCAAAGATCACCGGCGAGGATACCACCGCGCTTGACGCGGCGATCAAGGCGCTGAAGGACGCGATCGCCGACGAGAACAGCACGCAGAGCGAAATCAACGCCCTTATCAAGGCCGCGGACGCGGAGCTTGCAAAGTTCACCGTCAGCACGGCGGAGGCCGCTGCGGCTCTGGCCGAGGCAAAGAATGCTGTGAGCGACGGCTCGCTGCGTCTGGTTTCGGAAAAGACCATGAACGCCCTGCAGGACGCGATCGACGCGCTGGAGGCCGGTATTGCGGCCGCGGGCGACACCGTGTATCAGACGGAGCTCAACACGCTGACCGAGAACGTCAGGACGGCGCTGGCCGCCGCGCGCAGCGAGCAGGCCGCAAACGAGCAGCCGGTCATCCCGAGCTATCCGTCTACGGTCAAGCCCACCACGCCGTCTGCATCGGACAGCACGAAGCTGCCGTTCAGCGACGTGCGCGAGAGCGACTGGTTCTATGAGGACGTTGCGTATGTCTATGAAAAGGGCATGATGAACGGCACAGGCCGCGCAGCCTTTGGCCCGGACGCATCGACCACGCGCGGCATGATCGTGACGATCCTTGCGCGCATGGAGGGCGTTGACACGACCAAGGGTGCGGCGTGGTACGCCGCAGGCCGCGAATGGGCGATGAAGAACGGCATTTCCGACGGCACGAACATGGAGGCAAACATCACGCGTGAGCAGCTGGCGACGATCCTGTTCCGCTATGTCGTCTATAAGGGTCTTGACCTTGTGACGCTGGAGGATAACCTCTCGCGCTTCTCCGACCGCAATGAGATCAGCAGCTACGCGGTTTCCGCGATGAACTGGGCAGTCGGTCAGGGACTGGTCAAGGGCAGCGGCGGCAAGCTCAACCCCAAGGGCAATGCCACACGCGCACAGGTGGCGGCGATTCTGCACCGCTTCTGTGAGCTTGGCAAATAAGCGCTTCGCGTAAAGCCGCGTAAATAAAACAAAAAGAGCATTGGAGACCGGGAAACCGGGATCCAATGCTCTTTTGCAGCTGCGCATGGACTGTTTGACGAGCCGCAGAAACCATGCTGAAAAGGTGCGTCATGTTTTATAGTGCCATTGGCTCCGACCGCGTTCCGAACCGCACCCTATTGACAAGTTGCCTTTTTCGAGTATAATGAGCAATACGCATCGCTTAATGTGCATTGAGGCATCTGAGAGAGGGAGCGTATGCTGATATTCATACTTCTTTTGCCGATCATATTCTTCATTGCCGCCTTTCTTGTGAACGCCGCCATGTTCCGCCCGGAAAAGCGGCCGGAAGCGAACATAGACGGGCGCGGGGTGACATTCCCCAGCGGCAGAAATCACCTTGCAGGGTATCTCTGGAATGAGGCGGGGACGCGCGGTTTACTTGTTTTTGCCCACGGAATGGGAACGGGCATCGCGTATTATCTGCCGGAGATCCACCACTTTGCCGCACAGGGATATCAGGTGTTCGCGTTTGCATACAGCGGCTATCAGGGCAGCACCGGACATTTTTACGGCTTCCCGCAGGCGGTGATCGACCTGAAACATGCGCTTGATTTTGTCGATGACGGTTCCCGTCCCGTCATCCTGATGGGACACAGCATGGGCGCATACGCCGTCTGTGCGGTGCGGCAATGCACGGATAAGCCGGTGAGCGGGATCGTAGCCTATGCGCCGTTTTTCTCATCGGACGAGGCTGTTATCGCGCAGGCGACCGGAAACATACCCAAATTCGGAAAGCTGTTGTGCGGCCTGATCCTGCCGATGCAGCGCATTTTGTTTGGAAGGAATTGCAGCCCGACCGCCGCGGCGGGGCTTTCCCGTGCCAATGTTCCGGCACTTGTCCTGCAAGGCAGCGAGGACGTTGAAGTGACCCCCGATGACTGCGCGCTGTATGCGCACCGCGGCGAGCTGGCCGATGCTCCCGTTACCTTTCGGCTGGTACAGGAGGAAGAAAGCAGCGGCCACATGACGGTCGTTCGGAAAAAGGGCAGTCAAACGGTCAATGAAGATACGATCTGTCAGGTTGACGCGTTTCTTGACACGATACTGCGTCAATAAAACTTTGTTTCTCAAAATCTCCGCCTTCCCGGTTCCGGGAAGGCGGAATTATTTAAGGCAATACCGCAAAAAAAGCAAAGCGAATGCAAAGTGTGATAAAATGGACGCATGGATAAACAGATGACGATTTCCGCATTCAGCGATGAGTTGGCGCAGGTGCGGACAAAGAAGAAAGAGTTTCTGACTCAGATCGAACGGATCGTCCCGTGGAAGGAATGGCTATGCCTGATCCAGCCGTGCTATTACAAAGGAGAGCGCGGCAACAAACCCTATCCGCTGGAGACCATGCTGCGACTGTACTTGCTGCAAAATCTGTATGACCTGAGTGATGAGGCAACCGTAACAGAAGTGATCGACAGCCGTGCGTTTTCGGATTTCTGCGGCATCGATTCCAGTAATCAGGTTCCGGACGGAGATACCCTTGGTCGTTTTCGCAATCTGCTGCTCAAGAACGGATTGCAGGAGAAGCTGTTTGGAATTACAGAAGATGAAATATCGTGTTTATAAAGGGAATAAAGAGAAAATCCAAAAAATAGAGAACTTTGTTTTTAAGAAAAGTAAAGTTGAAAATGAAATTTTGTTTAAAATTAAAAACTATTCGATAGGTCATATATTTTGTACAGATAAATTTAAAAATTATATTGAAGGTATGAATATAGAAGGATTAGTATTTGAACATATGTGGGGCGGTTGATATTATAATGACTTTGCAGGCAATGTCACCAGTACCAGGGATGCCAACGGCGGCGTGATCACCTACCGCTACAACAGTCAGGGAAAGGTCTGCGAGATCACCGACCA
>ERZ825137.6454-NODE-6454-length-10229-cov-3.814626_pt1 | contig 10229 bp, 9 predicted proteins | sample MGYA00519873_ERZ825137 | MGnify/ENA primary metagenome ERZ825137 (study PRJEB31778, sample SAMEA3449190) | human gut metagenome | biome: human gut; feature: human-associated habitat; material: faeces | place: United Kingdom | collected 2010/2012 ... | reverse complement strand
GAACCCGCTGCCAACGTATCAGTTCCCGGATATCTATGAGCGCTGCCTCGGCATCCTCGTCTACGGCGCGCTTGTAACGTGATAATAGAACTCCCCGGCCGGTGGCCGAGGAGTTGGAATCTTATGAATTTCAGGCAGTCTCCGCGCTCTTATCATCAAGCGCCCGCATCGCCTTTTTGAACTCAACAGAGAACATCACTGCCGTGAAGCAGACCGCGATGATGTCCGCGACAGGCTCCGCCGTGTATACGCCGGACGTCTTATCCGCAATGAGCTGCGGCATGATGTATATCAGCGGCAGCAGCAGTACGAGCTTGCGCATCACCGCCACGATTATCGAGCAGCCAGCGAAGCCTATCGAGACGAAGGTCATCTGGCAGGCTATCTGTATCCCGAACATGAACAGGGCGGCACAGTATATGCGCAGCGCCTTTGCCGTAAACAGGATAAGCGCCGCATCCGATGAGAACATCCCCGCAAAGAGCCCGGGGAAGAGCATCACCAGCGCCCACAGCGTGACCGAGAAGCACAGGCTGACCCGGAGCAGCAGCCGGAACGTGCCCCTGACGCGCCCGGCGGAGCGCGCGCCGTAGTTGTAGCTGAGTATCGGCTGCGCGCCCTGGGCAATGCCCTGAAGCGGCAGCATCGCCAGCTGCATCACGCTTGTGAGTATCGTCATCGCGCCGACCGCGATGTCCCCGCCGTACTTGAGCAGGGAGGAGTTGAAGCACACGGAAATGACGCTTTCGCTCGCCATCATCACAAAGCTTGCTGCGCCGAGCGCAATGCAGGGGATCACGAGCTTTGCGCCGGGGAAGAAGTTCTCCGCGCGCAGCGTGAGCGTCGTCTTTTTCCCGCGCAGGAAAATGAGTACCCACACGCAGGACAGGCACTGTGATATCACCGTTGCCAGCGCCGCGCCGCGCACCCCCATGCCGAGGGCGAAGATGAACACCGGGTCGAGCACGATGTTCGTCACCGCGCCGATGAGCACCGTGTACATACCGATGTTCGCAAAGCCCTGCGCCGTGATGAAGGCGTTCATGCCGAGCGTCAGCTGCACGAATACCGTGCCCAGCGCGTATATGTTCATGTAGTCCGCGGCGTAGCCTATGGTGTTTTCGCTCGCGCCGAAGGCCAGCAGCAGGCCGCGTCCCCATATCAGCAGCGCCGCCGTCAGCACAGCAGAAATGCCCAGCTGAAGCGTAAAGCAGCCGCCGAGGGTCTTCTCGGCGCTGTCATGGTCGCCGCGCCCCATGAATATCGACGCGCGGCGCGCCGCCCGTTGCGGAGAAGGACGCAAAGGCCGACACGACGAGGATGATCGGCATACACACGCCGACTCCCGTCAGCGCAAGGCTGCCGTCGCCGGGCATGTGCCCTATGTATATGCGGTCGACGATGTTATAGAGCATGTTCACTAACTGCGCGATGACCGTCGGCACTGCTAACTTCAGAAGCAGCTTGCCGACAGGCTCCGTTCCGAGAAATGTTTTGTCCTGATCCATGAGACGCACCCTGTTCTTTGATTTAATAGCAATTATAATATTATGGTCTTGCTGCACCTGCTTTTCAAGTCAGGAATTATTAATTTTTGTGCGCAGACGGTTGACCTCGCCGCGTCGTTGATGTAAAGTGGGAATATCAGAATACAGGGGGGGACACTCAATATGCTCTGGAAAATATGCCTTAAAAGATTCCGCTGGTTCATATACTGCCTCATTCTCGCCGTCCTGTTCGCTCTGCCTGCCGCGCTTGGCAACGGGGAATCCGGCGGCGCGTTCGGCGCGATAGCGTTCTTTATCTTTGTGCCCGCGGCCTTTGTCACCTTCGTGTGGGCGGCCTATGCCGCCGTGCGTGATGTCGTCAATGTACGTAAAGGCGGCGCGCTGCCCGAGGATAAGCCCTCGGTGGTTTCCACGGCAGCCGGTAAGCTGCGCGATGAAGCCGCTGTCGTCAACGAGCTTGACTCCCATGGCCGGACGAAGTATTTCATCCTCCGCATTCTTGGTGTGCTGCTGGTCGTCGGCGGCATCGCGCTTATTATCAAGGACGCCGTTGTTATCGGCACCATCGTCCTCATCGCCGGCGGCGCGCTCTGGATTGCGGCCTCGCCCAAGAGCTTCAATGAGACTACCGACGGCATGAAGATGGTCACCTGCCCGAAGGAGATGACCGTTGAGGAGCTTTACCGCGGCATCCGCGGCATGAGCACCGCGCTCGGCGCCCCGTATATCGGCAGGGTCAAGACCATCCCGGGCGACACTATCCTCTTCGGACCCGACGCCGACGGCTGGTTTGCCTATGTTTACAAGTCTCTCGACGGCAGGAGCTTCTATGCCGCGCTGAGCGACTTCACCGCGACGATCGAGACGCCTGCCCCGAACCCCGCACCGGATGCGGCGGACGGCGAAACGGAGACGGATTATGACGGCGTCCTTGAGGAGATATACACTGCCGTGAAGCACTGCGCCGACCGTGCGCGCACCGGGGCTTGACTTGCACCCTTGCTTCATGTAGAATACACAACATAACCGAGGACACGCCAAAAGGCCGTCTGGCCTTTGGCGTGTCCTTTACAAAAGAGGAAATGTTATGACAGACGAGAACATAACCGCTCTCCCCGAGGAGCATGATACCGGGGAGCTGTATTATCACGACCATGGCGACGGTCACGTCCACGCTCACACCCATGAGCATGAACATGGACACAGTCACGGGCATACGCACACGCAGACAAAGGCCGTCGTGAACCGCCTTGCCCGCGCCATCGGGCACCTCGAGTCTGTGAAGCGCATGGTCGAGGATGGGCGGGACTGCACCGATGTGCTCATCCAGCTTGCGGCGGTGCGCTCGGCGCTCAATAATACCGCCAAGATAATCCTGAAGGATCATATCGAGCACTGCATCAGCGACGCTGACCATGGCGACGGCGACAGTCTCCAGCACCTCAATGACGCTATAGATAAGTTCATATAAGAAAAAAGGCTGTGAAGAAAATCTTCACAGCCCTTTTTATGCGTTTAAATATTTGAGCCTGCGTTATAGCCCTCGCGTCTTGCGTTGAATATTTTCCTGACCTGCGCGCAGTCGCCGATCTTCCAGAAGTCGTAAGCGAGCGCGCGGAACTGCTCCGCCTCGTCGTCCATCGGCAGATAGCCTCCTGCCCAGATGACCGAATCCGCTTTCAGCTCCAGCTCGCTGCCGTCCGGGGTGCGTATCACGGCTCCGTTTCCTGTAACGGCCACGCAGTCCGCTTCGTTGAGGATCGTCACGGGAACCTTTTCCAGCTCCATCAGAAGCCCCTCGCGGTAAAGATACGCCGCATCGCGGCAGACTTCTTTTTTGCGGCTGATGAGCTGCACGCTTCGTCCCGTCATCCCGAGCTGCAATGCGATCTCGCAGCCCACGAGCCCGCCGCCTATGACCGCGGCAGTCTGCCCTATGGAATCAATATCCCGCAGCGCGTCGGCCGCCATGATCGCCCTCTCTCCGCCCGGAACGTCGGGGCGTTTTGCCTTTGCGCCGAGCGCGGCTACTATCACGTCGGGCTGCAATTCCTCGGCAAGCTCCTGCGTTGCCTCGGTGCCGAGCCGAAGCTCCGCTCCGCTGCGCTCCAGCCGCCTGATCATCACCTGCATCAGCTGGTCTACCTTCTGCTTGAAAGGCACATACTTTGCATAGCGCATCGCCCCGCCGAGCTCCTGCTCCCTTTCGCACAGCACTACGCTGTGCCCGCGCTCGGCAAGCTCCGCCGCTGCTTCCATACCGGCGGGGCCGCCGCCTATCACAAGAACACGTTTCGGCTCGTCAGTCTTCTTGACCTGACTTGCCGGAATTTCTTTATATGCTGTGGGGTTTGCCGGGCAGCGGCGTATGCGCGAGCAGTGGCGCACATAAGGCACAAAGGACTCGCTTATGCAGGCCATGCAGCGCAGGCATGGGTATATCAGGTCATCCCTCCCGGCCTTGAGCTTGTTCGGAAGCTCCGGGTCTGCAAGCAGCGGCCGCGCCAGCGCGACGATATCCGCCCGACCTTCGGCGATGATGCTCTCCATCAGCTCGGGGTCGCCGAGCGCGCCGACCGTGACCACCGGGGTGTGCTTCATTTCTTTCTTGATCGCCTCGGCGAGATAGACGTTGCAGCCCTGCGGGAGAAACCCATTGGGTATCATGTGCTGGTTGGTCGAGGGGACGTGGAATGTTCCGGAGGTCACGTGGATGAGGTCTACCTTGCCGTCCAGAAGCTTTGCGAATTCTATCTGGTCTTCAAGCGTCAGCCCGCCCTCGACGATCTCGGTGCCGCTCATGCGCACCTCAATGGGGAAATCGTCCCCACATTTTTTGCGGATGTTTGCGATGACTTCCATCGTGATGCGGGCGCGGTTTTCGAGGCAGCCGCCGTATTTGTCCGTCCTGCGGTTGTTGAGCGGTGAGAGGAATTGGTGCAGCAGCCATCCGTGCCCGGCGTGGATCATCACGATATCCACCCCTCCGAGCTTTGCCATCTCCGCGGCGTCGCCGAAGCGCTCAACGATATAGTCTATGGTCTCCTGGTCAAGCTCGCTGTAATCCTTGCCGAGATGCCCCGGCCCGGCGCTCGGTCCCCAGATGCGCCCGTCGTAGTATTCGGGGTTTGCGCGCGTGCCCGGATGTATCAGCTCTACCGCCGCAAAGGCGTTGTGCTTTTTTATCGCGTCCGTCGCCGCGTGGAGATAGGGGAGCACCTCCGGGTCGTCCAGCGCGATGCAGAGCTTGTGTGAAATGCCGGTCTTCATGTCGATGCGGCATTCACCCATGTGAACTATCGCCGCTCCGCCTTTCGCTTTCCCCTCAAAGATCGCGATGTTCTCCGCCGTCGGATACCCGCTTATCGGCAGGTTCGAGATGTTGACGGGCGCGGCCTCAATGCGGTTCTTGAGCGTCAGCCGCCCTACCTTGATAGGGCTGAACAGATGCGGGTATTTATATTCCATGCGTGCTTTTCCTCCTGCCATGCGTTTACTTCGCTTCGGCGTTCTTAGGCTGCGTCGCAAGGCTTACGACGATGTAAGCTATCAGCGCCGGGATGAGAGAGGTAAAGGCAATGTATGGGATCTGCACGCCGCACTTGTTGAGAATGATCATGGCCATGCCGCATAGAGCGCTGGCGATCGCGCCCTCCTTGGTGCCTTTCTTCCAGAAAATGCCGCCGAGGACCATGACGAGCGCACCGGCGTTCATTATCGAGTAGGTGGAGGACAGCAGCGAAAGTATGCTAGAAGAGCTGATAGCGAGTATAAGCGCTATCACACCGGATACGAGTGTGACTATGGCGGACAGGCGGCCGAGCTTCTTTTCATCTGCCTTGGGGTTGAGCGTCTTGAAGTAAATGTCGTTGACGGCGTTCGCAGTGACATTGAGCAGGCCTATGTCCATCGTGGACATGACCGCCGAGAGAACCGCTGCGATCATCAGCCCGGCGACGATCGGGGGCATATCCTGCAGGACGACCGTGAAGAGGATCGAAGCCGTCGGCGCATCCGGGAAAAGCGCCTTTCCGTACATACCTATAACGACCGGCATTATAACAAACGGGATCAGCGCTGCCGCCGCGATTATCGGCGACCAAAACGCGACCTTTTCATCCTTGCAGGAGGCCGTGCGCTGGTAGGCCGCGCCGGAGATAAGCCCGTTGAGCGCGCTGGGAACGAGCATCATCACAAGGCGCTCCCCGCTGAACGGGACAGGATCGAAAGCGCTTGCGGGCAGTGCAGCCGATATGGCGTCAAACCCGCCTTGCATTGCAACGATAACGATGCAGAAAACCGTAGAGAAGAATATCACGAGAGTCTGCACGGAGTCCGTTATCATAACTCCCCACATACCGGAGATCGAGCAGTAGATAAATACGACCACCGCCATCACGATCCCGCCGAGGGTCGGGTTAAGGCCGAGCGCTTCAAACAGTGCGCATCCTGCCATTATCTGGGCTGCCATGATGCCGAGCGTTGCGCAGATATTGAGCACCGCCATCAGCACGGAAGCAAATTTGCTCTTATAGCGGTCGCGGATGAGATCGGGGATGGTGATATATCCGCGGGTATACAGCAGCCTTGACATTACCAGCGCGAAGAGCACATAGGACAGGCACGCGCCAAGGCCGTACCACATACCGCCTATGCCGTATTCCGCGCCGTACTGCGCACCGCCGACGACAATACCGTTGCCGACGTGTGCGCCGATGTATGTGCACACCATTACGAACATACCGCCGGACTTGCCCGCTGTGAGGAACTCCGTCATGGTCGCGCTCTTTTTCTTCCCGGCAAATCCTATCGCCAGCATACCGGCCATGTATATGACCAGGATAACTATAATAACTGCCATCTTGTTTCCCCTTATCTCTTCATTGACTGCGTTTAACTGATTACCACATTAGCGCTGTAGCGACATAAAGAATTATAAACCGGCCCCCGGAAAATGTCAACGGAGAAAAGAAGATTTTTGTAAAAAATATGCTTCCGGAAGAAACCGGAAGCATATAAACTCAATATAAAAGGAAATCCTACGCCAGCGTCCCCGCCATGCACTGTTTGTATACCTTGCGGAAGTAGAGCGTCTCGGCAGCGCCGGTTATTGCCCAAGAGAAGAAGTACAGCAGATAGAGTGACGGTATCGTTTTATAGAACGCAAACACCGTGTATATCCACACCACGCGGAAGACGCAGGAGCCGAGAACGACTATTATCATCGGCACTATGCTCTTCCCGAGTCCGCGCGCCGCAGCTATCGAGCAGTCCATAAACGCGCATATTCCGTAGGAAAAGCCCATGATCTTTATGCGCTGCATCCCCGCGTCTATGACCGCCTGCTCGTTTGCGAATATCGACAGGAACTCTCTTCCGAAGCAGAGCAGCAGCACACCGCATATCGCGCCCGCCGCGAAGGCGTATGTAAGGCTTGCGATGTAGCTCTTGAGTATGCGCTCCTTGCGCCCCGCGCCCCAGTTGCGGCTTATGAAGCTCGAGCATGCCGTGTAGAATGCCGACTGCGTGTTGAATATCAGTTCGTCGGCATTGACCGACGCGGAGTTTCCGGAGACCGTGACCGCGTCGAAGGTGTTCACGCCCGTCTGCACGAACATGTTTGCCACCGCAAATATAGCGTTCTGAAGCCCCGTCGGGATTCCGAGCATCAGCACGCGCGAAGCGCTCTGGCTGTTGAAGCGGAGCTTCGAGAGGGACAGGCGGCAGTCGTCGTTCCTGCGGCAGAGATGCACCGTTATCATCACCGCTGACAGCACCTGTGCTATAACGCTCGCGATAGCGACGCCGTCCGCCGCCATATGGCACTTTATGACGAAGAACAGGTTCAGTATCACGTTCAGTATGCCCGATACCGTCAGGTACAGCAGCGGCCTTTTCGTGTCCCCGGCGGCGCTCAGCACACCGTTGCCGAAGTTATATACCGCCATCGCCGGCATGCCCAGCGCATATATGCTGAAGTACAGCACCGCGCCCTCAAGCAGCTCGTCCTTTGTGCGCAGCAGCACTAATATGTCCCTTGCAAAGACGCGGCATATAAGGCACAGCAGCACACCGGCCGCTGCGCAGATGATGAAGGAGGTGTGGATGTTCTTCTCCGTTCTTTCCCTGTCCTCTGCGCCGAGCGAGCGCGCGACCTCGACGTTTACGCCGCTGCCAAGTCCTATCAAAAAGCCCGTGAAGAGCGTGACGAGCTGCGTTGTCGAACCCACCGCGCCGAGCGCCCGGTAGTCCGCGAACTTCCCCGCCACGGCGACGTCGCTGAGGTTGAACAGAACCTCCAATAGCTGAGTCAGCACAAGCGGTATGCTGAAGAGAAGTATATTTTTCCAGAGCGACCCCGAGGTCATCTCTATTGTCCGGCTGTGATGGTAATGAGCCCTGTGCGTACGCTGCATATTTCCCTCGCACATCATGTTATGGCTGTTTCAGCCTCGATGCAGGAGCAGAGTATAGCACTGCCGAAACCCGATTTCAAGCCCCGGAATGTAGATTTTTTGCCCGTTTAGTGTTATATTATGGGCATAAAGCTCAACACGGAGAGAAACAAAATGGACTATTATAATATAGAAGCGTTTGACGCGACGGGGCTTGTGAAAACCGTCTTCACCTCTAAGGGGCACGGCTGCTGGCTCAGCAACTCCGAGGAGGGACATCGCGGCTACCGCGAGGTGCTCAGCCACCTTGGCCTGACGGAAAAGGACATCGTCTCCACCTTCCAGCGGCATACGGATATCGTCCGTGCCGTCACCCATGCCGATGCCGGGATGAACACCTTCTGGCGCAGCGACCCCGTTGAGCCCGCCGATGGAATTATCACGAATGAGCGCGGCCTGCTGCTGACCTCCATGGAGTCGGACTGCACCCCGGTCTATCTGCTCGACACGGTGAATAAGGCCGTCGGCATGGTCCACAGCGGCTGGAAGGGGACGGCTTCTCTCATCGCTGTCAAAGCCGTAGAGAAAATGCGCCAGGAGTACGGCACGGATCCGGAAAATGTCATGGCCGCTTTCGGCCCATGTATATGCCGCCGCTGCTATGAGGTCGGCGGGGAGCTGATGGAGCCGTTCATGGTCAATTATAGTCAAAGTGATATCACCCGGCTCTTCCTGCCGAAGCCCGGCGGGAAGTATACACTGGACGTGAATCTGGCCATACGCCTCTCGCTCGAGCGCTGCGGCGTGCGCCCGGACAGAATATATGACTGCGGCCTGTGCACCTACCATGACGGCCGGTTCTATTCACACCGGCGTCAGCTGCATGACGGCGAACCCGGCGCGGATCATATGCTCACCGCAATAATGCTTGTATGATCAAGGAGTTGAAGATATGTCAATAAAGCTTGTTGAGAACACCGGATATAAATATGACCCCGTTTACCGCTTCTGCGGCTGGGAGCATGCGGAGGATATCCGCCCCGTTAAGACCTGCGGCGCTGAGACGATAGGCGAGTTTTATCTCGCCTGCCTCAAGGCGTGGAGCGTGGAGACCTGCTCAGAACGCTTCCGCCCCGAGTGGTCGGCGGCCAACCCCAGTGTCGGCCAGTGTACTATCACCGCGGCGCTGGTGTATGAGTTCTTCGGCGGCGAGGTATATTCCCTGCCGCTCGACGGCGGCGGGCGGCACAGCTTCAATTATATTAATGGCGTGTTCGTCGACCTGGCAAGCGAGCAGTTCGGCAGGGACGCCCTGCCTGAATTCTCCCTTGCCGAGCCTGTCGACCCGGCGTCTCTCCTCTCAGGCGGGGACAAGGCGGAGCGCTGCGCCCTGCTGCGTGAGCACCTACTGACTGTGCTCGCAAAGCATTGAAAACACTGCACCTACGCGATTCTAACGCGCGGGTGCTTTTATATCAAAAAGTCTTGTCAAAATGATGACATTCAGTTATAATCATATTCAGGGATAGAAACAAAAAATGGATAGGAGAGGTAATTATGGCACAGCTCAGACCCAAAATAGTCAAGCTCGCAAAGATCATAGGCGGCGCTTCCGGTATGCTCGTCAAGATAGATGAGAATGCCCCGGAATACTACTGCATGGCCGATATCGTGACCGACGAAGAGGCCGATATTGCCATTGCCGCCGGGCTTCGCAAGGAGCGCACGGCGCAGTGGCTGGCGGATAAGGTCGGCAGGACGGTGGATGAGATACAGCCCTCGCTCGACAGGCTTGTGTACTACGGCGTCTTCCGCCGCTGCAAGATCGACGGCACGGATGAGGACAGCTATTTCATGCAGATCTTCGCCCCCGGCATACTCGAAATGATGGTCAACAATCAGGAGCTTCTGCGTGAGCACCCGGAGGTCGGCCGCGCGTTCGAGGAATATACCCGCCTGCGTATGCAGAGCATGGGACCCATCCTGCCGGACGGCTACGGGCTCATGCGCGTCATCCCGGTGGAGAGTGCGATAGAGGGCATCCCCGGCGTGACCGATGACGAGCGCCTGAGCCACTATCTTGATAAATACGATGTTTTCTCCGTTTCGCCCTGCTCCTGCCGCGCTTCGCGCACGAGCCTCGGCGACGGCTGCGGCCATCTCGCGGAGGACATGTGCGTGCAGATGGGCAAGGGCGCGGAGCACTACATACGCACCGGCCGTGCAAGGCAGATAACGCGCGAGGAAGCGCTTGAAATAGTCAAGCGCGCCGAGGAAAACGGCCTCATGCACGACATGGTCAACATCGAGGAGCCGGGCGAGAGCG
>ERZ825137.6451-NODE-6451-length-10230-cov-3.152531_pt1 | contig 10230 bp, 8 predicted proteins | sample MGYA00519873_ERZ825137 | MGnify/ENA primary metagenome ERZ825137 (study PRJEB31778, sample SAMEA3449190) | human gut metagenome | biome: human gut; feature: human-associated habitat; material: faeces | place: United Kingdom | collected 2010/2012 ... | reverse complement strand
TCGCCGATCTTGCGTTTGAAGCGGTTCCACCAGTTGTCCTTGTCGGGGTTGGACTGATTGTAGACCCAAACGTAGAAATTCGTTCCCAGGAAGCGCTTGTTGGGGCTTTGCCACACGTAACGGTCGAGTTCCGAAGCCGTGATACGCTCCTTTTTGGGGACGTTCCGGTCGTCCTCGATCGTGACCTTCTGTACCAGATAGCTCCCTTCGGGCAGTTTGCGCACGACGCTGCACGCCGTGCAGAGGATGCACAGCGCCGCGACGGCGATGGGGTACAGACGGCGCATCGGAGGTTATTGGTTGAAGAATCCCTGCTCCCGCAGCAGTTCGAAATAGGCACGGGAGATCGCTATGTTGTCCTCGCGGCGATAGCGGTTGCGCGTGAAGATCTGCGCCAGATTGGGCAGTCCGTTTTCCGCCAGCAGCGCGGAGGTCTCGGGCGAAGCCTCCTTTTCGGCCCACAGTTCGTCGATCTCGGCGTCGGTGTAGTCCTTGTAGCGGTCGTAGTGCACTACGGCGTCGAGCGGAAGGCGGTCGGTCAGGGGCGGCTGCTCGGCCGGATGGCCGATGACGACCGTCGTCAGGGGGATCACCCCCTTGGGCAGGTGCAGGATGTCGGCGGGGTTGGTGGACATGCGGCGGATGATGTCCGCGCTGGTGTAATACAGGCGGTCGCTCACGTCTTCGGAAGAGGCGAAGTCGTGCTGGAGGATGTTGCAGATGACGGCCTCGCCGCGGCTGTTGAAATAGACGTCCACGGCATATTCCGTGCCCTGGATGAGGGATTCCAGCAGCCAGACCTGGTTGTCCAGCACGGCGGCGGGATATTCCTTGCGCCAGCGCACGGCGCCGGCCGCGATGTCGTCACGGGCGGCGCGCCACTGCTGGGCGTTCTCGATGCTGTAGACGCCCAGGCTGAAGAAGCCCACCGCGGGCTTGAGCACGCAGGGGCCGGGCAGGCTGTCGAAATGGGTCTCCATGACGTCCCGCAGGGTCAGCTCGCGGAAATGGAAATCGGGGAAGAGCGGGGCCAGGCGCTGGCGGAACAGCAGCTTGTTCTTGAGCAGTTCTGTGGCGCGCACCAGCCCGGCATTGCCCGAACGGCTGTAGAGCCAGTCCAGGGCGTTTTCCGAATTGCTGTACAGGCGCTGTCCCTGGCAGCACAGACGGCCGAAGTCGCGGCTGGAGACAAGGTTGAGGTGCAGCCCGTAATCCAGCCCGGCCTGCCGGGCAGCGGGCGTATCCAGGACAGGTTCCTGCCGGTCGGCGGCAAAGGTGGCCAGCTCCGGCGAGACATACGGATCTTCCAGAATGATCATGGGGCCCCTCGTGCAGCATGGCTGCGTAAAAAGCGCAGGGCCGGGATGTTTCCTGACCCTGCGCGATGTGGTGGCTGGAGAAGCACCCGGAACCCCTCCCCGCGAGGACGGCTCCGGCAGCGGCGGGAAATGTCTCACGATGGCACGGGCTTTCCCGCGGAGCCGGGCACCATCATTTTGAGATCGTGTGCAGGGGGAGAGCCTCCCCCTGCGTTCGTTTTTGTTAATCCAGCACGCGGAAGTACACGGCAGGCTGGCGCAGCATGCCGGTGTCCAGGGTGCGCTGCAGGGCGGTGCTCATGGCTTCTTCGGTGGTCTCATGGGTCATGAAGACCAGCGGCACGCCCTTGCCTTCGTCGGTACGCTGGATGACCTGGGCCATGCTCACGCCCTGGTCGGCCATGCAGCCGGCCAGATCGCGCAGCACGCCGGGCTCGTCCTCGACCATGACGCGCACATAGTAGCGCGAACGCCATTCCGCGGGCGGCACGATGCTGGCGCGGGGCAGGTCGTCACAGGCGTAGCCGGTGTTGTGCGGGTTCTCGTCACGGGCCACGGCCATGAGGTCGGCCAGCACGGCACCGGCGGTGGGCAGGTCGCCCGCGCCGCGGCCGTGGAAGAAGAGCGAGCCGCAGGCATTGCCGCTGACGCGAACGGCGTTGTACACGCCGCCCACGCGGGCCAGCAGCACCGTATAGGGCACCAGGGCCGGGAACACGCCCGCCTCCAGCCGCACCTTGTCGTCGGGCTGGCCGGGCTCGCGGCGTTCGCGCACCTGGGCGATGAGCTTGATGCGGTAGCCGAACTCGCGGGCCAGGGCGATGTCCAGGCTGGACATGCCGCGGATGCCGCGCACGGGCATGGCCGTATAGGGATAATTGACCCCGTAGGCCAGGCGGATGAGCAGGGTCAGCTTGTGGGCCGCATCGTGACCGTCGATGTCCAGGGTGGGATCGGCTTCGGCATAGCCCAGCTGCTGGGCCTGTTTGAGGGCCACATCGAAGTCCAGACCGTTGGAGGTCATCTCGGACAGGATGTAGTTGCTGGTGCCGTTGAGGATGCCCATCAGGGACGAGATGCGGTTACCGGCCAGGCTGGTGCGCAGGGCCTCCACCACGGGGACGGCGCCGGCAACACTGGCCTCGTAGCGCAGGATGCGGCCCTTGCCGGCGGCCTTCTGGAACAGGGCGAGCCCTTCCTCGGCCAGCAGGGCCTTGTTGGCGGTGACGATGTGCTTGCCGGCGTCCAGGGCGCGGTCGATGATGGTGCGCGGGGCGTCGATGCCGCCCATGAGCTCCACCAGCACGTCGATCTCGGGATCGTTGATCAGCTCGTCAGGGTTGGTGGTCAGGTCGGCTCCGGGAGGCAGGGGCACGGTGCGCGCCTTCTGGGCATTGCGCACCAGCACCTTCTTGACCTGGATGTCCCGGCCCGTACGCTGACGGATGATGCCGGCGTTCTCTTCCAGCAGGCGGGCAAGACCGCCGCCCACGGTGCCGAACCCGGCCAGACCCACTACCAGAGGCTTGTTGCTGTCGGCCATAGTGTCCCCTAATCGCTGGAGCCGCCGAGCAGGCGGCGGATGTTGCGCACGGCCTGACGGGTGCGGTGATCGTTCTCGATGAGGGCGAAGCGCACATACTCGTCACCGTAGGCGCCAAAGCCCAGGCCCGGAGAGACGGCCACCTGCGCTTCGGTGAGCAGCAGCTTGGAGAATTCCACGGAACCCATCTTGCGGAACTCTTCGGGGATGCGGGCCCAGACGAACATGGTCGCCTTGGGCGCGGGCACTTCCCAGCCGATGCGGTTGAGGCCGTCGATGAGCCAGTCACGGCGCTGGCGGTAGATGTCGCAGATCTTGGTGACTTCTTCGTCGCCGCTGCGCATGCCCACGGTGGCCGCGATCTGGATGGGCTGGAAGATGCCGTAGTCCAGGTAGCTCTTGATGCGGCTCAGGGCGTGGATGAGCTTGGGATTGCCCAGGCAGAAGCCCACGCGCCAGCCGGGCATGGAGTAGCTCTTGGACATGGTGTAGAATTCCACGCCCACGTCCTTGGCGCCCTTGGCCTGCAGGAAGCTGGGGGCCTTGTAGCCGTCGAAGACCAGGTCGGCATAGGCCAGGTCATGGATGACCCAGATGTTGTTCTCCTTGGCGAATTCCACGACCTTTTCAAAGAAGGCCAGGTCGGTCACTTCCGTGGTGGGGTTGTGGGGATAGCACAGGAAAAGCAGCTTGGGACGGGGCCAGGCCTGCTTGGTGGCGGCGGTCAGGTCCTCGAAAAAGTCACGGCCGGGCCCGATGGGCACGCTGCGCACGTCGGCGCCGGCGATGATGGGCGCATACTTGTGGATGGGATAGGTGGGGTCGGGCGCCAGCACCACGTCGCCGGGCGAGAGCATGGCCAGCGAAAGGTGGGCGAGACCTTCCTTGGAGCCCATGGTCACGATGGCTTCGGTGTTGGGATCGAGGTCCACATCATAGAGGCGCTTGTAGCGTTCGCACACGGCGTCGCGCAGATGGGGGATGCCGCGGGAGAGCGAATAGCGATGGTTCACCGGCTTCTGTGCGGCTTCCACCAGCTTGTCCACGATGTGCGGCGGGGTGGGAATGTCGGGATTTCCCATGCTGAAGTCAACGATATCGATATTCTGGCGACGCAGCTTCATTTTAAGGTCGCCTACCACCGCGAAAACGTAGGGGGGCAGGCGCTGGATGCGCGAGAACTCTTCCATGGGGACGCTTCTCCTGCTGAAGTTCAAAAACTTCAGCCAGATTAGCCAGTGCGTTCGGCATTTGTAAAGCACTTTGCCAAGATAAGGGCTTTGCGCTACCGTGGTCGGTATTGGACAGGCTACGCCATCTCACGGACCCTTTATCGCCCTTCAACCATCGAGGACCGCATGGAACACCATATCCGTTTCGACGCTGACGCCATGACCCTGTATCTGCTGGACCAGCGCGCCCTGCCCGGGCGCGAGGACTACCTGCCCATCCGCACCCTGGACGAGACCATCCGGGCCCTGCAGGTGATGGTGGTGCGCGGCGCTCCGGCCATCGGCGTCACGGCCGGTTTCGGCTGCGTGCTGGCCCTTGAGGAACTGCGCCGCAGCCTGCCTGCCGGTGCCGACTGGCGCACGGCCTATGACCAGGCCCTGGTGCGTCTGGAGGCGGCCCGGCCCACGGCCGTGAACCTGCGCTGGGGCGTGGAGCGCATGCGGGCCCTGTGGCGGGCCCATGCCGGTCTGGAGATGGAGGCCCTCATCCCCGTCCTGCTGGCCGAGGCCGAGACCATGCGCCGCGAGGACGTGGAGATCTGCCGCGAGATCGGCCGCCACGGGGCGTCCTGCATCAATGACGGCGACACCGTGCTCACCCACTGCAATGCCGGGGCCCTGGCCACGGCCGGTTACGGCACGGCCCTGGGCGTCATCCGCGGCGCCCTGGAAGCGGGCAAGAAGGTGCGGGTCATCGCCGACGAGACGCGGCCCTTCCTGCAGGGCGCGCGCCTGACCGCCTGGGAACTGCAGCAGGACGGCATCGACGTGCGCGTGGCCTGCGACAATGCCTGCGCCCTGCTGATGCAGAAGGGCCTGGTGCAGTGCGTGGTGGTGGGTGCCGACCGCATCGCGGCCAACGGCGACGCCGCCAACAAGATCGGCACCTTCGGCGTGGCCCTGCTGGCCAGGCATTTCGGCATCCCCTTCTATGTGGCGGCGCCCCTGTCCACCATCGACCCGCGCACGCCCGACGGCGCGCACATCCCCATCGAGGAGCGCCCCGACCGGGAAGTGACCCATGTGGGCGAGACCCGCATCGTCCCCGAAGGGGTGCCGGTCTTCAATTTCGCCTTCGACGTGACGCCCGCTGACTGCATCACGGGCATCATCACGGAAAAGGGCGTCCTGCGCGCGCCCTACGGCCCGGCCATCGCCGCGGCCCTCAAAGCCTGAGCCTGCACGGACGGCACCATGCCGTCCGTTTTTTCTTCCCCTGTCCGGAAAGGAGCGCCCATGAAAGAACTTACCTTGCTGGCCGACAGCAGAGCGCCGCTGGCCTTCCATCTGGAGACGTCCGCCGCCGTGGCCCACTGGAACCTGCGGGACGTGCCCGGCGACCACATCTCGCTGCCTGCCCTGTGCGATGCCCGGCTGACGGAGATCCGGCGCGAGCACGCCGCATGGGCCTGCCGGACGGGCCTCAGGCCCGTGGAGGGGACGCTGCTGCACGAGCATTTCCAGGCCGGGGAAAAGCTGTCCATGTGGTGGTGTTCGCTGCTCTATGAGCGCCATCCCAAGATGACGCCCCTGCTTTACGAGATCTACAAGCTGCGCACCCTGGAGCATCTGCTGGACGAGGGCGGCTTCACGGCCCTGCGTCTGGTGGGCGGCGACGACCGGCTGTGCGATACCCTGCTGGCGCTCTGCCAGGCCACGGGGCGGCAGTTCGCGGACTATCACGATCCCAAGTGCCGTGACGGACGCTACCGCAGCCGGCTGCGCCGCATCTATGAGGCTTGCCCCTCCCTGCTGCGCGCGGCCGGGCGCTTCCTCCACTGGTGGTTCCGGGTGCGCCTGCCCCTCCGGCCCGGGGGCGGGGCCCTGCCCACCCTGCCGCCCGCGCATGTGACCACGGGCACCATCGCCACCTATTTCCCCAATGTGGACATGGAAGCCGCGGCAGCGGGCCGCTTCCGCTCCCGTTACTGGGAGGGCCTGCACGACGCCCTGTGCGCGGCGGCGGCCAGGACGCCCGTGCGCTGGCTGTTCATCCGCTTCCCGTCGCCGCAGATGGATCTGGCCGGCTGCATCAGGATGCGGGACCGTCTGCGGGCCGCACGGCAGGACGGCGTGAGCTTCCACTATCTGGAGGAATTCCTCACGACCGCCGACCTGCGGGCCGCCTGGAAGCGCTATCTGCGTCTGGCCTGGACCAGCCGCCGTCTGGAGGCCTCCATGCGCGAGCTTTGCCGTTTCGAGGGCTCCCGCCTGAACTTTTGGGCCTATATGGCCGAGGACTGGGCCGAGACCTTCCGGGGCTGGCGCTGTCTGGAGCGCTGCCTGCAACAGCGCGGCATCGACAATTATGTGAAGGCCGCCGGGCCCCAGCGCTGGTTCACCTTCCCGCTGGAGAACTGCCCCTGGGAACGCATGCTGACCCATGCCGCCCACACTACGCCCGGCGCGGGCGGGCCCGTGTACGGGGCGCAGCATTCCACCATCCGGCCCACGGACTTCCGCTATTTCGACGATCCGGCCACCTTCACGGACAGCGCTTGCGCGCCCTTCCAGCCCGACCGCATCTGCGCCAACGGGCAGGGGGCCCTGCGGCAGTGGCAGGCCGCCGGTGTGCCGCAGGAGCGTCTGGAGTTGGTGGAGGCCCTGCGCTACATGTATCTCGTCGATGCCCGCAAGTCCGCCGTGCCGCCGCAGGAAGGGCAGACGCACCACCGCCTGCTGGTGGTGACCGGCTTTTTTGCCGACGAGACCGCCGACCATGTGCGTCTGCTGGCCCGGGCCGTGCACGCGGGCCTGCTGGACGGCTGGGAGATCGTGGTCAAGCCGCATCCCTATCTTTCCGTGGAGGCCGACCTGCGTCACGAGCTGGGGGCCCAGGCCGGGCGTCTGCGTTTTGCTGACGGCCCCATCGCCACCCATCTGGTGCCCGGTACCGTGGTCTGGTCGTCCGCTTCCACCACCGTGGTCTTGGAAGCGGCCCTCAAAAAGCTGCCCGTCATGGTCATGCTGCCCTCGGACGGCTTCGACCTGTGCCCCTTGCAGGACGTCCCCGGCCTGCTGCGTACCGGCAGCCTGGACGATGTGAAGCGGGCCCTGGCCCAGGCCGCGCCGCCCGCCCTGCCGGACGACTATCTGGAATTGCAGCCCGAGCTGCCCCGTTGGCGGGCCTTGCTGGAATTGTAACGAAGGCGGACGGGCCTTGGTCCCACGGGTTTCCCGGGCGCTGTCCGCGCCGTGGAGGCCGCCCGGTGCCTGATGGAGGCGCAGGGCGGCTTTTTCTTTCCGGGGCCTGCCATACGGCCCGATCGTTTCCCGAAGGCCCGGCAGGGAGAGATGGGGCTTTCTGTGACCGGGAGCATGGCACGCGGACGGACGGCTCCGGAGCGTGCGGGATGCCTGCGTCCCTCACAGCCATCCCGCGGGGCTTGAAAAAACAGGCTCCGCTGGGTAGCGTCAAAAGAGCGGCTGCCCCGGGAAAGGGCGTCGCAGAGCAGGCCCCGCAGGGGGCGTGCGGGAGGATGTCATGGTGTTCAGCGAACGGGTCAGGAATTACGGCTCGCGCGGCAAGGGCGTGAGCGCACGTGACAACCATATCATCAAGGGCATGAAGGCCCTGCACCTGCTGGCGGCCCTGGCCTGGGCGGGCGGCGCCTTTTCCATGCAGGCCCTCGGTTTCCTCAAACTGGGCATGGACGATCCGGCGACCGTGAAGCTGGTGGAATACTGCCGCTATATCGTGGATTCCTGGGTGGTCATGCCCGGGCTCATCGGCTGTGTGCTCACCGGCCTGTTCTATTCCATCTTCACCTCGCTGGGCTTTTTCAAATTCGCCTGGGTCACCATCAAGTGGATCATCAGTTTCTGCGCCGGTTTCTGGGGCACCTTCTTCTGGCTGCCCGTGGTTGACCGCTGCATCGAGTGGCTCACGCCCATGGGGCTGGACTGGCCCTTGCGCTTCGTGCGCTCCTGTATCCTGCCGGAAGAACTCTGGGCCAGCCTGGTCCAGGTAGCCATCATCTTCGCCATGGCCCTGATCTCCATCTATCGCCCGCTGACCTGGAAGATGTACGGCAATCCCATCGTGCCGCCCACGTCGTAGAAGAAAGATCCTCGAAGGAGCCCCCCTTGCCCGGCGCAAGAAAAAGGGGCCTTCCGGCTTCCATCTTTCCCCAGTCGCTCCGGCAGGCTGGAAACGAGGGGACGGGAAACAGCCGATAAAAGAACAAGGGACGCTCCCGTACAGGGAGCGTCCCTTTTGTTGTGGACTTTCGTCCGGGGCTCCGGACGGCGGACTGCAAGCCTTCCCGTATGGCGGCTGGGATGTTTCAGGCGGCGTTTCGTCTGTGGACCGATAAATCGGGGAAAGGATAGAGGCGCGCGGGCTTCGAGAAGACCGCAGCCGTGGGGCATCCGCTGTCGGACACGGCGGCAGGATGCCGCCCCCGACGTGAAGAAAATCAAGAGGGCAGACCCTCCGGTCCTTTGTGGAGACACTTCTCCGGAGAAAGCGCGCGAGGGGTGGGCCTCTTCGCGCTGGCGTGAGCGGGCCATTTTCTCCTCCGCCTGTTGCCGCGAGGGCACGGACAGCGCGGCAGGCAGGGATACTTCCTCCTCAGGGCTCTTTGGTTCAGGCCTCGAAGACCAGGCTCTCGAACCAGAAGAGCAGGGCCTGCGGATCACGCCAGCTGCCTGCGGGCAGACCGGCCTTGCGGCAGAGATGTTCCAGATATTGCCCCAGATCCCAGCCCTGTTCCACGGGCACCTGCGGCAGGAAGACGCCCTGGCGCATGCCTAGGCGCAGCAGCAGGCCGTGACGGCCGATGACGATCCGCGTCGGGTCCGGGCAGGGGCTCAGGGGGCCCAGCACGGAGATGTGCAGGTGGCAGTGCGGCCATTCCTCCGCATCCAGGGCAGGGAAGCGGGGATCCTCGAAGGCGGCGGCACGGGCCATGCGCCAGACGTTCTGCCAGAGCGGCTCCCGGCCCACCATGTTGCCGATGCAGCCCCGCAGGTCGCCGTCCTTGTTCAGGGTCACGAAGGAGCCCAGGGACTGGGCCAGCGTCCCTCCGGCCAGCGCGGACGGCAGGGGCGGCGGGACGTCCTCCCGGCCCTCAAGGGCCGTGGTGATGCTTTCCCGGGCCAGCCGGGAGAGCCATTGCCGTTCTTCGTCATTGAGGGAAAAGCTGACGCCCATGACAGACCTCCGTAACGGGCGCGCAGGAAATGCGCGATCCCGAAGGGCTCGCGGCCGCCTGATGCCCGCACGGGAAGCTGTGAGGGGCGGCAGGTCGCGGCATATGGCCGCAGTGTAGGCGGGGCGGGCGGAGGATTCAAGCCGGCTGTGATGCGGACGCAGGAGGGGCGGCATGGGGAGGAGGGACCGCTCAGCCCGGTACGGAGGACGTTCTCCCTGCGCGCGTACGGGGGCCGCTCAGCCCGGTGACCGGCAGGTACAAGAGCGCTGCCCGGGCGCAGGCAGGATGCGGAGGGACTGCACAGGCCCCTGCCCATCCCTGCCGCCGCTGGAAAGCGGGACGGGGAACACCGGGGGCGCTGTCGCCGCAGACCGCCGGGGACGATAGGCGGGGCAGGGCCCTTTGCCTTCGCCGGACAGGCGTTGCATCCGTGCGGAAAACGGAAATGCCGCGATGGCTCGCGGCATTTCTGTGGGGTAAGGCAGAGCACATGCTCCTGAACGGTATTTGGCGGCATACCGTATGATATTTGCGTCCGTCGCGGTCCCGACTGCGTGGGGACGGACTGTTGCCGGTGCGGGAGGCACGACCGCCCGGCAGTCGCTTAATCTTCGCCCTCGGTGTGGGCCTGTTTGCCGGCCCCCTTGAGGCCGTACATGGTGGTGGAGCCGGAAGACCAGAATTCCAGCACTTCCTCATTCACCAGCCTGGTGAGGATCTTCTTCACTTCGCGGGGGCCCTTGTCGGGGAACAGCTCCGTGAAGTCCTTGAAGTAGAATTTGGACTTGGAAGCGGACTTGCCCTTCAGGAATTCGACGATGATGTCTTTTTCGTCAGCCATGTTTTTTCTCCTGGCCCCGGCGACACTGCGGCGCGCCGCCGGGGCGTTTTCAAGACCGGCCTAGAACTTGAACTGGGTGCTCTGACGCCAGGTGTAGTACGCCGGGTCGCGGAAGTCGTCGATCAGGCGGTGGGTGAAC
>ERZ825137.6450-NODE-6450-length-10232-cov-7.370738_pt1 | contig 10232 bp, 7 predicted proteins | sample MGYA00519873_ERZ825137 | MGnify/ENA primary metagenome ERZ825137 (study PRJEB31778, sample SAMEA3449190) | human gut metagenome | biome: human gut; feature: human-associated habitat; material: faeces | place: United Kingdom | collected 2010/2012 ... | reverse complement strand
GCCTTTTCTTGTATCTGAAAATGTTGCGCGCCGTGACCTTCTTTATGAATCCGAGGCGTCGCCATATCGGCGTGATGTACTCAAGCAGTATGCGTTTGCCGGATTTGGGAGCGCGGGGACGCATGAGCTGGGACGGCTTTTCCGAAAGCTCGTGCAGACATGCCCAAAGAGTCGCAAGGGTAGTCGTGAGCACCGCGATCGGTATCACGGTCAGAACATATTCCCACCGTATGGGTGTCTGAACGGGCGGGAGCGTGTACATCATGCCGTAAGCGTTTGCAATGACCGACGGCAGTGTTATAAATCCGAGGAAAGCTCCCGCAAACGAACCGATAAGCGTTGCGGAGAGGCTGTAGCCGAGATAATACGAAAGGATTTTTCCTTTCGTATAGCCGAGCGCTTTCAGCGTGCCTATCTGAACGCGGTCCTCCTCGACGGTTCTCGTCATTGTCGTGAGCGCGACGAGCGCGGCGACAACGAAGAAGAATACCGGAAATACTTTTGCGATCGCGTGAATCTTTTCGGAATTTGATTTGTAGCTTGCAAACGAGACCGTGTCCTCACGGTCGGTGACATACCACTGCGGCTTCTTTATGTTCGCAATTTCCGCTTCCGCATCGGCGATCTTCTGCCTTCCTTCATCAAGCTCCGCTTCTGCATCAGCGCGGGATTTTTCGTATTCCGCCTCGCCGTCTTCCAGCTCGGCTTTGCCGTCCTCCAGCTGGGCCAGGCCGTCCTCATACTGCGCCTTGGCGGAATCCAGCTTTGACTGTGCCAGCTCCAGCTGGAGCTGGGCCAGGCCGGGGGCCAGGCTCAGGGCCGTTTCGCCGGAGGCAATCTGCTTTTCCGCCTCCAGGACCTGTTTTTTGGCGGCCGCCAGCTGCTGCTGACCGTCGGCCAATTGCTTTTCTCCCTCTGCGATCTGCGGCTCTGCCTCGGTGATCTGTGCTTTTGCGGTGTCCAACTGCGTGCGCGCTGCGGCGAGCGCCGCGCTGGACGTGTCGTAGGCAGCCTGCGCCGACGCCAGCTGCGCGTTGGCGGTGTCCAGCGCCGCCTTCGCGGGGGCCACAGCAGTCTGTGCCGCCGAATATTCGGCCTGTGCCGCGTTCAGTGCCGCGTTTGCGGTATCCAGCTCCACCTGCGCCGCGTCCCGTGCATCAATGGCGGCCTTGGCGGCAACCGGCTCCGTGGCCAGCCACTCGTCCTCCGTGGCGCAGCCTGCGGCGCTCATGCCCGCGTCCACCTGTGCCTGCGCCGCGTCGCGTTCGGATTTGGCTGTGTTTGCCCGGGACTGCGCCGCCTCATAGGCGGCCTGCTTGCCGGAGAGGTCCGCCGCCGCCGCTGCGGCGTCATACGTTTCCTGGGCTGCGGCTGCGGCCTCCCGCAGTGCGGGCAGCGCGGCCGCCAGTTCCGGCAGGCGTGCTTCTCCCTCGGCAACAGTGGGCTCCAGTGTTTCCACAAGCTGTTTGGCCGCGGCAAGCTGGGCCTTCGCGTCGGCCAGCTCTTGCTTTTTGTCGTTCAGCAGGGCCTCGTTTTCCTCGATCTGCGCTTTGGCGTCGATCAGCGCGGCCTGGCCTGCCGCAAGCTCCTGCTGCTTCTGTGTCAGAGTGCCGGGCAGACTTTCCTTATTGGCCTGCAGCTCTTTTTCGCCGCTGGCGATCTGTTTTTTCGCGCTGTCCAGCTGCGCTTGGGCGTCCTCCAGCTCCGCGCGCCCTTCGTCCAGCTGCTCTTCTGCATCGCCCAGCTTTTCCGCAGCCTCTGCCTTGGCGTCTTCCAGCTCCTGCCGGGCGTCGGCCAGCTTTTGCTCGGTATCTGTTTTGACTTCGTTGTAACGGGCGGTGCAGCGCGCGCCGCTGACCGCCTCCACCCGGTCCGCCACGGCGTCCACAGCGGCCTGGTATTCGTCCGAGGCGCTGTCCAGCGCCTGCGCGCCGGCCACAGTGGCGAAGATCTCGCTGTAAGCCTCCTGGGAAAAGCTCTCTTCGCCCACGTACATTTTCAGGGCGACGGTGCCGTCGCCGATGGTGGCGCTTTCCCGATCCACCGAGAAATAATAGCTGGTGCGCACGATGCCCACAATCTTGAACTCGGTATCTGCCAGCGTGCCGCTCACGTCGCCGTTGGTGGCGGCGATGGTCAGCGTATTGCCCACGCTCAGCGGTCCGGTTCCGTCGATGACGTTTCCTTCCACCAGCACACATTCGTTGCGCTGAATGGGCAGGCGGCCCTCCACCACGTCCAGGCGGTTTGACTCAGGCCGGTATACCACGCAGGAGTCCATGCGGCTCTCCTCGGCCAGCAGCCAGCGTCCCTTTATCTTGAAGTATTCCGGGAACATGGAGGTGCTGTGGTAGCCCTCCGGCACTATGCCGTCCCGCTCCGCAGGGGCCATGGCAGCGTCGGGGGCGTTTCTGAATATATCAAGGCCGAAATCCGGGGCCTTGTACCGGGGCATTTCAAAGGACATGTGGTTTCCTCCTCATCAGCAGAGAGTGGCATACATTACAGCCTTTATGGTGTGCATGCGGTTTTCCGCCTCGTCAAACACCACGCTCTGCCTGCCCTCGAACACCTCGTCCGTGACCTCCATCTCGGGTATGCCGAACTTCTTGGCTATATCCGCCCCTATGGTGGTGCGGGTATCGTGGAAGGAGGGGAGGCAGTGCATGAATATGGCGGTGTCCCTGGCGTTTTTCATGACGGCGGCGTTTACCTGATAGGGGGTAAGCAGGCTTATTCGCTCTGCCCATACTCCCTCCGGCTCGCCCATGGATACCCATATGTCGGTGTAGATAACGTCGGCGTTGGCGGTGCCCTCCTTTACGTCCTCGGTGAGGGTGACGGTGCAGCCGTTTTCCGCCGCGATGGCACGGCAGGTATCCACCAGCTCCTGGGCGGGGAACAGCGCCTTTGGCGCGCAGGCGGTGAAGTTAAGGCCCATCTTGGCGCAGGCTACCATGAGGGAATTGCCCATGTTGTTGCGGGCGTCCCCCATGTAGGTGAAGTTTACGCCCTTTAGGCGGCCCAGCTTTTCCTCGATGGTGAGCAGGTCCGCAAGCATCTGGGTGGGGTGGAACTGATCCGTCAGGCCGTTCCATACAGGAACTCCGGAGTATTTGGCAAGCTCCTCCACAAGCTGCTGGCTGTAACCCCGGTACTCTATGCCGTCGTACATCCTGCCCAGCACCCGCGCCGTGTCGGGTATGCTCTCCTTTTTGCCCATCTGGGAGGAGCCGGGGTCAAGATAGGTCACGCCCATGCCGAGATCGCGCCCTGCAACCTCAAAGGAGCAGCGGGTGCGGGTGGAGGTCTTTTCAAAGAGCAGCACTATGTTTTTGCCGTCAAGGTACTTATGAGGCACCCCGGATCGCTTCATGCTCTTGAAGTCCTTTGAAAGGTCCAGAAGATAGCGTATTTCAGCAGGGGTAAAGTCCAATAGCTTGAGGTAGTTTTTGCCGCGAAGGTTTACTGCCATGATTGTGGCCTCCTTTTAAGTTTATTTATATGATGATTTCTTTTTAATCGCGCCATAGGGGCATGCTCATGCACCTGGGGCCGCCCCGCCCCCGGGAAAGCTCCGAGCTGGGCATTTCCAGCACGGTAACGCCGTTGTCTCTCAGTATTTTGTTGGTTATGATGTTGCGGTCGTAGGCCGCTACGACGCCGGGGGAAATGCAGAGAGTGTTGGAAGCGTCGTTCCACTGCTCCCTCTCAGAGGCGATGGGATCCTTGCCGCCGCAGCGTATGAGGGACACGCTGTCCAGCTCCAGCTTCTCCCTGAATATATCCTCCAGAGGCTGGGTCAGCTCCCGGGCCCTTATGGCCTTGGGGCCGTTGCCCGGGGTTATTTCGTATATGCGCAGCGTTTCCCGTATGCCGGGGTGCATCACAAATTTGCCGGTATCCACCTGAGTGAGCACCGTATCAAGGTGCATGAAGGCGCGTATGTCGGGTATATCCAGTGCAAGCACCGTGCGTATCTTGCAGCCGGGGTCGCTGAACATATTTGCGGAGAGGAGCTCCACCGCCTCCGGGCTGGTGCGCTGGGAAAGGCCCACCGCAAGGACGGATTCCGAAAGGTTCAGCACGTCGCCTCCCTCTATGCAGAAGGGCATATCCGGTGTGTAGTAGAGGGGGACCTGCCCGGCGAAATCCGGATGATAGCCCAATATGTAGCGGGCGTATATGGTCTCCCGCCGGCGGGTCTCGGAGTACATCTTATTAAGGCTTACGCCTGTGCCTATGGAGGCGAAGGGATCCCGGGTGAAGTAAAGGTTGGGTATGGGCTCCAGCGCGAAGCGTCCCTCCCGGCGCACAAGGTCGGTAAGGGGGCTTTTGCCCTTTAGGGAAAGCTCTGACATGAGCACGCCGGCCATTGTCTTTTCTATCAGCTCAAGATCGTCCTGTATATTTGAAAGGTATCTGAAAAGCGGCTCGTGGCAGCTTTCGGCCAGGGGGCCTCCAAGGGATATGAACTCGCCTATAAAGGCCTTGCGCAGTTCCGGCCGATTGGATATGGTCTCAGCCATGAGCTTTTCGAGGTAGACCACCTCCACGCCGTTGTCCGTAAGGGCTTGGGCGAAGGCGTCGTGCTCCCGCTGGGCTGCAGCGAGATAGGGTATGTCGTCGAACAAAAGCTGCTCGAGGCTGGTGGGGGTCAGGTGCTCAAGCTCCAGCCCCGGCCTGTGCAGCAGGACCTTTTTCAATGGGCCCGTTTCGCTGGTAACATGTATAGGCATTAGCTTTTCTCCTTTTGCTTGACTGTCAATTAAATTTTATCATTTTTTCGCCCCTGCCGCAGGACAAATGAATTAGGGGCAAAGGTATTTTACGCCCTAAAATACAGCCATATAAGGCAAAAACCCCACGGCAACTGAGCCTTGCCATGGAAATGCCGCTGCGGTAAAATACAATATAAGATCGTAAATTTGTCCTATACTGCTTTGAAGGGAGCTTTTGCCGTGAAAGATACCGTACAGATACAGCCGGGCCACTGCTCGGAGATAGACCCACGCAGGCTTTTTTCTGTGGCGCGGGAGGTGATAGCCGCACCCACCCAGCCCCTGATACATCAGGGAGCCCGCTTTTTATACGTGAGCAAGGGGGAAGGTACGCTGCTGCTTCAGGGAAGGGGATACCGCCTAAGGGAGGGTACGCTCGTGGCCATAATGCCGTGGCAGATAAGCGAGGTTACGGAGGTATCCGCGCCGCTGACCTACTACCTGATACGTTATCAGCTGGATGCGGTGAATCTCGCCCTCAAGTCCCTTTGCAGCATAGCTCAGGACGACGAAGAGCTTCTTTCCCGAATAGAGGCTGCGCCGGTAGTTATATGCGGCGGCAGGGGAGCCGAGCGCATAGACAGTATTGTGGGGCTTTTGCAGGCGGAGCCGGAGGACAGCGACGGTGGCCACTCGTCTGCCTATGCCATAAGCCTTATAATAGAGCTTATGATACTCTTCTGCCGTCAGGGACAGGGGAAGGAGGGCAGGGCTTCCGCAGCGGCGGGGGGCAGGAGCGAGGCGGCGCTACTGCGCTATATTTATACCCATTTGAACGAAAAGCTGACCATAACGGAGCTTTCCGCCATGTTTTACATGAGCGAGGGCTCAATACGCAAGTACATAAGGGAGGTGAGCGGCCTGTCCTTCTTTGACCTGCTGGCCGAGATGCGGGTCACCCGCACCATGAACTTCCTGCTCTATACGGACTTCACCCTTGAGGAGATAGCCGGCATACTGGGCTATGTGGACGCCTCCCACATGTCCAAGGTGTTTGCCGCCAGAATGGGGACCAAGGCGGGGGAATACCGCAAAACCTACCGGCTGATATCCGAGCAGTGCGGCATACGGGAGACCCGCAGGGCTTACGATATAGTGTGCAGCATATACCGCAATTATGCCGAAAAACTGACGGCGGAATCCGTAGCGAAGGAGTTTGGCATCAGCCGCGACGAATTGCAGCGCATGCTGCTCTGCCTTGTGGAAAAGAATTTCGACAGCTTTCTGAACTATGTGCGAGTGCAGCAGGCCTGCCGCCTGCTCACCACCACCGCCGCCACCATCACCTCTATCGCCATAGAGGTGGGCTACAACACCGTAAAGTCCTTTACGAGAAACTTCCTGCGCTTCATGGTGATGACGCCAAGCAGCTACCGGAAGGCGGCGCAGGGCGCGATGGGCAAATAAACGAAAGGAAAAAGAAAAATGGAGCATGGATTCATAAACCTTACGCCTGAAAACATTATGGACGAGCACCTGTGCTGCATAATCCGCAGCAGGAAGCCCCACCCCGGCGTTGAGGCGAAGCGCCAATGGCTGGCTGAGCGGCTTGGGGAGGGACACGTTTTCCGCAAGTTAAATGTAAAGGGCTGTGTATTTATAGAATATGCCCCCTTGGAGACAGCGTGGATCCCCATACTGGGAGACAACTATTATTACATATACTGCCTGTGGGTGCTGGGCGAGCACAAGGGGCACGGCTACGGCCGGCAGCTTATGGAGTACTGCCTGAATGACGCGAAGGAAAGGGGCAAGTCCAGCGTATGTATGCTGGGGGCGGAGAAACAGAAGGCCTGGCTGTCGGATCAGGCTTTTGCCATGAAGTACGGCTTTGAAGAGGTGGACAGCACCAAGGACGGGTATAAGCTCCTTGCGCTGTCCTTTGACGGAACGCTGCCGCGCTTCGCCCCAAATGCCAAAAAGCAGGCCATAGAGAACAAAGAGCTGACGGTACCATCAGTTGACAAGGACACACAAGGTTTTAGGAGCCAAACAGCACGGCATAACTGCGTCGTCCTCATTTGAAATACAACCAGTATTTCTGCACTCGTCCTCCTTGTTCTGCCATACTCTTTGGCTTCTAAAACTCGAAGACCCTAAAGAGCTTGTTTTGAGGGCGATCCAAGGCCGAGGAGCGCAGTACTACTGGATGTAATACAAGCGACGAGAACGCAGGAGCACCCCAAAACAGGCCTTTAGGGCTTGTGTGCTCTTGTCAACTGATGGTATATTACGATATGCAGTGTCCTTATATCCTCCAGAGGGTAGAAACGCTGAAGGAGCATTGCGAAGAAAAGGCGATACCCGCCTCCTTCGTTCAGGTGGCGACGCTTGAGCAGGCAAAGGCGCTGCCCTGCGTATTCAACAACTGGGCGGTATTTTACGGCGGAAGGTTCCAAACGGTGAACCAACTGGATGGCGGCATGCTGGATAAGATAATGGCGAGGGAGGACGCATGACGGAAAAAACAGAAAAGCTCTGGAGCACGTCGATACGCTGCTGAAGATATACGGCATATAAGGAGAAAGGAGCGGGAAAATACGATGAGCTGCCGTCCTGCGGCTGGCAGGTGTAAAAGATACAAGTGAAGGCGGGGACGGTGTGCTTCACAAGGGTCAAGTCGGAATAAGGGCAAAAAACGTAGAGAGATTCTCTTCTCGAACTCGAAAAAGTGGCGCTCAGCCACTTTTTCCATAGTCTCAAGGGCGGCATATGCCGCCCTTATACTTTTATTGTTTTGAGCCAGTTGGCTATATCCACAGTTTCATTGCCGCGAAGGACGGCGATTCGATTGGACATTTCCAATGGATCGAATTTAGAGTTTAACAGTAAGCCGGGTATCTTTGACAAAACCGAGTCGTCCATGGCATCGGTATACAGCTGGGCTTCTGCTATGCGGCCGTTGCGGGCGGTAAAGAGAAGCTGTAATTCGCCCCAATCGAAGCGGTTTTCCAGAGACAGGTCGAATTTAGGAGATTCACCCTTATTCCATTCCCATGAACTGAAAAACTCCTCTTTTTGCGCGAGGACATTCTGATCCAAAGACTGTTCTGCAATCATGTCGCAGCAGCCGTATTCCTTCTTAAAAGCGCTTATTATGGCCTGCCTGACATCTTCAACGGCAATACCCGGCATGTACTCATTGAGATTAGCCACCCTTGAACGTATGCTTTCTACACCCTTTGATCTGAGCTTAGCCTTCGATGGCATGAGATATCTGCCAAGTTTACACATGTCTGCATTTATAAGTATCGTGCCGTGGTGCATGCTTACACCATTAGCCTTTCTGAAAGCATTTCCGGAAAACTTTGCGCCGGATTCGGTCACTATGTCGTTTCGCCCCGTGAAGCTGGCTTTTATGCCAAGGCTGGCGACGGCATCGATGATAACCTGAAACTGACGATGCAGATCGCATGTGGCTTCTGATGCGGTAAATGTAAAGTTTAAATTTCCAAGATCATGGAATACTGCTCCTCCGCCGGAAGTGCGTCGTGCAAGTTTTCCGCCGTCTTTTTCAAGCTCATCTATGCGGCACTCCTTCCACGCATTCTGAGCGCGGCCGATAACTACAGTGTTTTGATTTTGCCAAAGATAAAGGCAGCAGCCCTCTCTGTGGATATCGAACAGCATATCCTCGAGAGCAAGGTTATGCCATGGGTTGAGGGAATCAGTGATTATCAGACGGTTCATACATGCTCCTGCGGCCATATTTCTTATCATCCGCCAATCTCAGTGCTGAAGCCCCTTGAGATAAACTGCTGCTTCAGTTCGGCCATTCTCTTAGGGGATGGTGGTAGTATGTCTTTTAAATGATATGGCATATCCAGTCTGGTATACTTATTGACACCTAATCTGTGATACGGAAGCAGATCGACATGCCCTCCACGATGATGGCTTTCGAGATACTCCAACATCAGGTCGATATCCTTGGGTGCGTCGTTATATCCAGGTATGATCGGCAGTCGGGCTACAACGTTGCATCTTTCGCAAAGATATTCGAAATTCTCCAGTATTTGTTTGTTTGACACGCTACAGCATACGAAGTGAACAGCATCGTCTATGGCCTTGAGGTCATATAGAAACGTATCCACATATGGTGCTATTTCTTCCAAAATATTGCGGGGCGCATAACCGCTTGTTTCTATGCAGGTATGAATGCCTTCCCGCTTAGCCGCCTTAAGAAGGGACAACAGAAACAAGGGCTGAGACAGGACTTCGCCACCCGAAAAGGTTACGCCGCCGCCCGACTTCTCATAAAATACGCTGTCCTTTTTTACCTCATCCATTACTGCTGCTGCAGTCATATATCTACCGGATAGCAGCAATGCCTTGCTGTTGCAGGCGGTAGTACACATTCCGCAGGACACGCAGGATGTGCGGTCGACATTAATGCCGTCTTTTCCTGCAGTGAGGGCATTGCGAGGGCAGGTTTTAATGCACTCAAGACAGCCTATGCATCTTGCTTTCCAGTACAAAAGCTGCGGTGAAAAAGAGTGTGATTCCGGGTTTGCGCACCAGGCACACCGCAGTGGACAGCCCTTTAGAAACACAAGTGTGCGGATGCCGGGACCGTCGTTTACAGAAAAACGCTCTATCTCAAATACCACGCCCGAAGTGCTGTCATATTCGGATGTATTAAAGTTCATGCTCCGTCCTTTCGATGATATCATCCTGGGTTTTGCGTTCAAGGTCATTGAACAGTGCGCTGTAGCCGGCTACGCGTACTACAAGATCCTTAAAGTCATCCGGGTGCTGCTGCGCCTTTTTTAGGGTATCAGTAGAAACAATATTGAATTGTACATGCCAACCGCCCAGCGCGAAGAATGTCTTTATCAGATCCATCATGCGCTTTATGCCGGAATCGGTTTGCATAACGGAGGGAGAGAACTTCAAGTTGAGAAGGTTGCCGCCGGTTATCTCCATGTTGGGCATTTTAGCGACGGATTGCAGTACTGCTGTAGGACCAAGAGTATCAGTGCCGTGATAGGGTGAGCAGCCTTCAGTAAGGGGTTCGCCTGCGTATCTACCTTCTGCCGAAGCTCCTACACATACGCCCTGCGGCACATTTCCTGAAATTGTGGCGGTACAAGGATAGCTGAGGCAGCCTATGGGGCCGCGCCCGAAGCGAGTAGTAGTATATTTACGCTGCTCTTCTATGAAGTCCACGTATACCTTATTTGCAAGCTTGTCCACGTAGTCGTCGTCATTGCCGAATTTTGGCGCCCTGTTGAGCAAGAGTCTGCGTAAGTTTTCTCCGCCGTGCTCCGGAGCAAAATTTGATGAAAGTGCATCGCAGAGTTCGGCCTGGGATATACGCTTTTCATCGAATACCAGCTTTCTTATCGCCGCAAGGCTGTTCGCCGCGTTTACTATTCCCGTTTCGGGTCCGGTCACCATATCGTATACGCTTCCGCCCTCTTTGGGAGTCTTTCCACGTGCGATACAATCCTG
>ERZ825137.6445-NODE-6445-length-10242-cov-4.602827_pt1 | contig 10242 bp, 8 predicted proteins | sample MGYA00519873_ERZ825137 | MGnify/ENA primary metagenome ERZ825137 (study PRJEB31778, sample SAMEA3449190) | human gut metagenome | biome: human gut; feature: human-associated habitat; material: faeces | place: United Kingdom | collected 2010/2012 ... | reverse complement strand
CGATGTCGATGATGGCCTTGACCGTGGGATCGGTGACATGGACGCCCATGGCGTGACAGGAGATCTCGGAGATGTTCTCATCGGCAAAGGGCACCTTGTTCCGGCCGTAGCCGGTGCCAATGAGGTAGCCCAGCTCCTCGGAGGACTTCAGGCCCACCTTGTTCAGCACCTCCTCCATGGCCAGCTTGGCGCTGACCTCGGAGTTGATCTTGCTGCGGATGGTGGTGTCGGCGCAGATCTTGCCGTTCTCGTCCAGAATAACTGCCTTCGTGTAGGTGGAGCCCACATCGCAGCCGCCGTAATATTTCATGGTTTTCTCTCTCCCTCGCAATTATTTGTTGTACTCGTAATGGGGCTTGTCCATATCGTACTTCTTCTTCAGCGGATCGCGGCGCTCCATGCGGTCGTAATGGCGGCACAGGAACGGCTCCACGCCGTAGAACAGGGCCTTGCCGTCCAGATCGAAGAAGAACACAGCGAACAGCGCGGCGTATACGCCTATTCCGATGAGGATGATCTTTTTCAGTATTTTCAGCACCTTGCGCATTTTTTCGCTCCTCCTTTTACCAGCTCATGGAATCGTCGAACTCCAGCAGAGACGGATCCAGCGGCTCCTCATGCATAACGGTGGTCATGTAGTCGTTGATGATGCTGCGGATCTCCGCGCGGGAGACGTTGCGCTTGTCGGGCAGCGCGTGGGGCATCCAGATGGCGTGGATGTTCCGTGCGCGGAACTCGTCCTCGAACAGGCCGTGGACGCCCTGCATGCCCTTGCACAGCAGCTGGTCGTACATCATGACCATGTCGCAGTGGAACCGCTCCATATTCTCCCACAGCTCGAAGATATGGTGCATGCCGCCCACGGCCATTCGCCGCATGGGCGCCCACTCGTGGTAGCGCGCCATGTCCTCCAGCGTGTTCTCGTAATTGTCGGTGCGCAGGGTCATGTCGAACATCAGGGAGTCCATGTTCATGATGGTGTTCAGGCCCCAGCAGTTATACGCCCATGTACACCAGTTGGAGTAGTACAGCGGCGCGCAGCTCCACGCGATGACGCGGTGACGTGTCAGGGGGAAGTTGTTGATGCGCTGCTCCACGCACTTCTCCATGATCTTACGCACCTTCTTGTCCGTCTCGTGCCAGATGGGCAGGTCGCCGTACTGCGCCTGATAGATGCGGTACAGCGCTTGGGACACGCCGTTGATGGGATAATAGTTGGTGTTGGCCGCCACGTCCCACTTTTCCCACTCAAAGCGCTGCAGCTCGTTCTGGCTCTCCAGCTTTCTGCACAGCTGCTGGTAGTCGAAGGGCACGCCGGTCTGCTCCTCGATGAATCTCCACGCCTCCTCGATCTCCTTCATGCAGTGCTTCTGCACCAGCGGATCGTCGAACTGCATGGGCTGGGGCATGGCGAACAGCGGCTTGTCGATGAGCCAGTCCTGAATGATGGACGTGGCCACGGAGCCATCACAGGCCTCGTTGGACGTGATGACCGCCTTGTAGTAATCGGGCACATCGTCCAGCACGAACAGGCCGGCCTCCGCCTGACACATGGGGCAGGGATCGCCAGGCAGGCCCAGAGACTGCACCGCGTCGATGTAGTTGAGTACCGTGTGGTTGTTGACGTGGCAGGTGACGAAGTAGGGGATCATCTGGAGGGGGACATTCTCCACCTCCTTGCTGAACGGGTAGAAGATACCGCCCCACACCGTCTCATCGTGGGCGATGGTCTTGTCGTGCCGCGCCTGCACCTTCTTGCTGCCCTTGTTGGTGTTCAGGTCGTTGCGGAACATCTGCATGAACTGGAAAATGGTGGCGTTGGTCATGGCCCGGTAGTGCTGGGGGCAGGCCCGCAGCGCCTCGCCCCGGAGGCCCTCCATGCCGCGGTCGAACCAGTGCAGCACCGGCAGATAGGTCTGCCCCATCCAGCGATAGCGCCAGCAGCCCTTGGCAAACGTCCAGACGCCGCCATAGCGCATGACATCGTACACCAGCATGGCGTAGTTGTACATCCACACCTTATGGAAGTAGTAGAACGTATCCTTCACGCCGCGCCACTCGCGGTGCTTGTAAAGGCCGGTCTTGTCGCAGTACAGGTCGCCCAGACGGCGCTCGCCGTGGGGCTTGCCGTACCAGAAATCTCTGGCCAGCTTCTTATAGTCCGTGGTCTTCAGCTTTTCCGCCACGCTCTTGAAGTTGATCCTCTTCATCTCTTAACGCCCTCCTGGATCTTCTTGATCTCCACGCTCTCGATGAACGCCTGGAACCGGGTACGCAGCTGGCCGCTGGCGGAGTTGATGTACTCCTTCTCGATGGAACAGACGGGGAACCCGAAGTCGCGCTGGAGCACGATGGTGTCGATGACGCGCTCATAGCTCCAGTATTCGCAGAACTTGTTGGAAGCGACTATGACGCCGTCGGCATGGTAGTCTCTGGCGAGGTCGGCAATGCGCTGCTTTCTTGCGCGCATGGTGTCCTGCGGCATGAAGCGCGGGCAGTTGGAGGTGTCTAGATAGTGGCGTGCGATAGCGTCAAGCGGCTCCTGGCCTTCCTTGACGACGATGGGGATACGGCTCTCGACAGCGCCGTAGCAGTAACGGTCGGCAACGACTTCCGCGCCGCAGCTCTCGATGAGCTTGGTGAAGTCGGGGTCGTCGTTCTCGGAACCGGCAAGGACGACCTTGCAGCGGAACGGCCAGCGGTCGTCGGGCTCACGGGTCTTGAGCTCCTCGGCGGTCTCGCGCAGGTAGGGGAGGATAAGGTTCTTCGGGCAGACCTGGCTGACAAGCTGGATGACGTGGAACTCATAGCCGGTGATGGTGGGGTTATCAAGCTTGCGGTAGTCGCCGATCTCGTTTATCAGGCGGCAGACCTCATTGTGGCGCTCGATGGTCTTCATGATGGCCTCATCGGAAACGTCGATGCCAAGCTTTTCATGCAGGGGCTGAAGAACATGGGCGCGCAGCTGCTCACGGAAGTGAGCATAGCCGTTCTCATTGTTCTTGAAGGGAACGTCGGAGAATTCGCAGAAGAAATTATCGTTGTTGATAATTCTCATATCCTTGACGGAGTCAAGGTGCTTCTGCTGAAGGTGCTCCTGGAAGCGGCAGGTGCCGGTGCAGGTCTCGGTCGCCATCTGCGCATCGAGGAAGTTGAAGCCGCCCTCGAGAGCTCTCTCAAGAAGGCTTCTTGCATAGTGGCAGACACGCGCGGACATATAGTAGGTCGCAATGTCAGGGGAAGTGCATCGCGGCGCTCTCAGTCTGACGGAGAAGCAGCCGGGCAGGTCGAGAAGAACTTCAGGCATAAAGTAGCAGGTGTAGCCTATCGCGTACTCGCCGTTGGCCTTGGCCTTCTGGACAAGCTCGTTATTGGCTTCCTGAAGCAGATTCTCAAAGTAGATCAGATGCTTGAGATCTTTCACAGATAACCCTCCATATTTTTGTTTCCAAATTAGGCGCAGGGCGCCCACTATCACAGCAATATTTTAACAAGCCGTCATATAATTGTCAATTAACTTTTAATAGATTATGAACAAAAACGCTATACAATTTATTGAAAGCTGTCTAAACATGAACATTTTCTACAAATTTTTGTATCATTTCCTTAGTTTCCGAGGTGCTGCCCTGTATCATTTCGGGTCTGCCGCCGCCTCTGCCGCCGATGGCGGCGTTGATATCCCGCGCGGCTTTGCGCAGGTCGATATGGCGGCTGCCGATGATATATTTGTAGCCTGCTTCATCGCTGCCGGAGAAGGCCGCGGCGAAGCCCGTGCACTTTTCCATCAGCAGATTCACGAGCTCACGCAGGGCGATGTCGTCAAGCGTGGAATCAAAGACGCAGATGTTGCCGTCGGTGAAGCTCTGCGCCGCGGCGCGCGCCGTGACCAGCTCACGGCTCGTTTCGGCAAGGCGCTCCTTTAGCCGCGCCTGCTCGTCCAGAACGCGCCGTACCGCAGGGGCAATCTCACCGCGCGGGACGCTTAGGAGCTGCGATATCTCGGCGGCGCTATCCTGCCGGCGGCGGTAGTCGTCCAGCGCGTCCATGCCGCACAGCAGCGTCACGCGCACGCCGCCGCGGTGCCGCTCGCAGGTGAATATCTTTATCACGCCGATCTCGCCCGTGTGCGCGACGTGCGGCGCACAGCAGGCACAGCGGTCAATGTCGCCGATCTCGACGATGCGCACGTCCTCGGTCAGCTCCAGCTTGCTGCGGTAGCTCAGCCGCGCCAGCTCGTCCGGCTCCGGGAACCATGCCCTGACCGGCAGGTCGGCGCGCACGGCTTCGTTCGCGCGGCGTTCTATGTCCATAAGCTGCGCCCAGTCCAGCTCGCCGCTGAAGTCGATGGTCATGCACTCGGCACTCATGTGGAAGCCGACGTTTTCGTATCCGTAAATATTATGCACAAGGCCGGAGACTATGTGCTCGCCGGAGTGATTCTGCATGCGGCGCAGGCGCTGCTCGCGGTCAATGCGGCAGGAATAACGCCCCAGCGCGGCGGGGGCGGACGAATAGTGTATGATCTCGCCGCCGCGCTCCTGCACGTCGGTCACGGCGACGCCGCCGATGACGCCGGTGTCGGCGGGCTGGCCGCCGCCCTCCGGGAAGAAGGCGGTGCGGTCAAGGATGATGCCCCAGCCGCGCTCAAGCTCGCGGCATTCCAGCACCTCGGCCTCAAATTCAAACATGTGGCTGTCAAGATAGTATAGCTTCTCGGTCATGTCGTTCACCTCTCTGATAGAATACCATCTCAAACCGAGCCGGGCAAGGATAAAAAACGACGCAGATTTTATCTGCGTCGTTTGGCCTGTTCGGTTATCACACCGCGCCGGGCTTGCCGAGCATACGGAACATGTTCTTCTTGTATTCCTCAACGCCGGGCTGGTTGAAGGGATTGACGCGGGACATGTACCCCGATATCGCGCAGGCCATCTCGAAGAAGCAGACGAGCGCTGCAAAGCCCTCCTCGTCGCGGCGCTGCACCTCGATGACGATGTTCGGTACGCCGCCGGTGATGTGCGCTTCCTTGACAGCGTCTGCTGCGACAAGGCTTATCTCGCTGAGCTTGCGTCCTGCGAGGTAGTTGAGAGAGTCGGCGTTGTCCTCCTCAAACGGGAACACGAGGCTGCTGCGGCTCTCGGTAAAGCGCACGACGGATTCCATCAGCGTGCGCGGACCGTCCTGTATGAACTGCCCCATGGAGTGCAGGTCGGCGTTGAACTCGACGGAGGCGGGGAAGATGCCCTTGCCGTCCTTGCCCTCGCTCTCGCCGTAGAGCTGCTTCCACCACTCCGCCATGAAGCGGAAGCTCGGCTCATAGCAGGCCAGCAGCTCGATGCTGTAGCCCTTGCCGTAGAGCAGCTGCCGCGCCGCGGCGTACTGCCATGCGGGGTTCTCGGGAGAGCGCAGGTCGAGCGCGTCCATCTCCGCGATAGCCGCGTCTATCACGCGTCGCACGTCGATACCCGCGACGGCCATCGGCAGCAGGCCGACCGCGGACAGGACGCTGAAGCGCCCGCCGACGTCGTCGGGAACAACGAAGCTCTCCCAGCCGTGCTGCTCTGCAAGGCCGTGGAGCACGCTCTTGTGCTCGTCAGTGGTGGCGAATATATGCTCGTCTGCCTTGTCGCCGTACTTCTTCGCGAGTATCTCGCGGAAGATGCGGAAGGAGACTGCGGGCTCAAGCGTCGTGCCGGACTTGGAAATGACGTTCACGTCAAAGTCCATGTCGCCGAGCGCGGCGATCGTGTCGCATATCGTGTCGGTGGAAAGGGTGTTGCCCATGAAGAAGACCTTCGGGTCGTCCTTGCCGGGCATGGGCTTGAGCAGCTCTATCGCGCCGCGCGCGCCGAGGTAGGAGCCGCCTATGCCGATGACGACCAGCGCCTTTGAGCGGCTGCGTATCTTCTCCGCGGCGGCGACTATGCGCTCAAGCTCAGTCTCTTTTATGCGGCGGGGCAGCTCCACCCAGCCGGTGAAATCATTGCCGAGACCGCTTTTGTCGGCAAGCGTCTTGTGCGCGAGCGCGGCAAGCTCATAATCGGGGCCTGCTGCGGTAAAGAATCCGGCAGCGCCGGTGAGATCAACTTTAACCATAATAGCCTCCTGACGGTATATGTATCATAGTGGTGTGCTTTGAAAAACCAACACTATTATATACTATCTTCCGCGGATTTCAACTGTATATTTCTCCTGCACACCCCGCGGAATATCAGCCGCGTCAGCGGCCCCGCGGCGAAGAGGTTCCACAGCAGCGCCATCGGGAAGTTTTTCAGCACCGTCCCGACCCATATCGCCGGCAGCTGCGTAACCGGCGCGCCGCCGAGGCAGATGTTGAACAATATGCTGGCGGCAAGGCTCATCGTCGGGCACATTATGAGCACCGTGCATCCGGATATCATCAGCGTTATAAAGAACGGGTTATCCTTCTCCGGGCGGATAATGCGCGATGCCAGCGCGTGCCCGATGCGGTTGCCCCAGAGGTTAGAGAAGATAAAAACGAATATCCACATAAAGGCTGCTTCCCTGAGAGCATCGGGGAAGACGGCATTTGTCATGTTGCTCAGCCCACCGGGCATGGCGTTATAGCCCATCTTGAAGGCCACATTGTATACCTCCATGCCGAGCGCCATCAGCACCGACATTAGTATTCCGAAGAATATCTTTTCTACCTTTGTGTTCGGCATCTCACTTCACCTCATTCTTCTGTGCCTGCCTTAGGGCATACGACAGGGACGACGGGTCGTGCCGACCCCAGAAAACGTACATCAGCACCGATATAATGTTCGCTGCCGAGAGCACGAGGAACATATTCTCATAGCCCGCCGCCGTGATGAGCCACCCGGCAATGCCGCCGCCGAGACCTATGCCAATGTCGTATGCGCAGAGGAACGTAGAGTTAGCCGAGCCGCGCTCCGCGGGCGAGGATGAGTGTACCGCCATCGACTGCAATGCCGGCTCAAGCCCGCCGAAGCCGTAGCCCGCAAGGATCGCCGCAAGTATGAACGTCACATTGTTCGGCGCGAGCGAGAGCAGCAGAAAGGCCGCGAACATCGCTGCGTTGCAGGAGTATACGAACATTCCCTCACCCTTTCTGTCGGCGTACTTGCCGAGGGTGAAGCGAACTATCAGCAGCATGACCGCCATTATCGCGAAGAACAGCCCGCCGGAGGGGAGTGCCTTTTCGGCGGCGTATTTTGCAAGGAAGTTTTCAAGCGCGCCGAAAGTTAGCATGAATACCAGTGCGATCGCCGAAGCCGGTACAGCCGACTTTGAAAACAGCGCCTTGACATTCAGCGGGTGCGGTGTCGCCCCGACGGGCTTGAGCCTGAGCAGCAGGAACAGAATGACCGCTATGACTATCGAGCCCGCGGCGCAGAGGAAGAGCACCGTGTAGCTGAAGCTGTTCATCAGGTAAAGGCCGAGCGCCGGGGCGCAGGAGGTCGCAAGCGCCGTCGCCATGCCGAACATTCCCATGCCCTCGGAGAAGCGGGAGCGGGGGATAACGTCGGAGGCGATCGTCGCCGTCGAGGTGTTCGACAGCGCAAGCGCCGCGCCGTGCACCATCCTGAACACAAAGGCGAGGAAGATCACCGACGCGGCCATATAGCCCAGCGGCATCAGCATCATCCCGCAAAGACCTATCGCGAGGATCGTTCTGCGCTTTCCGTTGTCGAGCATCCAGCCGACGAACGGGCGGCAGAGTACCGCAACGAATGAGAACAGCGTTGCCGCAAGCCCGGCCAGCGCTTCGCTGCCGCCAAGGCTCTCGATGTAAAACGGGAATGTCGACAGCAGCATGATGTGGTTCATAAACACAAGAAAGTTGATAACAATGATGAGCACGAAATTCCGGCTCCAGAGCTTTTCCGATTTTTCCATTTCAAATATCTCCCTGAAAAAATAAAAAAAACAACGGGCAGCTGACAACCGGAATTACGCTGTCAGCTACTCGTTGTGTTGTATTTATTGTATCAGATCATGCCGTCAAAAGTCAAAGGACAATTTGACAAAATCGCCGCGGAAACGGAATCATTTTATATACCGTTTTATGAACCCGTCTAACTTCTCCGCATAGCCCTCGGGGTCGACATGCATGCTCTCGACGTGCCGCGCGCCGGGGACGAACAGGCAGTCCTTCTCCGTCAGGCAGAGCTCGTACAGCTCCTCGCCCATGTGAAACGGCACCGTCCTGTCCTCCGTCCCGTGGAAGAACAGCACCGGCTTGTCCGTGCGTTTGAGGTTTTCGCGCACGTCGGTGTCGTCCATGTCGTAGCCGGATATCACGCGGTTCATCAGCCTGAACAGGGGATATGCCGCGCCGATCCTGCCGCGCAGTATATCCGCGCCGCTGGTGTAGCCGCTGTCGGAGACGATGAACTTCACCTGCTCCGGGCAGCTGTCGCTGACCTTCAGCACCGTCGCCCCGCCCATGGAAAAGCCGTGGAGTATTATCTGTATATCCCCGCCGAAGCGTTTCAGCAGCACATCGAGCCAGAGCTTCACATCACGGCTCTCGAAGATATCATAGCCGTAGCGCCGCCCGCCGCTCTCACCGGCAGCCGTGAGGTCACAGGTGAACAGGTCAAAGCCGCGGCTCTTATAGTAGTCATAGTACATACCCGCCGTCTCAAGATGCTCCGAGCGGTAGCCATGGACGATGAAGGCGATGCGCCCGCAGGGCGCGTCCGAGCAGGGGTAGTAATAGCCCTCAAGCGTGTCGCCGCGGTCGTTCGTCAGCTCAAGGCGGATGCACCTGCACCGGCGCAGCCGCACAGAAGCAGGGTCAGGGCCAGCAGCAGGCAAATCATTTTCTTCATTTTTTCGTACCTCTTGTCAATGAAATTCATAGGTGTATTCAAAACCGAACGGCTCAGCCTTCGCTGCTCTCCTGGAGAATACCGTCCATGGTCTTGCCAATGGAATAATAGAACACATTGTCCCGGGCGGGCTGCAGATCCAGCAGCTGCCCACGCTTGGAATAGACATTGTAGCAGCCGTAGAGAATGGGGATCACGCTGCCGTCCTCCGCCACCATCTGGCACAGGTTGTAGAAGGTGCCGGAATTGGACAGGGCCTCCTTGGTCATGCCCAGAAGGGTGTCGTTGTTCAGCACATTGTTGGTCAACGTGCCGTAGCCCTTGAAGAACTCGGAAAGATCGGAGTTGGGGGGCAGCTTGGTCTGGCCCAGGTAGAGGTCATAGGTCCCCGCCCGCAGGATCTGCTGGTAGGTGATGCCTCCGCCGGAGCCGCCATATTCCAGCACACCGCAGGGAATGCCCAGCTCCGACAGGTGGGCGGCAATGTCCCGGGCCGTCCGCAGCCGGGCGGAATCGTCCGCATTGACCAGCAGCCGCAGCTTTTTGACCTCCCGGGTCTTTTCATCCCGGGGAAACTGGAAATTGCCCAGCTGGTCCAAAAACTTCATGGGATCGTAGACGTAGTTGGAGGCCAGAGTGGGGTAGTAGTAAGGAGAGCCCGGAGAGGTGATCAGCGTCGTGGGCTGGGCCATGCCCCGGTAATTCTCCTCATTCAATGTCTCCCGGTCAATGGCATAGGTCAGTGCCTTGCGCAGAACATCGGAATCCTTGAACCAGTCGCTGTAGAGCAGGTTGCAGCTGAGATACAGCAGCACACCGTTCTCTACCTCCCACAGCTCGTAGTCGCAGCGGTACTCGCCGAAGGAATCCAGCATGGGATCCGCAATGGCCAAATTCAGCTCGCCAAACTCAAACTCATCCCGCAGCTGGGACTGGCTGGTGGCCTCCATCAGGGTAATGGTATTGGCCCGGACGGACAGCGTTGCGTCGCACCACCAGGAGTCCACCTTCCGCATCTCGGCCCCCTCATCGTTCTGGTAGAAGGCATAGGGGCCTGTACCAACCGGGTGCTCGGCCCCTACCTCACTGGCTTTCAGAATGGGGATATCCAGCAGCAGCGGCAGGTTCTGATAGGAGGTGTCCAGGTAGAACATGACGCCCTGGCCGTCGTCGTGGAGCTTGATCTCCGCAATGTGGGTGAAGCGGCCCTTGTAGAAGTCGCTCTGCTGCGCCGCCTGATAGGAGGCCAGAACATCGTTGGCCGTCACCCGGGTCCCGTCGGAGAACCGGGCGTTGTCATCCACATAAAACGTATAGATTGTGTTGTTGGAATTGACCCGATACCGGGAGCAGAGAATGGGTGTGGTCTCATTACTGCTGTTGTAGGCGAAGAGGCCCTGATACATCAGGGAGAACAGCACCC
>ERZ825137.6438-NODE-6438-length-10252-cov-2.575071_pt1 | contig 10252 bp, 6 predicted proteins | sample MGYA00519873_ERZ825137 | MGnify/ENA primary metagenome ERZ825137 (study PRJEB31778, sample SAMEA3449190) | human gut metagenome | biome: human gut; feature: human-associated habitat; material: faeces | place: United Kingdom | collected 2010/2012 ... | reverse complement strand
AAATGCGTATATCCGAGCTTTTCGGCGAACGGGTTCGTTTGGGTCACGAAGTGATCACGATCGAACATGTCGAAGAGGTGATCAACCGCATGGGGAAACCGGAAGAAATATTCGAAGAGGAAAAAGAGGAAGAAAAAGAGACTACGGGAAAACGTGTTTATCAGGAACAAGTAATCTCCGGCAAGAAAAAACTGATGCGCGACCCCGACAACCGCGTAATCGGCGGAGTTGCCGCCGGTATTGCCGCCTATATGGGCTGGGATGCCACAGCAGTCAGATTAGCGATGATCCTGCTGCTCTTCATTCCGTTCGTACACTGGATGGCTTTATTATACATTATACTCTGGTTGGTAATGCCGTTAGCAAAAACGGCAGCCGACCGGCTGATCATGCGGGGAAAAAGCGTCACGCTTGAAACGATCGGACAAACGGTTACAGACGGTTTCGAAAAAGTTTCAAACAATGTGAATGACTATATAAGTTCTGATAAACCCAGGAGTTTTTTTCAAAAAATAGCTGACCTGTTCGTCACAGTGTTCGGCTTCCTCTTAAAATTTGGAGCTGTCCTGGCTGGTATCATTTTACTGCCACCTCTCCTGCTGGTCGTATTTATATTGTTTGTTATAACAGTTGCCTTGATTGGAGGAGGCGCAGGAATATTATACCAACTTTCTCCTTTCGGAATGGATCTTTACAACGGAGTCCCTGTTTATATAGCGGTAATAGGCTGTATCGGCATCATCTTACTGATCGGAATACCTGCAATAGCACTGCTTTTCGCCATATTCGGACAATTATTCAATTTAAAACCGTTGCCCAATCCTGCGAAATGGACATTACTGGCCATCTGGGTACTTGCTCTTATTGGCTGCATTATTTATTTTGTAAACCTGGGATTACCGGCACTTAGTCCGTACCTATGGCACAATTCTAATTTTTCAATACATATATAGGGAGATTAAAGACTTTTGTTTATATAAATGTGTGTTTAAAAAAAGAAGGCCGCTCTGTCACAGAGGGGCCTTTCTTCTAAGGTTAACAAATTTATGAGTAAAAACCACTAATGAATCATTTAAAAAAAACCACTACTTCTGCAGTTCAAAAACTAAGCAGAAATAGTGGTTACAAATATACGTATTATTTTGAATAAAAAAAGACTTTACCCAATTATTTGTACGCTTTTCTTATCAAGGCGGCAATTGAAGCCAATTCTTCCTGGCTTATTGTCATTTTTTCACCACCGAAGTACATATCCGATTCCTTGGTTATAGGGATCAGGTGAATATGGGCGTGAGGTACTTCCAACCCCATCACAGCCAACCCTACGCGCTTGCACGGAATAGCAGCTTCCTGCGCACGGGCTACACGCTTGGCAAATGCCATCATTCGCCCTAATGATGCGTCTTCCACGTCAAAAATGTAATCAATTTCTTTCTTCGGAATCACCAATGTATGCCCTTTTGCAACCGGGTTGATATCCAGGAAGGCAAAGAACTCTTCGTCTTCCGCAACTTTATGACAAGGTATTTCACCAGCCACTATTCTACTGAATATTGTTGCCATATCTTATTGTATTAAATTGAAATTTCCATTATTTCGAAAGTCATCAAGCCTGACGGCACTTTGATTTCTACAACGTCACCAACTTTCTTACCCATCAGTCCCTGAGCGATCGGAGTACTGACAGAAATCTTACCTTCTTTCAGATTTGCTTCCGAATCAGAAACCAAAGTATATGTCATCACAGCGTTATTCTTTGTGTTCTTGATCTTTACTTTATTCAAAATCTGTACTTCGTTCGTTTGAACACGCGTTTCATCGATCAGACGCGCATTAGCCAACAGGCCTTTCAACTGAGACAACTTTGCCTCCATTATACCCTGAGCTTCTTTTGCAGCATCGTATTCTGCATTTTCAGATAAGTCTCCTTTATCTCTGGCTTCAGCAATCTGGGCAGAAATCTCCGGTCGTTTCACGGTTTCCAAATAGTTGATTTCAGCTAAAAGCTTATTGTAGCCGTCTTCTGTCATATAACTAACAGCCATACTAAATCCTCCTAATTATTGATTATTAAATTAATATTTATACCACATATAAAAAAAGAATCCCGACCAACAGCCTGGCCGGAACTCCTCTTTCTCTTTATTTTAGACTAGGCAAAGATAAGACATCTTTTCAGAATGTACAAACCCTTGCAAGTGCTTTAAAACATATAAATCTGATTACTAGCAAAATACATTAAAGTACAGCTTTCACATCGGCTTCCAGTGTTTTAGGATCATCCACACGCTTCACCAGGTTACCTTTGCGATCGAGTATGAAAATCGCCGGGAGTTGCTTCACATTATACAATCCGGCAATCTGCGAATAAACCGACTGCGGATCGCGCACTGTCACCCAAGGCAAATTCGAAGCTGCATTTTTCCAGAAGTGAGCATCAGAGTCCAGAGATATCTGGTAAATATCCAATCCCTGTCCGTGATACTTCGTATAAATCTCGCCTAATGCCATATTCAGTGCCGGCGACCATTCTGCCTGATAAGCCGTGAAGTTAATCACTACCGGTTTTCCTTCTGCCACACCCGACAACTTCACCACTTCCCCTTTCAGGTTCGGCAATTCGATATCGAGGAAGCTTATTTCGGTTGTTTTCACATCATCAAAGTTCACCGGACGTTGTGCGCGAAGCACTTTCATAGATTGCAATGTCAAGTTGTACAGATGTTTGGAACGCGGGCTGCCCGGATAGAAATGATCGTAGCTGGTCGCTACCGCACCATAGGCTTTCACATCATTCCTGTCATATAAGTCAAAAAACAACAGACCATCAATTTGCTGGAATAATGCAAAGTAGGCAGCTGTAGACATAGGAGCCGAATAAATATATTTACGGGCTACCTCCTTATATGCCTCTGCTGTTTCCAGCATCTTTGCACGATAAGTCGTATCCGCTATATGCTTATCTTCGTATTCCTTACGCAATCTGCCGATCGCCTGGTTTGCATCCAGCTGTGCCAGCGTAATTGCTTTGATCGCTTTGGAGTTCTCAGAACCTTCTACCGTATAGGAAGTTGCAAATGTCCCCGCATCGGCAGCGATAGTAACCGTTTCAACCGAGTCGATCGCAAAATTGATCAACTGATTATTCAACCGCAAGCGGTAAAAATCAGGAAATCCCGGACGTTTATGATTAAATTTAAATTTGCCGGCAGCCGTCAGTTTGACAGAGTCAAGAGTTTCGACATTCGATATACCCACATTCTCCAGGTACATGGTCTGCCCATCAGCTCCGGACACCACACCTTTCACTGTAAAATCGGATGCATTGTTACATGCAGTGAACAACAGCATACATATTCCGATAACAAGCAGTAACTGCGCAGATATTTGTTTCATTCTTTCTTCTTTACAATGTTCGTAATTCCGATGCAAATATACATTATTTTACAATTGTGGCACTATTATTCTCAAAATCTTCCCTTTATTTTTATAAAAAAGAACTTTTCTGATGTTTTTTATTTTCATTTTCATGCATTTACAGGTAAACTTTCATTACATTTGCACCAATTTTTACAGATAGAAAAATAAGAAAGAAGATTATGCTTAATCCAATTAACAAGACGATCGAGTTGGCTGATGGAAGAACCATCACCATCGAGACCGGGAAGTTGGCAAAACAGGCGGACGGTGCGGTTACCGTTCGTATGGGCAACACAGTGTTGCTGGCTACTGTTTGTGCCGCAAAAGATGCAAATCCCGGTGTTGACTTTATGCCGCTGCAAGTTGAATACAAAGAAAAGTACTCCGCATTTGGCCGTTTTCCCGGAGGTTTCACAAAAAGAGAAGGAAAGGCTTCTGACTATGAAGTCCTTACATCACGCCTGGTTGACCGCGTGTTGCGTCCGTTATTTCCGGACAACTACCATGCTGAAGTATATGTAAACGTTATATTGTTTTCTTCTGACGGCGAAGACATGCCGGATGCACTGGCCGGTTTAGCCGCTTCTGCAGCCCTGGCTGTTTCAGATATTCCTTTCAACGGTCCGATCTCCGAGGTGCGTGTAGCACGTGTCGATGGTAAATTCATTATCAACCCGACATTCTTAGAATTGGAAAAAGCAGATATCGATATGATGGTTGGTGCAACTATCGACAACATCATGATGGTGGAAGGTGAGATGTCTGAAGTACAGGAATCTGAAATGCTTGAAGCCATTAAGGTTGCTCACGAGGCGATTAAAATACAGTGCCAGGCACAGATCGAACTGTCTGAAGCTTGCGGCAAGCTGGTAAAACGTGAATATTGCCATGAAGTAAACGATGACGAATTACGTAAGGATGTACACGACAAATGTTTCGCTAAAGCGTATGCTGTTGCGACATCAGGTACAGACAAACACCAGCGTCACGATGCTTTCGAGGCAATCGTAGAAGAATATAAAGCCAACTTCTCTGAAGAAGAACTGGCAGAAAAGGCTGAAATGATCGGCCGTTACTACCACGATGTAGAAAAAGAAGCTATGCGCCGTGCAATCCTCGACGAAGGTAAACGTCTGGACGGCCGTAAGACAACTGAGATCCGTCCGATCTGGATCGAAACAGATTATCTTCCGGGACCTCACGGTTCAGCAGTCTTCACTCGTGGTGAAACTCAGTCACTGACAACTGTTACGCTTGGTACCAAAGCCGACGAAAAAATGGTTGACGACGTACTGAACCACAGCAAAGAACGTTTCCTTTTACATTATAACTTCCCTCCGTTCTCTACCGGTGAAGCAAAAGCTCAGCGTGGTGTAGGACGTCGCGAAATAGGTCACGGAAACCTGGCTCACCGTGCATTGAAGCGTATGATACCGGAAGATTACCCTTACGTTATCCGCGTAATCTCTGACATCCTCGAATCAAACGGTTCTTCTTCTATGGCAACAGTTTGTGCAGGTACGCTGGCTCTGAGAGATGCCGGTGTTCCGATGAAGAAACCGGTATCAGGTATCGCAATGGGGTTGATTTCTGAAAACAAAGGTCAGAACTATGCTATCCTTTCCGATATCTTAGGAGACGAAGACCACCTGGGAGATATGGACTTCAAGGTAACAGGTACAAAAGACGGTATCACTGCTACTCAGATGGACATCAAGGTAGACGGACTGTCATACGAAATCCTTGAAAACGCATTAGCTCAGGCAAGAGAAGGCCGTATGCACATCTTAGGTAAGATCATGGAAGCTCAACCGGCAACCCGTGAAGATCTGAAACCGCATGCACCTCGTATCGAAACGATGATGATCGGTAAAGAATTCATCGGAGCCGTAATCGGCCCGGGCGGAAAGATCATCCAGGGTATCCAGGAAAAGACCGGTGCTGTTATCACGATCGAAGAAGTTGACGGATTTGGTAGAATCGAGATTTCAGGAACAAACAAAGATACTATCGATGCTGCTATCAGAGCAATCAAAGGTATCGTTGCCGTTCCGGAAGTAGGCGAAGTATACGAAGGAAAGATCTCTTCTATCATGCCTTACGGTGCATTCGTTGAATTCATGCCGGGCAAAGACGGTCTGCTTCATATCTCTGAAATCGACTGGGCTCGTCTGGAAACAGTAGAACAGGCTGGTTTGAAAGAAGGCGATACGATCCAGGTTAAGCTGGTAGACATCGACGCAAAGACCGGTAAGTTCAAACTTTCACGCAAGGTATTGTTGCCGAAGCCGGAAGGTTACGAAGAACGTCCGCCGAGACCAGAAAGAGGCCCGAGACCAGAACGTGGCGACCGCGGTGACCGTGGCCCTCGTCAGGATCGGGGAGATCGCAATAACCGTGGCGATCGTTAATAAACGACTTTCTTATACATTATATAAAGAGCTATCCGCAATTCGGGTAGCTCTTTTTTTACCTCGTTCCATTAAACCTGCTTGCTCACAATTATCAGCAAGCCTGTCGATGATTATGGGTAAACCTGTCGATAATTATCAACAAGCTTGCCCATAATCATCGACAGCAAAATACAATAAAGAAAAAACCTGCTCCCTTAACAGAGAACAGGTTTCTTACCTCTTATAATTAATTGTTTTTATTTACTGCAAGAGCAACGCGGTTTCAATTGTTTGAAGAAATCGTTTCCTTTATCGTCAACCAGGATGAAGGCCGGGAAATCTTCTACTTCGATCTTCCAGATTGCTTCCATTCCCAGTTCAGGATATTCCAGACATTCTACCTTCTTGATACTTTCCTGTGCAAGGATAGCAGCCGGGCCACCGATACTTCCCAGGTAGAAACCACCATGTTTCTGGCAAGCGTCTGTTACCTGCTGGCTACGGTTACCTTTAGCGATCATAATCATGCTACCGCCGTTGTCCTGGAACAGGTCGACATATGAGTCCATACGACCCGCAGTTGTCGGGCCAAACGAACCGGAAGCCATTCCAGCCGGAGTCTTGGCCGGGCCTGCATAATAAATAGGATGATCTTTGATATACTGAGGCAGACCTTCCCCCTTATCGATACGTTCTTTCAGTTTTGCGTGAGCGATGTCGCGGCCCACCACGATTGTACCGCTCAAAGAAAGGCGGGTTGAAACCGGATATTTGGTCAGTTCTTTCAGGATATCTGCCATCGGTTGGTTCAGATTGATCTTAACTGCGTTACCTTCACCGGCTTTACGTAATTCTGCAGGGATCAGACGGCCTGGGTTAGAATCCATCTTTTCGATCCAGATACCATCTTTATTGATCTTACATTTAATATTACGATCCGCAGAGCAGGAAACACCCATACCCACCGGACAAGAAGCACCGTGACGGGGCAGACGAACGATACGTACGTCGTGTGCATAATATTTACCACCGAACTGAGCGCCCAGACCAATGTTGTGAGCAGCTTCCAATACTTGCTTTTCAAGTTCGATATCACGGAAAGCACGTCCGCCTTCGTTGCCGCTTGTTGGCAAATTGTCATAATAATGAGTAGAAGCCAGCTTAACAGTCAGCAGGTTCTTTTCTGCTGAAGTACCGCCGATAACGAATGCAATATGATAAGGAGGGCAAGCAGCCGTTCCTAATGTCTTCATCTTTTCAACCAGGAAAGGAACCAGAGTTGTCGGATTCAGGATCGCTTTTGTTTCCTGGAACAAATAAGTCTTGTTGGCAGAACCACCGCCTTTTGCTACACAAAGGAATTTATACTCCATACCTTCAGTTGCTTCCAGGTCGATCTGTGCAGGCAAATTACATTTTGTATTTACCTCGTCATACATATTCAACGGAGCATTCTGAGAATAACGCAGGTTTTCTTCTGTATATGTTTTGTAAACACCCAACGACAACGCTTCTTCATCGCAATAACCTGTCCAGACATGCTGGCCTTTTTCACCGTGGATGATCGCTGTACCTGTATCCTGACAGAAAGGAAGCTGGCCTTTGGCTGAAACTTCGGCATTACGAAGGAAAGTCAGGGCAACAAATTTGTCGTTGTCGCTGGCTTCCGGATCACTCAGGATCTTAGCAACCTGTTCGTTGTGTTCGGGACGAAGCATAAAAGCCACATCACGGAAAGCAGCGTTAGCCATTGCCGTAAGTCCTTCTTTTGCAATTTTCAGCATCGGTTGTCCTTCAAATTCGGATACCGACACATAATCTTTTGTAAGCAGATAATACTCTGTAGTATCCGGTCCCAGTGGGAACGGTTCCTGATACTTGAAAGGAGGTGTTGCCATATCTTTATTATTTAATTATGTAATATTGGTTTTATAATTCAAGAATGATCCGTTTTCGCATGGCAAACTTAGATAAAAATCACGAAATACGGGAGAGGTTTTGAAAAGAAAAACATATATTTGCATGAATATGAAAAAGCTTACCATATTTTTCACATTGTGCCTGCTCATAACCAACCATTTGACAGCACAGATAAGTCACGGAGGCAAACCACTTCCGATGACGGAAATCAACACCCGCTCCGGTAGCATATTCAAAGAAATGCCATCCTTTGATATAAAAGAGCAACTACGTATCGACTCCCTAAATGAAAGTGATTTGCGCAGTGGTTATCACTTTGCCTATAAGTTTATGACGGACTTTACACCGGAAAATTCGGGTACTCGCTTTACACTGGGGGATGGTACTCGGGTATGGCGTCTGGGTATACGCTCAGCCGGGGCTTACTCTATTAATGTATTATTCTCGGAATATGAAGTGCCGGAAGGTGCCCGGCTTTTCCTTTATAATCCTGATCAGACACATATATTGGGTTCATTCAACCAGCTTAATAATTCGGAACTGGGATTATTGCCTGTTGCACCGGTGAAGGGAGACAAATTGATCATCGAATACCAGGAACCGGCAAATGCTCCGTTTCACGGAAAGTTAAAGGTTGGCGAAGTAAACCATGATTATCGGGGATTTAAAAGATATGAGCCCAAAGGAGAAGATCCTTTTTTATGGTGCATGAAACCATTGGTCTACCTGCAAGAGGAAACAGATAAATATGACGAGATCGGGCGAAGCATCATTCTGATCGTTATCAATGGAGAAACAGCTTGTACGGGTACATTAATTAATAATACGGAAAATGACGGTAAACCTTATATTCTGACAGCCTCCCATTGCCTGAACGATCGATTTCAGATTCAACCTGACTATGAACAAGTAGCAGGCAATATCGTTACCTTTTTCAATTATGAAAGTCCGCTTTGTGACCCCGTTATGAGAGGCACAGAAGAAATGTCAATGGCATCAACTCTTTTCAGGGCGACCAATGAAAATACAGACATGGCATTACTAGAACTAATAGAAACTCCACCAGTTTACTATCAGCCTTATTATGCTGGATGGAATGCAAAGAATCAGGGAACTGCGCCTTATATCAGTATACATCATCCAAAGGCATCCGTAAAAAGATTTGCAAAAGCAGAAAGTGTTGTATTAACTTCTTTTTCTTTTTTTGAGAAGAATGGACACTGGCATGTCAAGGAATGGGCAGAAGGAAGTACACAGGACGGCTCTTCTGGTTCTGCCTTATTCGACAACAACAATCAGATAATCGGAGGACTTTCCGGAGGAGGAGCAAGTTGTTCACAGCCATACGACGATTACTATTTCGCATTAGCCAAAAGCTGGGATTTTTCCTCTGATGCCGACAAACAATTAAAAGCATGGCTCGACCCTGCCAACCGAAACAAAGAACTCACTTGTAATGGCCTCGACCCTTATAGTACCACACCCGCTATCCGCCTGAGTAACATTAGTGAAAGCGGTAAAACAAGCACGATAGAAACGACAGCCCTCCCCTCACCCGGAACAGGGCCGGCTTTCGGAAACAACTCATTAGGCATGACCGAGTTTGCAGAGATTTACAAAACGACTGGCGATGCGACTGTTTTTGGCACTTATATAGTCAATCCGGCTATCAGCGACTCTAAAAACATCGACATAGAAATAACCGTTTACAGTGGCTCCAACAAACCGGAAAGGCTTTTACATACTGAATCATTCCAACCGAAATTCACAACGTTTGAGAAAGAAGACTTCGAAAGCGTCTCCAAGCCATTGAACCGCGATCAGGAATCATTCGTCACATTCTCCGAACCGGTAGCGGTGTCCGGAACTTTCTTTGTCGGATACAGAATCAAGTCTTCTACAGACAATGTTTCCTTCGCGGCATTCAACCTTCCGAAAGGAGAAACCACCAAGAACACCACATGGATCAATTATAAAGGGCAATGGATAGAGGCAACCGCCCACCCGGCATCACCGATGAGCACATCCTTGTTTGTGGATCCGGTCATTCAGTATAACACGGCATCAGCCAATGCTTCGATCGAAAAAAGTAATCCTATCCGTATCTTTATGGGGGCAAATCCCGGAACAGTTCATGTCCTGCTACCGGAAGATATCCGGCAAGCCCGGTATACTTTATTCACGGCAGATGGAAAAACATTGCAGGGCGGCACAGTCTACGCCGGGCAAAATACGGTGACAACACCCTCTGCCACAGCAGGGATCTATCTGATACAGGTTACTTACAATAATGAAAGTTTCACGCAAAAGATATTATTTTAATCAAAAATACACAATAAGTAAGTCGGAAATACCAGATTGTCGTATGATCAAAGACAAAGCAAATACAAAAAATTAACCTAATTACATCGGAGTGGTCGCCTTAAGAAAGGCCATAAATACTACTATTTGCATCCATTTCAGCCAAAAAGAGGTTGCCGATTCATTAATAAGTATTAATTAAAAAGATTTTATTGTAT
>ERZ825137.6435-NODE-6435-length-10256-cov-3.125478_pt1 | contig 10256 bp, 10 predicted proteins | sample MGYA00519873_ERZ825137 | MGnify/ENA primary metagenome ERZ825137 (study PRJEB31778, sample SAMEA3449190) | human gut metagenome | biome: human gut; feature: human-associated habitat; material: faeces | place: United Kingdom | collected 2010/2012 ... | reverse complement strand
GTGAGAGACAGTTCGCAAAGGATAACAAGTCCCTTGGCCAGTTCCGTCTGGATGGTATCCCGCCAGCAAGAAGAGGTGTTCCGCAGATCGAGGTTACCTTTGATATCGATGCAAACGGTATTGTAAATGTATCTGCAAAGGATCTTGGTACAGGTAAGGAACAGCACATTACCATTACAGCAGGCTCCAACATGTCAGATGCTGAAATTGATAAGGCTGTTAAGGAAGCCGCTGAGTTTGAAGCACAGGATAAGAAGAGAAAGGAAGCCATCGACACCAGAAATGATGCAGACTCCTTTGTATTCCAGACTGAAAAGGCTTTAAATGAAGTTGGAGATAAGATCGATGCTTCCCAGAAGTCTGAGGTAGAAGCTGACATCGCAGCCGTTAAGGCGGTTCTTGACAGAACAAAGGATCAGGAAATGTCCGACAGTGACATTGATGAATTAAAGGCTGCCAAGGAGAAGCTTACTAACAGTGCACAGGCTCTGTTCACGAAGATGTATGAGAATATGCAGCAGGCACAGGGGGCAGCTGGTCCTGACATGAGTGGTATGGGCGGTCAGGCAGGTCCTGATATGGGTGCCCAGAGTGGTCCTGCAGATGATGTAGTTGACGGCGACTACCGTGAGGTTTAAACGAAACACAGTGTGATTTTGCAGAAATCATAAAGAAATAAAGAAATACAAAAAGATGTTACTTGCATGGACGGGGTATGCTGTCCATGCAGTAGCATCTTAATCTGGTTTAATGGAAAGGCAATAAAATCATGGCAGAGCAGAAGAGAGATTATTATGAAGTGCTCGGAATCAGCAAAACGGCTGATGATGCGGAAATCAAAAAGGCATATCGTGTACTGGCAAAGAAATATCATCCGGATATGAATCCCGGTGATGCGGAGGCAGAAAAGAAGTTTAAGGAAGCTTCGGAAGCATATGCCGTATTAAGTGATCCGGAGAAGAGACGTCAGTATGACCAGTTTGGTCATGCGGCATTTGAAGGCGGCGGAGCTGGTGGCTTTGGTGGCTTTGATTTTAACAGTGCAGATTTTGGAGATATCTTTGGAGATATTTTTGGAGACTTCTTTGGAGGCGGAAGACGTCGTGGAGCGAATAATGGACCGATGAAGGGTGCCAATATCCGTACCAGCGTCAGAATTACCTTTGAAGAAGCTGTTTTTGGCGTGAGCAAAGAGATTGAGCTTACGTTAAAGGATGAATGTGCAACCTGCCACGGCACCGGTGCAAAGCCCGGGACGAGTCCGGAGACCTGTGCGAAATGCGGTGGTAAAGGTCAGGTGGTATTTACCCAGCAGTCCTTCTTTGGAACGGTCCGTAATGTACAGAGCTGTCCGGAATGTAACGGAACAGGTAAAGTAATCAAAGAAAAGTGTGCGGATTGTCACGGTACCGGTTATATTGCAAACCGTAAGAAAATTCAGGTATCGATTCCTGCCGGTATTGATAACGGACAGAGCGTCCGGATCCGCGAAAAGGGAGAGCCTGGTACAAATGGCGGACCGAGAGGAGATCTGCTCGTTGAGGTTATGGTACAGCGTCATCCAATCTTCCAGAGACAGGACAGCAATATTTATTCCACAGTCCCTGTATCGTTTGCGGTTGCAGCACTGGGCGGCGAGATCATGATCGATACCGTGGACGGTAAAGTGGCATATACGGTAAAACCGGGCACACAGACTGACACGAAGGTACGTCTCAAAGGAAAAGGTGTTCCGTCCTTGCGGTATAAAGATACAAGAGGCGATCATTATGTAACGCTCGTTGTACAGGTTCCGGATAAATTAAGCCATGAAGCGAAAGAACTGCTCCGTCAGTTTGATGCGGAAACCGGTAATACGCTGGAGGCTGTCAAAAACTACACAGCAGGCAAAAAAGACGATGATCCGAAGGATCCAAAGGGCTCCCCGGATAAGAAAAAGAAAAAAGGTCTTTTTAAATAAAATAAAACAGTTGAAAAGGTGCTTTTAGGAGTACCTTTTCTTTTTTGTGTAAATGGAATATTTGTCTATCTGTCTGAAATCTGCTATAATCAACTATTAAAGTGTTTGGTAGAATGTATATGAGAAAGGAACCGCGTGATGAAGTGGACAAAATTAATGATAAAGACAACTTCCGAGGCAGAGGATATCATCATCAGTACGATGTACGATCTGGGGCTGGAAGGTGCACAGATTGAGGATAAAGTGCCGCTTACCGCATGGGAAAAGGAGCAAATGTTCGTGGATATTCTGCCGGATGGGCCAGCAGATGACGGTGTGGCATACCTGAGCTTTTTTGTGGAAGTACCGGAAGAAGGCGATGAAAAACCACAGCTGCCACAGGGACTTGATGGGGCAGCGGACAACTCTTACTTTCTGGTAAGCAGCGGGCAGGTAGTTGATCTGCCGAAGCTGATCGAGCGCATGCAGCAGGAGCTTGACGACCTGCGTATGTTTATGGATATCGGAGAAGGAACGATCACGGTTTCCGAGACGGAAGATAAAGACTGGGTCAATAACTGGAAAAATTTCTTCCATCAGTTTTATATCGATGACCTTCTGGTAACGCCGTCCTGGGAAGAGGTAAAGCCGGAGGATCAGGGCAGAAAGATCCTGCATATCGATCCTGGCACTGCATTTGGTACAGGTATGCACGAAACAACACAGCTCTGTATCCGCCAGTTAAAGAAATATATCACACCGCAGACAGAGCTCCTGGATGTCGGAACAGGCAGTGGTATTCTGGCGATCGTAGCGCTGATGTATGGCGCCGGACATGCGGTTGGAACGGATCTGGATCCGTGTGCAACGGAAGCAGTCAGGGAAAATATGGAAATGAATGGAATAGACCCTGCTAAATTTGAGATGATGATCGGCAATATCATTACGGAGAAGGAGATCCAGGATCGTGTCGGTTATGGAAAATATGATATCGTAGTAGCCAATATTCTGGCAGAGGTGCTTGTGCCTCTGATGCCGGTTGTGGCAAAATGCTTAAAGCCGGGCGGAACCGTCATTACCTCCGGAATCATCAACGGAAAAGAAGGGCTTGTGGCAGATGCCATGAAAGCCGCCGGTCTTACCGTCGTTGAGATCACCCAGCAAGGAGAGTGGATGCAATGTACTGCATCTATGAAATAGATGCAGTATGCAGCCTCACCGCATTGGCGTAGCCAATTTTGCATGCGGTGAGGTTCCCGCCGCGTTACAAAACTGAGAATCAGAAGTATGATAGGAGAAACGCATGTACCAGTTCTTTGTAGATCCGGGCGCGATCAGCGAAAAGCAGGTCGTCATCACCGGAAAAGATGTCAATCATATTAAAAACGTCCTGCGCATGAAGGTCGGCGAGGAGATCGCGGTCAGTAACGGCGTCGATGGCAGAGAATACAGATGCGGCATTTTGCAGATGACAGAAGATGCGGTGATCTGCGAACTGCGCTTTATCAAAGAAGACGGCGTAGAACTGCCTTCCAAAATTTATCTTTTTCAGGGACTTCCCAAGGCGGATAAGATGGAACTCATCATCCAGAAGGCAGTGGAGCTCGGTGCTTACGAGATCATTCCGGTCGCGACAAAACGCGCGGTGGTGAAGCTGAATGCCAAAAAAGAAAAGAGCAAGCTTGCGCGCTGGCAGGCGATCAGTGAGGCGGCGGCAAAGCAAAGCAAACGGGCGGTTGTTCCGCAGGTACATTCTGTGATGAGCTACGCTGAGGCACTTACCTATGCGGATATGCTCGATGTCAGACTGATCCCATATGAAATGGCGGAAGATATGGCAAAAACACGCAGTCTGATCGAAGAGATAAGACCCGGGCAGAGCATCGGTATTTTCATCGGCCCGGAAGGCGGATTTGCACCGGAGGAGATTGAGCAGGCAATGGCACATGCCACGCAGCCGATCACGCTGGGCAAGCGGATCCTGCGGACGGAAACAGCCGGTATGACAGTGCTTTCGATTTTGATGTATACACTCGAAGGACAGGAACTGAAAGCGTAAAAAATGCATAAGATAAGATAGGACAAAAGCGGAAAGGAAGACGAAAATGGAAGTATATTTGGACAATTCGGCGACAACAAAGGCATATGACTGCGTTCGTGATATAGTTGGAAAGACGTTATGTGAGGATTACGGAAATCCATCCTCCATGCACAGAAAGGGTGTGGAAGCAGAACGCTATGTCAGAGAATCCAGAGAGACTCTGGCACGTCTGCTGAAGGTACAGGAAAAAGAAATTTATTTCACATCCGGTGGAACGGAAAGCGATAACCTGGCACTTATCGGTGGGGCAAGAGCGAACCACCGGGCAGGAAAGCATCTGATTACCACTTCGATTGAACATCCTGCAATTTTGAACACCATGCGTTATCTGGAGGAGGAAGAAGGATACCGTGTGACTTATCTTCCGGTAGACGAATACGGCAGAGTAAAGTTAGATGCACTGCAGGCGGCACTTTGTGAAGCAACCATTCTGGTTTCCATTATGTATGTGAATAACGAAGTAGGTTCCGTTCAGCCGGTTACGGAAGCAGCCAGCATGGTAAAAGCCTATAATAAGAATATTCTGTTTCATGTAGATGCGGTACAGGGATTTGGTAAATACCGGATTTACCCGAAGAAAATGGGGATCGATATGTTATCGGTAAGTGGTCATAAGATTCACGGACCGAAAGGGATTGGCTTCCTTTATATTAATGAAAAGGCGAAAGTGAAACCGATTATTTTCGGGGGAGAACAGCAGAAAAACATGCGGTCCGGTACGGAAAATGTACCCGGGATTGCGGGGATTGGTGTGGCTGCGAAAGAAATTTATACAGATTTGGAAGAGAAAGTATCTCGCATGAGAGCGCTGAAACAGCGTTTTATCGAAGGGGTAAGTAAAATAGAGCATACGACAGTACACGGTCTTACAGATGAGACAAGTGCCCCACACATTATCAGTGTGGGAATTGCAGGAATCCGAAGTGAAGTACTGCTTCACACACTGGAGGATAAAGGGATTTACGTGTCATCCGGTTCAGCCTGTGCTTCCAATCATCCGGCAATCAGCGGGGTGTTAAAGGGCATTGGTGCAGGAAAAGAATATCTGGATGCGACTTTGCGGTTCAGTATGTCAGAATTTACCACCGAAGAAGAGATTGATTATACATTGGAAACATTATACACTTGTGTACCTATGCTGAGAAAGTACACACGTCATTAGGAGGAAAGCATGAAATTTCAAACTTATCTGATAAAATATGGTGAAATAGGAATCAAGGGAAAGAACCGGTATTTATTTGAAGATGCACTGGTAAAACAGGTTCGCTTTGCATTAAAGGATGTGGAAGGAGATTTCCACGTATACAAGTCACAAGCCCGTGTCTATGTGGACTGCAAAGGCATTTATGACAATGACGAAGTGACCGAAGCACTGAAAAGGGTTTTTGGAATTGTGGGAATCTGTCCGGTTGTAAGAGTCGAAGATAAAGGTTTTGAAGAACTGAAAAAGGACGTAGTCGCTTATATGGATGAAATGTATCCGGACAAGGCGATTACATTTAAAGTGGAATCCAGACGTTCCAGAAAGACTTATCCGAAGAAATCCATGGAAATCAACTGCGATTTGGGAGAAGCAATTTTAGATGCATTTCCGGAAATCCGTGTGGATGTACATCACCCGGATGTACTCCTTAACGTGGAAGTCAGGGATGAAATTTATATTTATTCAGAAATTATTCCGGGACCTGGAGGAATGCCGATTGGAACCAATGGTAAAGCCATGCTGTTGTTATCCGGTGGAATTGACAGCCCGGTAGCAGGATATATGATCGCAAAGCGCGGTGTAGGAATTGAAGCAACTTATTTCCATGCACCACCGTACACCAGTGAACGTGCGAAACAGAAGGTAGTAGATCTGGCAAAATTAGTGTCAAAATATACCGGACCAATCAAACTTCATGTGGTTAATTTTACTGATATTCAGCTTTATATTTATGAAAAATGCCCGCATGATGAACTGACGATTATTATGCGTCGTTATATGATGCGTATTGCAGAGTATTTTGCAAAAGAAGATGACTGTCTTGGACTGATTACCGGAGAAAGCATTGGACAGGTAGCAAGTCAGACTATGCACAGTCTGGCGGCAACCAATGACGTATGTACCCTTCCGGTTTACCGTCCGCTGATTGGATTTGACAAGCAGGAGATTGTGGAAGTGGCTGAGCGAATCAACACCTATGAGACATCCATTCTGCCATATGAGGATTGCTGTACTATTTTTGTTGCAAAACACCCGGTTACCAAACCAAATATTGGCGTTATCCGCAAATCAGAGGAAAAACTGGCTGAGAATATTGATGAATTATTCCAGAAGGCAATTGATACCGTAGAGACGATTGTAGTAAAATAGGAAGCTTTAAACGGTAAAAATGGGGAACACAAAGCGTGTCCCCATTTGAATTACAAATTACAATATCTGTATCTGTTGAAAAGGTATCCATGATACATTCGACAATATTATGTATAGGAAGAATGAAAAGCTGCTGGAACTTAAACCAGATATGGCTGGATTTCCTTCATAACATTGTCAAGTTCGCCTTCTTCAGCGTGAATATTCAGATTAATTGGCTTTGATAAATCTAAACTGAAGATACCCATAATGGATTTGGCATCGATGACATATCTTCCGGATACTAAATCGAAATCAAAATCAAATTTTGAAATCTGATTGACAAAAGATTTCACTTTATCGATAGAATTTAAAGAAATTTGTACAGTTTTCATTGGACTGGACCTCCTTGATTATTCGCTACTCTACCATTAATATTAAAGTTTTCAGGATGAAAAGTCAAGGAACAAACAGGTGGAAAAATTTATTTAACCATATTTTAACATAGAGGAGACATAATTATGAAACGGGCAGCGTTACACAACCTGGGATGTAAGGTAAATGCATATGAGACAGAGGCAATGCAGGAACTTCTGGAGAAGAACGGATATGAGATAGTTCCCTTCCATGAAGAGGCAGATGTTTATATTATCAACACTTGTTCAGTTACCAATATGGCGGACCGGAAGTCCAGACAGATGCTTCATAAAGCACGTAAACAGAATCCGAATTCGGTTGTTGTAGCAGCAGGCTGCTATGTACAGGCACTTGGAAATGCAGGAAAAAGCGAAGACGGTGTTGACATTATCGTAGGAAATAATAAGAAAAATAATATCGTTGAGATTCTGGATGCATATTTTCAAGAACATCCGGAAAAACAGGTGCAGGAACTGATTGACATTAACCATACAAATGAGTATGAAGACCTTCATTTATCCCGGACCGCAGAACACACCAGAGCTTATTTAAAGGTGCAGGACGGATGTAACCAGTTCTGTACCTACTGTATTATTCCATACGCAAGAGGCAGAGTGAGAAGCCGTGCGAAAAAAGATGTGGTAGAAGAAGTAAGAACACTGGCTGCAAACGGATACAAAGAAATTGTACTGACGGGAATCCACTTAAGCTCTTATGGAATTGATTTTGAAAAAGAAAATGGAGAGACAGATGATTTACTATCCCTTATCCGGGCGGTACATGAAGTGGAGAAAATTGAACGAATCCGTCTTGGCTCACTGGAACCGCGTATTATTACGGAAGAATTTGCAGAGGCACTGGCAAATCTGCCTAAGGTATGTCCACATTTTCATTTGTCACTGCAGAGCGGATGTGATGCAACCTTAAAACGGATGAACCGGAGATACGATGCGGCAGAATACGAAGAAAAGTGCCATATCCTTCGGAAATATTTTAAAAATCCGGCACTTACTACGGATGTAATAGTAGGGTTTGCGGGAGAGACAGAAGAAGATTTCCAGGAATCTAAGGATTTTGTTGACCGGATTGATTTCTATGAGACTCATATTTTTAAATATTCCAAGAGAGAAGGTACCCGTGCGGCTACCATGCCGAATCAAGTGGACGAGCAGGAAAAGACCAGAAGAAGTAATATCATGCTGGAAATGAATGCGGAGAAAATGAAGAAGTATGAACAGCTTTGGATGGGACAGGATGTGGAAGTTCTTTTTGAAGAGATTATGGAAAAGGACGGAATCCGTTATGCCACAGGCCACACGAAAGAGTATCTGCGTATGATGTATCCGTGTGGGAATGAGCCGGAGGACAACTGGATTAACCAGATAAAGACCATTACGCTTATGGATAATTCACAAATTATACATTGAATTATTTAGCATATTATATTAGAATAGAAAGGGAGTATTGGAGGTCGTAAGATGAAAGATTTAACAAGCACACAATTTTTCAAAGTAGAAGCCGCTCCACAGATTCAGGCAAAAGATATTTTGGAAATTGTTTACAACGCTTTGGTTGAGAAGGGCTATAATCCGGTAAACCAGATTGTGGGATATATTATGTCCGGAGACCCTACATATATTACCAGCTACAATGGAGCGAGAAGTCTTGTGATGAAGGTGGAACGTGACGAGATTGTGGAAGAATTATTAAAAGCGTATATTAAACATGAATTGTAGGAACACTGTAGTATGCGGATAATGGGACTGGATTACGGAACGAAGACGGTAGGTGTAGCGGTAAGTGACCCGCTTGGAATTACCGCACAGGCTGTAGAGACAATTGAAAGAAAAACAGAGAACAAACTTCGCCAGACACTTGCAAGAATTGAGATACTTGCCAAGGAGTATGAGGTGGAGAAGTTTGTGCTCGGTTTTCCAAAACATATGAATAACGATATTGGAGAACGTGCAGAGAAGGCGTTAGAATTTGGTGAGATGCTTCGGAGACGGACCGGGCTGGAAGTCGTGATGTGGGACGAGCGTCTTACTACTGTAGAGGCAGAGCGGACATTAATGGAAACGGGAATCAGGAGAGAGCACAGAAAGCAGTATGTAGATCAGATTGCTGCTGTTTTTATCTTGCAAGGATATCTGGATTCGCGCTCGCTGATATCTTAAAATGGACAGACAGGTGAGAAGAATGAAAGAGGAAAAACTGGTTTTTACGTTTGATGATGAAGAAGTAGAATTTTACATTCTGGAGCAGACAAAGGTAAATGGAATTTCTTATTTGCTGGTAACTGACTCAGAAGATGATGATGCCGAGTGCCTGATTATGAAGGACTTAAGCAAGCCGGAAGACAAGGAAAGTCTTTATGAGATTGTGGAAGACGAAGTAGAATTACAGGCGCTTCTGAAAGTGTTTGAAGAATTGCTGGAAGATGTAGATATTGAGATGTAGAAGTCTGAAAGGACAGTCATAAAACATAAGACAGATGTAGGAAAGAGGTGTTGGAGCCTGTCTTTTCAGGCTCCTCATTTTACGATATAGAGGTACGGAAGCATATATAAAAATCGTGGAGGTGTGAATTTGAAACAAAAAAACAATTCAAAATTGAGAATCATTCCGCTTGGAGGTTTGGAAAAAATCGGAATGAACATTACTGCCTTCGAATATGAAGACAGTATTGTTGTCGTGGATTGCGGACTGGCATTCCCGGATGAAGATATGCCGGGAGTAGACCTGGTAATTCCGGATGTGACTTATCTGAAGAATCACATTGAGAAAGTGAAAGGTTTTGTGATTACCCATGGTCATGAAGACCATATCGGAGCATTACCATACATTCTCAAGGAAATGAATCTGCCAATCTACACAACGAAACTGACAATGGGAATTATTGATAAAAAGCTTGCAGAGCATAATCTGCTCCGCTCTACAAAGCGCAAAGTAGTGCGCCATGGACAGTCTATTAATCTTGGAAAGTTCCGTATTGAATTTATTAAGACGAACCATAGTATTCAGGACGCATCCGCACTGGCAATCTATTCACCGGCTGGAATTGTAGTGCACACAGGAGACTTTAAAGTAGACTATACACCGGTATTTGGCGATGCTATTGATTTACAGAGATTTGCAGAAATCGGAAAGAAGGGTGTACTTGCATTGATGTCAGACAGTACCAATGCAGTAAGAGCCGGATTTACACAGTCAGAAAAGACAGTTGGAAAGACCTTCGACCGTTTGTTTGCAGAACATCATCATAGACGAATCATTGTAGCGACTTTTGCGTCGAACGTAGACCGTGTACAGCAGATCATCAATACTGCATACCGCTTCGGACGTAAGGTTGCAGTAGAAGGCCGCAGTATGGTAAATGTTATCACAACTGCAGCAGAACTTGGATATCTTCGTATCCCGGATCAGACACTGATCGAGATCGACCAGGTGAAGAACTATCCGGATGA
>ERZ825137.6433-NODE-6433-length-10263-cov-5.452782_pt1 | contig 10263 bp, 11 predicted proteins | sample MGYA00519873_ERZ825137 | MGnify/ENA primary metagenome ERZ825137 (study PRJEB31778, sample SAMEA3449190) | human gut metagenome | biome: human gut; feature: human-associated habitat; material: faeces | place: United Kingdom | collected 2010/2012 ... | reverse complement strand
CCTTGGCTACGACAACCGTGCACGGATCAATCAGCCTTCCACGCTTGGAAAGAACTGGAAGTGGAGACTGAAGGAAGGTGCATTTTCAGCAGAGCTGATCAGGAAGATCAGGGAGATGACGGCACGGTACGGAAGATGCTGCTGATTTGAACGCAGATAAGTAGCGAAGCGGATTGTGAATGTCCGTTTTACAAATAGTATATTAAAAAAAGGCAACCCGGTTTTTGGGTTGCCTTTTTTGTGATGCACGAAAAATTAGAAATTATTTCGGATTATACCTCCAGGATCACTGCCTGATATCCCTCCAGCGTGATCTCATGTCCCTCCGCTTTGAGCTGAGGCAGGTTGTTCAGCAGCACTTTTTTGAAGCCTTCCGGGAGCGTCAGGGTCTGCGGCTGCGTCTTGTAGTTGCCGATTACGAGCAGTGTCTGGTCGGCTGACTTGCGGTAATATGCCATGACGCGGTCCTGATCCTCAAAGACCGGGATCAGATCGCCGTATACGATGGTCTCGGCGTAAGATGGATCCTTGCGCAGTGCAAGCAGACGGCGGTAATACTGATAAACAGAATCGGGATCGTCTTTCTGGCTTGCCAGATTGATCTCAGTGTAGTTGCGGTTGGCAGGAAGCCACGGGGTACCGGTCGTAAAGCCTGCATTTGCAGAAGAATCCCACTGGAACGGAGTCCGGGCATTATCACGGCTGACACGGTTTACCGCCTTCAGGGCAGCGTCTGGTGTCAGACCGGCATCTAAAGCTACCTGGTACTCGTCGAGTGTTGAAATATCGTCCACTTCGCTGATCGACTGGAATTCTACATTTTCCATACCGATCTCCTGCCCCTGGTATACAAAAGGCGTTCCCTGCTGAAACAGATAGCAGACCGCAAGCATTGATCCACTTGCCCTGTGATACCTTTCATTTCCGTATCTGCTGATGACTCTTGGGTGGTCATGGTTTTCCAGATACAACGTATTCCATGCTCTTCCGTTCAATGCTTTCTGCCATTTGCTGAATGCATGCTTCAGACTTCTGAGGTGGAACGGACGCTGCATATATTCCGTAAAAATGCAATCGGCAAACATATGATCAAAATGAAACATCAGATCCAGTGATTTATGCTTTCCTGTCAGATAGGAAAGCGCAGATCTCGTGCTCGTCATCGGACCTTCCCCTAACTGAAAACAGTCATATTCCTCGCAGACTTTCCGGAATTCCGCCAGATACTCATGAATATGCGGACCATCTTTATAAAAAGGCAGTCCGTTCGCCGCCGGAATAAACGGCAGTCCGTCTGGCAGATTATCAGCTTTCGAAATAAAGGTGATCACATCTTCCCGGAACCCATCTACGCCTCTGTCCAGCCAGAACCGCATGATGCTCTTGACTTCTTCCCGTACCTTTGGATTATCCATATTCAGATCCGGCTGTTTTTTTGCAAAAATATGCAGATAATACTGGTCACGCTCCGGGCAATATTCCCATGCTTTTCCTTCAAACAGACTGTCCCAGTTGTTTGGCAGCTTCCCGTTCTTTCCATCACGCCAGATGTAATAATCACTGTATGGATTATCCCTGCTTTTCTTGCTTTCCAGAAACCACGGATGCTCATCGGAAGTATGGTTGACTACCAGATCCATGATCACCTTCAGTCCCAGGCTATGCGCCTTATCCAGCACCTTTTGAAACTGCTCCAGATCCCCATAATCCGGGTGGATATTTTTATAGTCGGAAATATCATAGCCATAATCTGCATTCGGCGAAGGATAGAGCGGCGAAAACCATATGCCGTCCACACCAAGCGATTTTATGTAGGGCAGTTTTTCGTAAACGCCGTACAGATCGCCGATTCCGTCTCCGTTTCCATCATAAAAACTTCTGATCCAGATCTGGTAAAATGCCATTCTTTTGTACCAATCTTTTTCCATACCGATACCTCTTTTTATATAGCTTGCTGTTTTTGCATTTGTTTCTCATTGACTTCCGGTTATTCTCAGCCGGCTTTTCAACATCTGTCAATGCATATGAAAAATCCGGGAAATCTTTTCATATTCTTTCAGGAACTCATCATATGCCATCTCATATTCTTTTTTGAATGAATTCCTGCATTCCTCTCCAAATTCCTCGGTTACCTTTATGGAATCCTGCACTTTTTCCTGCATGTTTTTCATGGAGCCTGAGATCGCATTATGACGCAGCACAAGCTTTCCGCTCTTCTTGGCTTCTATGATCTCTCCATATCTCTCATATGCGCTGTGTACACTGTCTTCCCAGGAAATATAGATCTCATTCATTGCATGTTCGCCCACGTCATACAGATGTGCAAGGTCAGAACCCACACGTTTTAACAGCCGGTACATGGCATCCGGGGTTTCTTCGATCAAAAATCCGTTTCTGTCATCCGTGATGCCTTCTGCCGCACAGCTTCCTCCAATCAGTACACTGGCAAGCCCACAGGCTGCTGCCTCCCGGACGACAATACCATTTGTATCATACGTAGACGGAAAAAGGAACAGATCCGCCCTCGTATTCCATGTGCGGAGCTGTTCTCTGTCATATACAGCTCCTGTAAAAATATACTGTTCCGGCTTCAGGAGACTTGCTGCTTTTTCTTTCATCTCCTTTTCATCCGGTCCGCTTCCGACAAATACCATACGGAAATCAACGCCATCCTGCGACAGTTTTGCAAGCGCATCGAGAATAAGCGGAAGCCCTTTATACTTGACGATCCTGCCAACAAATAAAAAGACCGGGATCCCTTCCGGAAGATCATAGGAATCTGTTACTTTTGCCACCTTTTCCGGCGCAACACGCCCTTTGGCAAAATCAACACCGTTGCTGACCACGCGGTACTCTCCCGTATACCCAAGACAGCGCAGGTTTTCTCCTGCTCCTCTGCTGACCACCCATACTTCATCGCATGCCTCTATATTGCTGACAAGGGCATGTATAGCTTCTTTTTGCAGCAGCTTTGACTTCACTGCCTTGGCAATATCAATATCAAACTTCGTATGATAAGTAAATACAAGCGGTGCATCTGTATAAAACCGGAGCGTCCGCGCAAGCAGCGTGGAAGACACCGGGCAATGACTGTGTATGATATCCGGTGCAAATTCCTTCATTGTCACAATTTCCTTGACATCAAGCGGATTGCCTGCCCGATATCCTTTTACGATCTTCGTCGTATCAAAGCTCTGGTAGGGCACCACCCAATAGGGATAGCTGTGATATTCTGCGCCCGGATACGCTGGCGTTGCCACCATCACATCCGCCAGCTTCTCTTCCTGCAGGATCTTTGCATAATTCATTACAACATTTGCCACACCGTCTATGACCGGCGGGAAGGAATCATTTAATAACGTTACTTTCATTGCTTCTTTCTACTCCTATATCGAATTTCTATCTAGTTCACATACAGTTTTCTGAGCTCCAGCTTTTCCATAATCCCGGCTGTTGTGACGCCCGGATGCGTCGCGTACATTCTGCAGACAGCCTCCACAAGTTCTTTCTCCACCCTGTTTTTCTTTACAATCTGCTCGATGCTCTTCCCTGCTAAAAACTCTTTTATGATACGGCCGATCAACCGGTCCAGATCTTTCTCTGACAGGGAAAGCTTTTTTGCATTCTCTTTTGTAAGTGCAGGGGAAAGATCGATCTTTTCGATCCTGTAGTCCGCTGCCTCATCCTCAAAATACAAGATTGCAAATGTAATAGGCTGGTGAAAACGTCTCGGCCCGCAGCTTCCCGGATTGATATAACAAATGCTGCCTTCCTGCTTCAGTTCATATTTATGAGAATGCCCACAGATCACAAAATCTACTTCACCCAGCTCATCCGGCAGATCCTGTTTCTTGTGACACATATAAAAGGTACGGTTTCCTATCTGCTCTCTGACAAAATAGGGCATATCCTTTGCCCATTCTTTATCATTGTTCCCCCGTGCCATATAAACCGGCGCAATCTGCTGTAACCTTTCCACGATTTCCGGTCCACCGAAATCCCCCGCATGAAAGATCACTTCGCAGTCTTTTATTTTCTGTACCACTTCCTCACGCAGAAGACCATGGGTATCTGCGAGGAAGGCTATTTTGTGGTGTGCCATATCCGGTATCCTCTCTAAGCTGCTTTATAAATATTCTCTCAGGTCATGTGCGACTGTGGCTTTTATAAAATGGAGGATTTTATAATTATTTCTGCTCATTTATTACCTCCTGTATAGATCTGTAAGGCACCTCTGAAAACAATTTTTTTATGTCCCCTTCTGCATCTAATGCAATCGCCATCTTGGTCAATGATAAAAGACTGATGTTTCCGGTTTCCTCAAATCGTTTGATGGAGCTATAACTAACACCACATGCTTCACTTAGTTTCTTTCGGGAAAGTTTTACTCTCTTCCGCAAAGTTTTCATACGCTTTGCCACTTCCATATTTATTTCTTCCGGCGTTTCCCAGACATATTTTCGCATCGTTATTCTCCACAGTCCTGTATTTTTATTATCGTTTCATATATGCTTTTTAGTATAATATTACTATTTATAATAGTATTATAGCCAATATATTAACTAATATCAACTTTTAGAGTAAGTTTTAGTTAATATATTGGCTAATTCATCTATGCTATTCATCTAATGAAATCAATGACAATATTTCTTGCTTCCATGTCTCTAAATCTGTTTGTACATCATTTAAAGTTTTTCCATTCAAATCCCTTTTTAAATGCTCTATTACATGCTGATCGTCTAATGTATATAGAAAAACAAGTATTTCCTTAGCCGTTCTTATTTTTTCTTCGCTAGAAATATAGTCAAAAAAATCATCACTTACCATACTTTTCACTCGTTCTTCATTATGACTTCCACCATGCAAAACCAATCTATGCTTTAGCAAGCTTCTTCTTAGAATACTCTGGCATTAACTTCTTAATTTTTTCTTCCGAAATTTCTATGACATTTTCTATGACATTTCTACGGCATTTTCTATGACATTCCCCATCTTCATTATAAGAGTTACTTAAACCAAATTTGTGCCTTTAACCAATTCAGTTTTTATCTTCTCCTAACTTCCACACATAGAGCTTTTACATTCAGGAATACTCTATATCTCATTTTTATTCTATAAATACATACTTTCCCTTTCCTTTACCATTCACCGCTTTAACAACTTTCATGTCTCTAAGCTTTGTCATGACTGCTCTTGCTGTGGATGGTGAGCAATCAAGAATTTCTTTTATTTCTTTTGTTCCAAAAATCTGATTTTTCTCTATTTCATCATACACATTAAGAATATTTGCCTTCGAAGGTTCATTATATTTTTGCTGCTCAATCGCCGACTTTATCCTATCAACCGCCGATTTTTTATCGTCAATCGCCGACTTTTCTTCTCCAATCGCCGGCTTTTGGTAATCAATCAACGACTTATTGACTGCAACAGCCAATTTTTTTAATGAATCAGCTTTTTTTCAACAATAGTTTTTCCAACTTTTGAATTATAAATAACCGCCTGCAACATAAAAGCATTTGTATGATAAACAAGATCTTTTAGTCCCACCTGCTCCAACTCATTGCACATACGATTAACACCTTCGCCAAATTCTTTTACAAATTTATAGTTCTTTAAAAACTCTGCAATCTTAGGGTTTCTGGAAAAATGTGTGAAACGTATATTGTCCGCTCTTACAAGCCCCGGAAGTTTTCCCGGGCTTTCAACTACTATATGATCATCAAACATTTTTATCTGAATATCCGTACCGGTAATACTGTAAGAAGGATAAATAAAAATTATTGATTATCCCTCTACGTCGCAAAATACTATTTAGCATCGGTTACAATCGGAAAGTTCATTTCAACAATAAACTCTTTTTTTTCTATTTTTGCTTCAATCTCTCCATCCATCCGACTAACCAACTCCTTTGCAATAGATAGTCCCAATCCAGTAGATGTTTTACTTCTGGCAACATCTGCTTTATAAAATCGCTCAAATACCTGATCTATATTAATCTGTTCTGGATGTGTAACCTGATTGCTGATTCTAAGCACCGCCTGATTTTGATCACGTTCCAACACAATGCTAATCTTCTTTTCTCCATGATCCAGCCCATTTTTTATCACATTCTGGATAACACGGCAGAGTCCCTGCCTGTTTCCATGTATATACAACTGTTCTTCCGTAATCTGAATATCCGGCTGAATTTCCATTCTTACCCATTCATCATAGTATGAAAAAACTGTTTCTTTCAAAATCCGGTTCATACAGCACAATGTCAATTCCAAACTGTAAGATTCGTTTTTTAACTTTGTAAACATAAAAAGTTCTTCCAACATTTCATTCAGACTATGAATTCTTTCGTGGATAATGCTTAAATAACGTTTCTGATCCTCTATATTTTCACATTCTTCCATTAGCTGGAAATATCCGTCCAAAGATGTCAGTGGTGTGCGGATATCATGAGAAAGATTTGTATAAGTGTCCGCAATCAGAGCTTCTTTCTCCTGATAATGCTGCTTCTCTTTTCTTCGCAGTTCCAGAAGCTCATTCAACTTGTCAGAAAGCTTTCCTATTCCACCCACATCAAATTCATGGTTAATCAACATGTTACTGTCATGTTTCATCATAAACGCCAATTGGCGGCAGATGTCTTTCACCTGCCGCTGGTATTTCCACATAATAATAAATTGTAAGATAATAATTCCTGCTAATATCCCAATTACGATATACATCCGTTAAATATCCCTCTTTTGAAAAACAACGCTGCTTACTGATATCATCATAACGATGAACACTATTGCCACACCAAATGCCGCCAAACACTCATTTCCACTCGGCTCCATAGGAAGCAGTGATAATTTTCCTGTTATCGTATACTTATAAATCTGGAAATTCTGAATTCCTATTTTTTGAATAGCACTATTGATCACCCCATACACAATGGTCATTACATTCATGCTAAGACAGACAGCAATGACCATGCTGATTACATTATTTTTCAAAATAATTGCAATCGCCATACAAATCAGCACAAGTGCATAATGAAGAGCCAGTTCAGTCACAAAATAAGATAAAATTGCCTTTGTATTTCCCCATTCCAATTCCCCGAAAACAATACCATTCGCCGCTGCCTGAAATAAGAATGCACCTGCCATTGTCAGTACCGTAAAGACAGCCAAGGCAATTGCCCTGGAAAAAATCAGAGTTCCTCTATTTCTAACCTGACCTCCTATATTCTTAATATATCCGCTACTGATATCCGCTGTTGAAAACAGAACAGTAAAAATCACCAAAAGCAGTGCATACAATTTTCCTTGGGAATTGGCAAAAAAGATATCATATACCGTCACCTTTTCTCCCGGCTCCGTAGGCAGCGTTACCATCATTCCCACATTAATATTATCCACAGTAGGTTCAGTAACCTGCTCCTGTTTCATGGCATCCTTTTCAGTCAAAAGCTCATAATCTGTCTTGCATAAAGATGTTGTAATCAATAATATTGCTGCCAGTACGATCCAGATTACATACATACTTTTGGTTTTAAGCATCCGGTATAAATCCATTTTTATTATATTAAGCATGATCCGCACCTCCCGTCAGATTCAGAAAATAAGTTTCCAGTTCTTCACTGGTTATGGAAATCCCTTTTACCGGAATTCCTGACTTTGCAAGTTCCATATTCAACGCTGCACTTTCATTCAATCGTTCAAAAATATGAATATGCTCTTTATCTGTTACCTGATAGTTGGTAAATCCCATAGAATCCATCACCGGAATCGCCTGTTTCGGATGATCCAATGTCAACTCTATCCGTTCACTGCATCTTCTTATTAATTCTTCTCTTGTAATTTCCTGTAATAAACTTCCATTATGAATAATTCCATAATCAGTAGCAATCTTCGATAATTCCTCAAGAATATGACTGGAAATGCATATTGTCATATTCTTCTCTTTCTGAAGTCTCTGAATCGTATCCCGGATCTCTGCAATACCCTGTGGATCCAATCCATTGATTGGCTCATCAAGAACTAATAAATCTGGTTCTCCAACCAAAGCAAGACCAATTCCCAAACGCTGTTTCATTCCAAGTGAAAAATGTTTTGTTTTTTTCTTTCCCACATCCTCCAGACCGATAATTCTCAATATTTCTTCAATATAACTTTTTTTCTTTATTCCAAACAGCTTGCATTTGATATTCAGATTTTCATATGCAGTCATATTTCCATAAAGTCCCGGTGCCTCAATCAGACATCCTATCCGTGATCGAACTTTTTGCAAATCCTTTCCCTTGTATCCGAACATCTCGATTTCTCCACAAGTTGGCTTGGAAAGTCCACTGATCATCTTCAGACAAGTTGTCTTCCCAGCTCCATTCCGACCGATAAAACCATAAATAGCACCTTTTTTAATATGCATATTGACACTGTCCACAGCTTTATGGTGTCCATATTGCTTAGTCAAATTTCTTGTTTCCAATAACATTTCGCTCAAGTTTTTCATCTCCTTTTTCTTATCTGCATTTATCATAAAGGAATAATCCTAATCAAACGCAAATAAATAGTAAAAAAAGAGTAAAGATTATAGATGAAGACGATAACCGATTCCCCAGACTGTTTCAATATATTCCTCAGATGTAACTGTTTTTATCTTTTTACGAATATTGCTTATATGTACATCCAGAGTTTTTGTTTCACCCATATATGGTTCGTCCCACGCATATTCAAAAATGTCCTCTTTACTGAAAACCTGCTTCGGATTTCTGAGCAGTAATTCTAAAATCGCAAACTCCTGTCTTGTTATCTTAGGAAGTATTTTTCCACCAATGCTGACCTGAAAAGTAGCTTTGTTCAATACCATCTCTCTGAACGAAAGGTTAGATTCTTTTATTTCCTTTTCTTCTGTATGACGAAGCTGTACCTGAATTCTTGCCAGTACCTCTCTGATTTCAAAAGGTTTCGTTATATAATCATCAGCCCCACTAGTTAAAACCTTTACCTTTTCATCCAAGCTATCTTTCGCAGTCAAAACAATAACCGGAAGATTTCCCTTTTTCCGTATTTCCTCCAGAACTGCTTCTCCTGTAATTCCCGGCAACATCAAATCCAGCAACACCAGTGCATAGCTATGCTCCTGCATATTCAAAAGCAGCTTTGCCTCAGTTCCGGAAAACGCCTGCTCACAGGAATAGCCTGCTTTGGATAATGCTTCCTGAAGCAGATTATTGATATTTGTATCATCTTCTACAATCAGTATTTTCTGCATGATAGTTCTCTCCTCTATTTTACACTGTGAAAACATTATTTTCTTGCATTATACGCTTTTCCCTTTTTTCCCGCAATTACTCCCCACAGATCCCCGGAATTCTCCAGTACATAACATACTTTTTGTTCCAGCTGAACTTATAATTTTCAGTATTGCTGTGCTTCCAAGATGCATATATCACTTTTTCCTTACCATTATGCCTTTATTTCTCCATCAGTGCTTTCGCAACCCTTATCCCGCCCACAAATAAAGCCAAACTAGAGCCATTTGATAAAACAAATGCCGGAAACCCCCATAAATACAGATTTTCGGCATTTCTGTCCGTTATTCAAACTCTTGGGCGGAGAGATTAATTTGGTTGTTTCTCGGTACACATTTGTGTGTTTTATTCTTCATATTCATCATATTTTGCATTTTTGTGTACCTCACCCAGAATTTTTAGAGTCAAAATGGAGCCAATTATAATCCAACAAATACATGATGTAATTATGCATTCACATATCAAAAATGCTTAGCTGTGTTTCTTTTAATGAACCAACTTTTCTGATAGTAATTTTGTCATCTTCTTGGACTTGACCACATAGAAGTGGCGATAAAGGATCATATTTAGCAGCATTTGTTTCTACACTTTTCGAACTATAGTTTGCATAACAATATGCACATCCATTTTTACATGTATTATAAGTACCTATTTCAACACTTTCAACACATCCGCATTCTATACGCTGATTCTTATCTTTTTCGACATTTAATTTGCATCCAATAATCTTTTCAATCAATTCTCTATCTATGCAGGAATTATGAACTATACCACATTCATCTAAGTCTATTTTTTCCGCGCAACTTCCAAGCTTTATATTATTATCTGCTGCTATCTTGCTTAATTCCTTAGCAAATTCCCTTAACTCATAATCGCTTAATTCATAACTTAACAGCCCATCCATATTTTTCTTATTCTTAGAATAAATATCCACAAAGCTAATCACACATTTTTCTGTATATCCTCTTAATGCCTCT
>ERZ825137.6428-NODE-6428-length-10272-cov-3.600959_pt1 | contig 10272 bp, 9 predicted proteins | sample MGYA00519873_ERZ825137 | MGnify/ENA primary metagenome ERZ825137 (study PRJEB31778, sample SAMEA3449190) | human gut metagenome | biome: human gut; feature: human-associated habitat; material: faeces | place: United Kingdom | collected 2010/2012 ... | reverse complement strand
TAAGCAGGAACATAAGTGAAAGGAGTCAATTATATGGGACTTATCAGAGCAGGATTAAATGCAGTCAGAGGCACAGTCTCAGACCAGTGGAAGGAATATTTTTATTGTGAGGCGATGAGCCCGGATGTCATGGTAAAAAGAGGACAGAAGAAGACTTCCGGTTTCTTCGCAAATAATAAAGGAAATGACAATATCATTTCTAACGGAAGTGTCATTTCAGTTGCAGACGGGCAGTGTATGATTATTGTGGAACAGGGAAAGATTGTGGAAGCCTGTGCGGAACCGGGCGAATTTACCTACGATACTTCGACGGAGCCATCTGTTTTTTCAGGAAATCTGGGAGATAGTATTCAGGAAACCTTTCAGACGATTGGAAGACGATTTTCCTTCGGTGGTGACACAGCCAAGGACCAGAGAGTGTATTATTTTAATACGAAAGAACTGACAGACAATAAGTTTGGAACACCGAATCCAATTCCATTCCGTGTGGTGGATTCCAAGATTGGACTGGATGTTGATGTGTCGGTACGGTGTTCAGGAGTTTATTCCTATCGTATTGCAGACCCGCTCATTTTTTATACGAATGTATGCGGAAATGTGGCGAGCGAATATACAAGAGATGAATTGGATAAGCAGTTGAAAACAGAATTTATCAGTGCACTTCAGCCGGCATTTGGCAGACTATCTGATATGGAAATGCGTCCAAATCAGATAGTAAGCCACAATACAGAACTGGAAGATGCGATGAATAAAGCACTTTCTGAAAAATGGGGCGCTTCAAGGGGACTTAAGATTGTCAGTATTGCACTTGGTTCCGTGACACTTCCGGAAGAAGATGCTGAGATGATTAAACAGGCACAGCGTACCGCTGTTATGCGAGATCCTTCTATGGCGGCTGCAACTTTAGTGGAAGCACAGGCTGAGGCTATGAAATCAGCAGCTTCCAACAGTGCCGGTGCTATGACTGGATTCATGGGTATGGGAATGGCCATGAATGCAAATGGTGGTGCAAATCCACAGAATTTATTTACTATGGCACAGCAGCAGGCAGCGCAGCAACAGTCAGCACAGCAGGGAATGCAGCAGCAGACAGGACAGCAGGCGGATGCGAATAGCTGGAAATGTTCCTGTGGAGCAGTTTCAACTGGAAAATTCTGCCCGGAATGTGGAGCACCAAAACCTGCCGGAGACGGATGGACTTGTTCCTGTGGAGCGATAAATACAGGGAAATTTTGCCAGAATTGTGGAGCAAAAAGACCGGAGTAATCATTAAAGCGGATTTATTTGTTTTACGAACATGACATTCTGCAGATATCTGGTTTATGGGTATCAGAGAAGAAAAAGGAGAGAACGGGATATGGCAGAATTACGAGAATATAAGTGTCCATGCTGCGGTGGTGCGATCACTTTTGACAGTACCGCCCAGAAATTGAAGTGCCCGTATTGTGACACAGAATTTGAGATGGAAACACTGAAGAATTACGATGCCGAATTGCAAAATGAGCAGGACGATACCATGGAATGGCATACGGAAGCAGGAGGACAGTGGCAGGAAGGCGAGGCAGACGGACTGCGTACTTTCGTGTGCAAATCCTGTGGCGGAGAGATTGTGGGCGATGCAAATACAGCAGCAACATCCTGCCCATTCTGTGGCAATCCGGTGGTAATGATGGGACAGCTTTCCGGTGCGTTAAAACCAGATGTGGTAATTCCGTTTAAACTGGATAAAAAGGCAGCGAAAGCAGGGCTTGCAAGACATTTATCCGGGAAAAAGCTACTTCCGAAAGTGTTTAAAGACCAGAATCATATTGACGAAATCAAAGGAATTTACGTTCCGTTCTGGCTGTTTGACACGGATGCGGATGCAAGAGTGAGATACCGGGCGACCAGAGTGAGATTCTGGAGTGACCGGGATTATGACTATACGGATACCAGTTATTATCTGGTATATCGTGGCGGAAATGTGGGATTTGAACATGTTCCGGTAGATGGTTCTTCGAAAATGGCAGATGATTTGATGGAATCTATTGAACCCTACAATTTTGAAGAAGCTGTTGATTTCCAGACCGCATATCTTGCAGGGTATTTTGCAGATAAATATGATGTAAGTGCGGAAGAAAGTATTGAGCGCGCAAATACCCGCGTGAAGGAATCGACAGAAGAAGCATTTGCGGGAACCGTGCGAGGATATGAAACCGTTGTAGCAGAGAACAGCAGCATCAGGCTCAAAAACGGAACTGCAAAATATGCACTTTATCCGGTGTGGCTGCTGAATACCACATGGAATGGGAAGCAATATACCTTTGCCATGAACGGACAGACAGGAAAATTCGTTGGGGACTTGCCGGTGGATAAAGCGGCAGCGACGAAATGGACGTTGGGATTATCGGTAGTATTCAGCGTGGGTCTGTGTGCCATGGTCTGGATTCTGCATTTCATCGGAATATTGTAAGGGAGGGAAAAGGATGACAAAGAAAGTAATGACAATTCTGTTTGCCCTTTTTCTGTGCCTTGGCATGGCACTTCCGGTTTATGCGGAGGATGGATTTGCAGATGAATATTACCGGGTCAGTGATTCAGCAGGTCTTCTTTCTTATGAAGAAATACAGGTACTGAATGATACACTGGATGAAATCAGTGTACGTCAGAAGATGGATGTGACACTGATCACTGTGGATGGACTGAATGGTTATTCGGTCAGTGATTATGCAGAACAGGTTTATGAGAACTGTAATTTTGGATATGGCTCAGATAAGGATGGAGTTCTGTTGCTTATCAGCATGGAAGACCGTGACTGGTATATTGCAACTCACGGATATGGCATCACTGCATTTACCGATGCAGGAATTGCGTACATAGGAGAACAGATAAAGCCGGATTTGTCAGATGGTAATTATAGTGAAGCCTTTCAGACTTATGCGGAGCTGTGTGACAAATTCATTACACAGGCGAGAAATGGAGAGCCGTATGATAATGGAAGTCTTCCACAAAAACCGCTTTCCGGTCTCTGGATTCCGGCCTGCATAATAATGGGAATTGTGCTGGCACTGATTGTGGTCGGCAGTATGAAGGGACAGCTTCGGACGGTCCGTTTCCAACCGGCAGCCAACAGCTATGTGAAGAGAGGCAGTCTGAATGTTACGGAAAGCCGTGATATGTATTTGTATCACATAGTTACAAGGACTCCGAAGCCAAAAGAAAATGAGCGCTCATCGGGAAGCAGCACCCATGAATCCTCTTCCGGTTCGACTTATGGTGGTGGCGGCGGAAAATTTTAAGCCGGAATCAGCAGACCTACATATCATTTATGGCTTGCTGTACGGTTTCCAAAAATAATTTTGCTGCATTGCTGAATACATTTCTTCGTTTCCATACCAGATTATATTGCACTTCCAAAGGTGGAAATAAGGGTTTGAATACCACACTGCTGTCTAGTTCCGGTGGCAGCAAATCTCTGGTTATCAGGAAACAACCAATATTATTTTTAACAAAAGAAGTGGGACTTCCATGGACGACATTATAGGTTGCCGTAACCGGAAGGCGATTAGGTTCTGTCTGTGCCCAGTCTGCAATGACTTGCTGCAAACCAATACGCCTGTGAAGCATCAGAGGCATTTGCAGCAAGTCTTCTTTGGTAATGTGATCCAAATGTGAAAAAGCGGAATCCTTTTTCATCAGAATGCCCCAGATAGAAGTGTCCGGAAGGGGGAGAAACTCATATTTGGAGGTATCAATAGGCTGAAGCAGGGTAGCAAAGTCCATGTTTCCATGGTCCAGATGTTCCGTAATATCTATGGCATCTCCGCTGTAAAACTGAAAAGTTACTTCCGGGTACCTCGTTCGCATGGAAGATGCTGAGCGGAGAAGTGTTTCCACCGCAGTACCTCCGATGGCAATTTCTCCGGAGATGTCGGTAAAACCGGAGGAAATCTCCCGTTCCGTTTTTTCTACAAGAGAGACAATGTCTTCCGCACGTTTGCGGAGCAGCATTCCTTCTTCCGTCAGTGTGACTTTGCGTTTGCCGCGAATCAGAAGCTGGTTGCCCAGTTCCTGCTCTAATTCCATCATCTGTTTGGACAGAGAAGGCTGAGCAATATGCAGACTCTCGGCAGCTCTGGTAATATTTTCTTCTCTTGCTACGGCTAAAAAATATCTCAATATGCGAATATCCATTTTTCTCCTCCGGTTATAAAAAGCAGATAAATACTTTCTAAATATAGTTGTTTTCGATAAAATGATAGTTTTAATTATAATAGTTTAAGTTGTGCTGTGTATAGTTTACACGAAATTACCATTCCTGTAAACTATGGTAAATGATAGTTTATATATATTTGCTATGTAAAAAAACGATACCTATAATAGTTAAGGCATAAATGTAATTGAGTATACTTAAGATAAAGGATGAAAGGTGATCAGAGTGGAACAGACAGAAACGGCAAAACAAAAAATAGATATGCTGCACGGACCTATTTGGAATAAATTAATCCAGTACGCACTTCCAGTGGCAGCAACCGGAATTCTGGAGCAGCTTTTTAATGCTTCGGATATTGCTATCGTTGGAAACTTTACAGGAGATGCAAAGACCCTGGCGGTGGCAGCAGTTGGTGCGAACAGTCCTATTGTAGGCCTGCTGCTCAACTTTTTTATTGGAATTGCATTAGGAGCAAATGTGGTAATTGCCACTGCTATTGGCAAGAAGGAAGAAGATACGATACATAAAGCAGTACACACTGCGATTATAACTGCACTCATAGGCGGACTTCTGGTAACGGTCGTTGGAGAATTGCTTATCGGCGGTCTGCTGCAAATGCTCAATGTACCAGAGGATGTATATCCTTATGCCCTTTTATATGTGCGAATTTATCTGGCCGGAATGCCAGTAATTCTGCTTTATAACTTTGAGGCTGCTATTTTCCGGAGTGTGGGAGAGACCAAAACTCCGCTTAAAGCGCTGGCAGCAGCAGGAGTGTTAAATGTATTGTTGAATTTATTTTTTGTGATTGTGTTAAAAATGACGGTAAATGGAGTTGCAATTGCAACGGTTATTTCGAATGCAATCAGTTCAATCTTACTGTTTGTTAAACTGGTGCGCACAGATAGTGTGGTCCGTATCCGCAGACAGGAGCTAAGATTTGATAAGAGGATTTTTAAAAAGATTATACAGATTGGTCTGCCGGCCGGAATTCAAAGTGCAGTATTTTCCGTGGCAAATATTGTAATCCAGTCTGCAGTCAACAGCCTGGGAACCGTTGTCATTGCAGCTTCCAGTGCAGCATTTAATATTGAAATCTTTGCTTACGATGTGCTAAATTCTTTCAGTCAGGCATGCACCACATTTACAGGACAGAATTATGGAGCAGGACAGTTGAAACGCTGCCGTAAGGTATTGATTTTATGCATCATAGAAGATGCCATTGCCACAGCCACAGCGATTGTACTGGTATTGTTATCCGGAAAAATGATGCTTTCTGTTTTTAACAACGATCCACAGGTTATTGAACTTGGATATACCAGACTTCTGATGTTATTTTCTGCTTATACGTTCAGTATGCTGTATGAGAATTTGTCGGGATATCTTAGAGGATTCGGAATATCCGTGTTGCCGGCAATTCTCACAATTATCGGTGTATGTGGGGTACGACTGCTCTGGATTGCAACGGTATTTCCGGGTCACAGAACATTTAAAGCAATCATGGCTGCTTATCCGGTCAGTCTGTCATTTACGGCACTTTTGATGTTGATAGCGGTTATGGTATGCCGGCCATCGAAAAAATTAATGAGAAAAACAGAACAATAAGTTCTGTTGGTAACAAAAAACCTGAAGAATAAGGCACTTGGCTGTATTTTATTCCTCAGGTTTTTAACATTTACTTGGTAAAAAAACTGTGCTAGAATATATAGAATAAGCGAAAAAACAGGAGAACATCAAATGGAAACAATAGATGAGGAAACGATGGACAGACTCCGGGAAGAACTGGATGAAATTGATAATCAGATGACTGCACTTTACGAGAAACGGATGAAAGTATGTGAGCAGGTGGCTGATTATAAAATCCAGAATGGACTGCGTGTTTTTGACAAGGCAATCGAAAAAGAAAAATTAGATTTTGTAATAGAAAAGGGGACCACCGAATTTAATAAGAAGGGCATACGTGAGTTGTATGAGCAGCTGATGTCCATGAGCAGGAAAGTGCAGTACCGGAAATTGATGGAAGAAGGAGCGCTTGGACGGCTGCCGTTTATCGGGTTTGATAAGCTGGAAACAGAAGGAGTCCGTGTGGTGTTTCAGGGAGTAGAGGGTGCTTACAGTCAGGCTGCCATGAAGCAATATTTTGGGGAAGATACGAAGAATTTCCATGTGGGAACTTTCCGGGAAGCCATGGAAGCGATTGAAGAAGGTTCGGCTGATTATGCAGTGCTTCCGATTGAAAATTCTTCAGCAGGTGCAGTAGACCAGGTGTATGATCTGTTGGTTGAATTTGAAAATTATATTGTAGGGGAAGTAATTATCCCGATTGAGCATATGCTGGTCGGTCTGCCGGATGCATCGATTCGTGAGATTCAGACTGTTTTTTCCCATCCACAGGGCTTAATGCAGACCGCAAAGTATCTTGATAAGCATCCGAAGTGGCGACAGATTAGTGTGGCGAATACAGCAGTTGCGGCGAAAAAAGTGCTGGAAGATGAGGATGTGACCCAAGCAGCAGTGTGCAGTGAATACGCAGCCAGACTTTACGGGTTACAGATTCTGGCCAGAAAGATTAATTTTGAGTCAGATAATTCCACCCGCTTTATTGTAATTACCAATCAGAAAATCTTTTTGAAACAAGCAGGAAAGATTAGTATTTGCTTTGAACTTCCTCATGAAAGCGGTTCCCTTTACCGTTTGCTGTCTCATTTTATATATAACGATTTGAATATGACAAAGATTGAGTCTCGTCCGGTAGAGGGCAGAAAGTTTGAATATCGTTTCTTTGTGGATTTTGATGGAAATCTTGCCAATCCTGCTGTGAAGAATGCAATTCGGGGATTGCGGGAAGAAGCACTTAACTTAAAAATACTCGGAAATTATTAGAGTGGGAGAGGAAGCTGAAGATGAGGATGAATGAAATGATTTTATATCGCAATATGGAACAGGAAGAATTACTTCAGAACATGGTGTTACTGATGAAATATGCAGGAAGTGAGGAGTATGACGAGGAGACATTAAGAGAAATCTGGTATGATACGATTCATGGACTGGTAGAACTGGCAGCAAGCCATGGGTTTGAAGGAAATCTTTGGCATAATTATATTACTTTTTTATTGGCTGACAGTGAAAATGCATACAGTACAGCCTGTGAGATCACAGGATTTGCCGAGGGCAGCATCAATGACGCAGCACTTCACGATTTTGCGATTTTTCGGGAATTTTTTAACTATGATTTAAAGAGCTTGGAAGAACGTCTTGGTGTTTCCAACCTGAAATTCATCGAAAATTATCATCAGGCAGGGGCACATGGCAGTGTGTATAACAAGCGGATTCGTGACCGGATCTGTGAACTGAACCGGCGTCTGGAACAAGCAGAAACCGCAGAAGAATTTAAACAGATTACCACAGAATTTTATGGAGAGTTCGGGGTCGGTAAATTCGGACTCCACAAGGCATTTCGTATTGAAGAAGTGAATGGAAAGACAGAAATTGTGCCGATTACGAAGATTGCCCATGTACATCTGGATGATCTGGTGGGATATGAGCTTGCAAAACAGAAGCTGATTGACAATACAGAGGCATTTGTCAAAGGGAAGCGTGCAAATAACTGTCTGTTGTTCGGTGATGCAGGAACAGGAAAATCTTCCTCTATCAAGGCAATCCTGAATCAGTATTATGACCAGGGGCTTCGTATGATTGAGGTGTATAAGCACCAGTTCCAGAATCTGAATGATGTGATTGCACAGATTAAGAACCGGAATTATAAATTTATCATTTATATGGACGATCTTTCTTTTGAAGAATTTGAAATTGAATATAAATATTTAAAAGCTGTAATTGAAGGCGGTCTGGAGAAGAAGCCAGATAATATTCTGATTTATGCTACCTCTAACAGAAGACACCTGATTCGGGAGACCTTTAAAGATAAGCAGGACCGTGACGAAGAATTGCATACCAATGATACCGTTCAGGAGAAACTGTCCCTGGTGGCAAGATTCGGTGTGACCATTTATTATGGAAAACCGGATAAAAAGCAGTTCCAGAAAATTGTACAGACACTGGCAGAGAGAAATCACATTTCTATACCAGAGGAGGAACTCTTATTAGAAGCAAATAAATGGGAACTGAATCATGGCGGCTTAAGCGGAAGATGTGCACAGCAGTTTGTAGATTATCTGCTTGGAAAAGAGTAGGCTGTTTTCATGGTACACTTTGGGAAAAGGCAGGTTTTCATTGCACTTTCAGATAGAAATTGATATACTGAAAAGTAATGATTTGGAGGAATTTAAACATGAAATGGAATAAATTTAGATTAAAAACGACCACAGAGGCAGAAGATATCGTAAGCAGTATGTTGATGGATCTGGGGATTCAGGGGATTGAGATTGAAGACAAGGTTCCCATGACTCAGGCAGAAAAGGAGCAGATGTTTGTAGATATTCTGCCGGAAACTGATGTGGACGACGGAGTGGCTTATATCAGTTTCTACCTGGAAGAAGAGGATGACAAGGAGAAAGTACTGGCAGATGTCCGTGCGGAATTGGAAGATATGCGCACCTATGTAGAAGTGGGAAGCGGTGAAATCGAGGAATCTCAGACCGAGGATGTGGACTGGGTCAATAATTGGAAACAGTATTTCCACCAGTTCTATATTGACGATATTCTGGTGATTCCATCCTGGGAAGAAATCAAGCCGGAAGACGAAGGAAAAATGGTGGTACACATTGACCCGGGCACTGCATTTGGAACCGGAAAGCATGAGACCACCCAGCTTTGTATCCGCCAGATTCGCAAGTACGTGAAAGAAGATACCATGATTTTAGATGTGGGCTGCGGAAGCGGTATTCTTGGGATGATTGCGCTGATGATGGGTGCAAAACACAGCGTGGGAACAGATTTGGATCCATGTGCCATTGACGCAACCCGTGAAAATATGGAAGTAAATGGAATTTCGAACGACCGCTATGAAGTGATGATTGGAAATATCATTGATAATAAAGAAGTGCAGGATAAGGTTGGATATGAGAAATACGATATTGTCGTAGCAAATATTCTGGCTGAAGTGCTGGTTCCGCTTACACCGGTTATTGTAAATCAAATGAAAAAAGGTGCAGTGTACATTACAAGTGGAATTATTGAAGAAAAAGAGAATACGGTTGTCCAGGCAGTGAAAGCGGCAGGATTGGAAGTGCTGGAGGTAACACATCAGGGTGAATGGGTTTCTGTGACAGCACGGAAGAATTAAGCAGAGGAGTAAGAATATGCAGCATTTTTTCGTAATTCCGGAACAGGTTGGAGAAACGGAAATTTATGTGACCGGTCAGGATGTGAACCATATGAAAAATGTACTCCGGATGAAAATCGGGGAACAGGTGGAAATCAGTGACGGAAATAATAAAAAATATCTTTGTGAAGTGTCTGCTTATGAAGATGACCAGGCGGTACTTAAGATTCTGGAAACCAGAGAAGCGGATACAGAATTAAAGTCGAAGGTATATCTGTTTCAGGGGCTTCCGAAGAATGATAAGATGGAATTGATTGTGCAGAAAGCTGTAGAACTTGGTGCTTATGAAGTGATTCCGGTAGCCATGAAGCGGTGCGTAGTCAAACTGGATGCAAAGAAAGCGGCGAAGAAAGTGGAGCGCTGGAACAGCATTTCGGAAAGTGCCGCAAAGCAGGCGGGAAGAAGTCTGATTCCCAGAGTATCCGAAGTGGTTTCCTATCAGGAAGCACTGGAAAGGGCGAAGAAACTGGACGTGATTCTTCTTCCTTATGAGCTTGCAGAAGGAATGGCTGAGACAAAGCAGTTTCTCCATCAGATTCAGCCCGGGCAGTCGGTGGGAATTTTCATAGGACCGGAAGGCGGCTTTGAGCGGGGAGAAGTAGAACAGGCTATGGCAGATGGTGCACATCCGGTTACGCTTGGTAGAAGAATTCTTAGAACAGAGACCGCAGGATTTACCATGCTTTCGATATTGATGTTTGAACTGGAGTCATAGGATATGCGCCAGTGCGTCCATGAAAGCATAAGATAGTAAAAAGAAGATTTGGGAGAAGAAAATGGAAGTATATTTGGACAA
>ERZ825137.6421-NODE-6421-length-10284-cov-2.555382_pt1 | contig 10284 bp, 8 predicted proteins | sample MGYA00519873_ERZ825137 | MGnify/ENA primary metagenome ERZ825137 (study PRJEB31778, sample SAMEA3449190) | human gut metagenome | biome: human gut; feature: human-associated habitat; material: faeces | place: United Kingdom | collected 2010/2012 ... | reverse complement strand
CCTTTACCATGGCGTAGCGTATTATCTTATCGCCTAGCCGGTAGCCCTGCTGAAGCACCTCTACAACTTCGTTTTCGCCGTAAGAGGTATCTTCAGTATGCATGACCGCGTTATGAATATTCGGGTCAAACTGTTCGCCCTTCTCTCCGAAAGACTCTATTTTAAGCTTTCCGAGCACGTCCGGCAGGCTGTTCAGTATCATGCCGACGCCCTCGGCCACCTTTTCGGGATTGGTATACTGTGTGGCCCTTTGCAGGTTGTCTATAAGAGGCAGTAGCTCCTTCACGCTGTCCGCTGCCGCGTCGGAGTAAATTCCTTCCCGCTCCTTCTGACTGCGTTTGCGGAAGTTATCATATTCTGCGGCAAGTCTAAGATATTTGTCATTTGCCTCATCTGCCGCTTTTTTTGTCTCTTCCAACTGGTTCTTCAGAGCTGCAAGCTCACTCCGCAGTTTTTTTGCTTCCTTGGAAGCGTCCTGCTTTTTGTCTTTTTTCTGCTGCTCTTTCTGAACATCCTTTTCGGCGTTGATCTTGTCAGTGCCGGTTGAAGGCTCAGTCTGTGAGCTTTTTTTATTTTCATTCATATCAGCCATATTTATGCTCTTCCTTTCGTCTTATCATACTTCTGTGCTGCCGCCGTCCTTCAGGGTCTTTCCCTCTCCGGATTCTGCGCTTTCCTCCAGCACGTCCGACAGGCTGTTGGTTATACCGTCTATTGTTGAAATCACTTTTCCGTAATTCATTCTGGTAGGACCTATCACTCCGATAGCCCCTATATTGCGGCCCTGTTTTACCACCGGCTTGAATACCAGGGTGGAATTGTCCATTATTATCACCGGATTTTCGCTGCCGATATAAACATGAACGCCGTCTTCCGGCTGCCCCGACGGCATCATAGGCGCTGTGTCGCCGGATATGAGCTGAAGAAGGTCTTCCTTTCTCTCAAGCATCTCAAGCATCTCGCGGAGTCTGCCGATATCATAGAACTCCGGATACGACAGAAGTCTGTTGACTCCGTCTATTTTCAGATCTCCGCCGGAGGCTGTGCTGATGGTCTGGCATATACATTTTACTACCGGGTCCACCAGAAAAGCATACTCCGCCATTGCGCTTTCTATCTGCATCAGAAGCGGCAGGGTAAACTGATCCCCCGTAATGCCCGTCAGCCTCATGTTCAGCAAAGCGCAAAGCTTTTTCAGCGCTTCCTCAGGAACCGGACGCTGGCTGACTATGTTCTGTGTGCGGACAGCGCCGCCGGCAGTGACCATTACCAGCACCAGGCTCGTAGAGTCCACCGGAATCAGCTCGTATTTCTTAACCGACATTGCCGCAATCCTGGGACGTACTGCAAGAGCGGTATAATTGGTCATGCTCGCCGCAAGGCGCATGGCAGTATCCAGAATGGAATCTATCTCCGCCTGCTTTGCCCTGAGCGCTTCCTTGAGCCTTTCGGCCTCGGCGCCCCTCATTCTGTAGCGCTCAACTAAAGAGTCTACATAAAACCTGTATCCGGCCTCGCTGGGCACACGGCCGGCCGACGTGTGGGGCTGCTCAAGGTATCCCATAGCTTCCAGCTCCGCCATTTCGTTGCGTATGGTGGCGGAGGAGTAGGGAAACTTGCCGGTCTGCGTCAGGTACTTGCTGCCTACCGGCTCACCGTTCTCTATATGAGCGTCGACAATGGCCTTGAGTATCAGCTTCTTTCTTTCGCTGAGGGATCCATCGTCCTGTCTCACGGTTCTCTCCCCCTTCTCTTTAGCACTCATTATGTCCAAGTGCTAATCTTTGTATTAAATTTACCACTGCTCACCGGGAAAGTCAATAATAATATAAATATTTAATGTGAATTTTTTGTAAACGCAGACCCAGAGTGCCAAAAACAATGCATAAATATCAGGTTCAAATTAACAGCGATTCTATTGACAAACAGCCGGGGCATATTTATAATTGTAATGTTAATAAAGAAAAGCGAGGCTCGCCATGTATAACATAGGTATAGACTTGGGCGGCACAAACATTGCCGCGGGAATCGTCGATGAAAACTACAGCATAATTCTCAAGGATTCCACCCCCACCAAAGCCGCAAGAAGCGCAGATGAAATCGCCGCTTCCATTGCCGGACTTTGCAAAGAGCTGGTGTCAAAGGCCGGTCTTTCAATGGAAGATATCGGCAGTATCGGTATTGCAACGCCCGGCACTGCCAACTGCGAAACCGGTGAGATCATATATGCAAACAATCTTCCTTTCCGCCACTACCCAATGCAGCAGAAGCTGTCTCAGCTTCTGGGAACAGATAAAAGGGTGTACATAGAAAACGACGCCAACGCCGCCGCAAAGGCGGAAAGCGTTGCCGGCGCGGCCAAAGGAACAAAGTATTCCGTTACAATTACGCTGGGTACCGGCGTAGGCGGAGGCATCGTCATTGACGGAAAGGTGTATTCCGGCTTTAACTTTGCCGGCGCGGAGCTTGGCCACACGGTTATCGTGCGCAACGGCCGTCAGTGTACCTGCGGCAGACGCGGATGCTGGGAGACCTATTCCTCGGCCACCGGACTTATCCAGACGACAAAGGACAAGATAGAGGAGTGCCGCGGTTTTGACCGCTATACCCTCATGGACGATATGATAGGCCATGACCTTAAGAAGATATCCGGCAAAACGGCATTTCAGGCTATGCGTAAAAACGATCCTGCCGCCTGCGAGGTAGTAGACGAGTACCTCGACTATCTTGTTACCGGACTTGTAAACATAATCAATATTTTCCAGCCCAATGTCCTTGCTATTGGCGGCGGTATATCAAACGAGGGCGACAGTCTTATAGACATGATAAAGGATAAGGTTTTTGCACAGACCTATTCACGTGACGGCACCCCTCAGTGCCAGCTGAAGATCGCGCAGCTTAAAAATGACGCGGGCATTATCGGAGCAGCTGCTCTGGGTATGTAAAACACGGCATAAAAACGCTGACGCCTGCGGATATCCGCAGGCGTCAGCGTTTTTATTTATGTACGTCAGCTGTCAAATCTGGTCTCCACTACCTTCTGACAGCATTGCGGAGAATATCTCCAATACGACATGTGGCGCACGCTGCCCACATCGACAAAATACCTGAGCTCCTGACGGCGGGGCGCGAATCTGGAATCAATTATAACAAGCTTCACTTTCATCCTCTCCGGAATAATGTTCTTTATAAACACCGAGCAGCTGTCGCCTGCCCGGACCCCGTCCCTCAGCTCGGCAAGGCCGGCAAGATTGGGCGAAAGCTCTACGAAAACGCCGTAATCCTCCACGCTGCGCACAACTCCGGCCACTGTGGAGCACGGGGAAAATGTGGCAGCGTTTTCCTCCCATGTGCCTAAAAGCTCTCTGAGGCTCATATATATCCGGCCCGTGTCCCCGTCTATGCTTTTTACCACTGCGTGTATGCGCTGCCCCGGAGTCAGCCTGTCGGACGGATGAAATATACGGGATACTGAAATACAGTCAACGCATATGAGAGAAACTATCCCGCAGCCTATATCCACAAAAGCGCCAAAGGGATCAAGATGTGTGACCGCGGCCGGAATTATGTCGCCCGGTGTAAGATGGGATATGTAATTCGCGGCGCATTCGCGCTGAGCGTCCCTGCGTGACAGCAAAACAGTGGGACGGCTTCTCGGCGGTGTGGCCAGTATATTCTTTACCTTGAAGCAAACCGGCTTTCCCACTCTGGTAATAACCGCAATATCCTTGCTTTTGTCCGGGCTGTACATGGCCTCTTCTTTAGGTATTAAGCCGTCGGCGAAGCCCAGATCCACGTGAAGCGTCATATCTGTGCAGTCGCACACCTTTACAACAGCCTCCAGTATCACTCCCCTGCGCATTGCTCTTTCAAGCATATGTATGGAGGAAAGATACATAATGTTCTGTTCTGTACCCATAAGTCCCCCCTCCGGCAGATACAGATTGTCGTGCAAACGTCTTCTTTGATTATCCATACTGTTTTCCTTTCCCAATTCACGCTTATACTTGTACATTTTATGAGGATGCCCGGGGAATTATAACCTGTAGTACAAAGGGTTAAGCGAGGGTATCCACAATGCAAAAAAATCTGAACGAAACGCTTACGCAGACGGCTCTGCTTTTAGGAGGCAGCGCTTTATTCGGGCTGTCTGTCAATATGTTTATCACGCCCGGTGGGATAACCATGGGCGGATTTACGGGTATTGCAACCACAATGGAGCATTTTCTGCATACACCGGTAGGTCTTATGATACTGCTTTTGAACATCCCTGTCATAACTCTGGAATGGCGTCTTTCGGGATTCGGATCGGTATGGCGCACAGCTGTCGGAGTAGTAGGAACATCGCTTATGACGGACGCGCTTCGCTTTCTTCCTCCCGCAAGCACAGATCCGCTGCTTTGCGCGGTCGGCGGAGGCCTGTTTATGGGAGCCGGGAGCGGTCTTTTGATAACGAGAGGCTTCACTACCGGCGGCAGCGATCTGTGCGCATTACTGATACGGAGAAAAGCCCCCGGTTTTTCCACAGGCCGTATTATTCTGCTGTTGGACGCGGCTATTATTTCCGGCTGCGCTGTCATCAGCGGAAACTACGCCGGAATATTTTATTCGTTTGTGGCCGTTTGGTGCTACAGCACCGCATTTGACAAAACCGTCGACGGAATCGGGAATGCCAAATTTGCCCTGATCGTTTCGGAAATGGGAGAAACGGTAGCAAAAGAAATATCTGAGAATCTCTGCCGCGGCGTGACGATCATTGCCTGCCGCGGCTGGTATTCCCAAACTGACCGTCAGGCGCTTTTCTGCACTGTAAAGCGCTCTCAGGTATACGAACTGTGCAAAGTGGCGCGCCGCTGCGATCCTTCGGCTTTTGTAACCGTAGGTAACGCCTCCGCCGTATACGGCGAGGGATTCTCGGAAATAGAAGACGGCGGCGAAAAAAAATAAGCCTTTGCCCGCTATTGAAAAAAAACCGGTGTTATGGTAAAATATTCAGGCAGTAATGTATTGAAAGGAAGTAACCGTATGGAATACTATTATTCCGATAAGCTTGCGAGCCTGAAGCCCTCCGCTATACGCGAAATATTCAAGAGCCTTTCAGACCCCTCCATTATAAGTCTTGCCGCAGGCAATCCCTCCCCTCAGTCTTTTCCTGTAGAGGATCTGTCCGAAATTGCCGCGGATATATTTAAAAGCACTCCTACCCAGGCGCTTCAATACAGCGTCACCGAAGGCTATCCTCCGCTGAGACAGGCTGTTCAGGAACGGATGAAGAAGAAATTCAATATTGACCGCGACGGAGACATGACTATCATAACCTCCGGCGGTCAGCAGGGTATTGAGCTTGCCTGCAAAGCCCTGTGCAACGAAGGAGACACTGTAATATGTGAGGATCCTACGTTTATAGGCGCGCTGAACGCGTTCCGCTCCTGCGGAGCGAAAACCGTGGGCCTACCCGTGGGAGAAGACGGAATAGACGCGGCGGAACTCGACAGACTTATTTCGAACACGCCAAGCGCAAAACTGGTATACCTTATACCAACCTTCCAGAACCCCGGCGGATTCACCACATCCCTGGAAAAGAGAAAGGCGATATATAAAGTCTGCGCCTCCCACGGGATTATGATCCTTGAAGACAATCCTTACGGAGAACTGCGGTTCGCAGGCGAGAACATACCCACGCTGAAATCAATGGACACAGAGGGCATAGTGCTTTATTCCTCATCATTTTCAAAAATACTGTCGGCCGGTATGCGCATAGGATACATGTGCGGCCCGGAGCCGGTGGTTCAGAAAATGGTTGTGGCCAAGCAGAGCGAAGACGTTCACACAAATATATTCTTCCAGATGCTTACCTACAGATATATGACAGAAAGAGACCTTGATGCTCACATTGCGGCGATAAACCGTCTTTACGGTGCAAAATGCGCCCTGATGCTCGATACTCTTGACAGAAATATGCCTGAAGGCGTTACCTATACGCGTCCTCAAGGAGGTCTGTTTATCTGGATGACTCTGCCGGACAAAATAGATATGATGGAATTCGTCCGCCGTGCGCTTGAAAAGAAAGTAGCCGTCGTACCCGGAAATACTTTCCTTTGCGATGAGAACGGCAGAACAAATTCTGTACGTCTCAACTATTCCACTCCCTCGGACGAGGAAATAGTCGCCGGATGCGAGCGGCTGTCCGACACTGTCCGTGAAATGCTGGCCGAATAAGCGCGGCAACCTGTTAAACCTAAGAGGATTTTAAATGTTTATCGACAAAATCGAAATTTATGTCAAGGCCGGAAACGGCGGAAACGGCTGTGTATCATTCAGACGTGAAAAATACGTTTCCCACGGCGGTCCTGACGGCGGAGACGGCGGAAACGGCGGAAATATCATTTTTCGCATTGACGAGGGGGCAAATACCCTTCTGGCATTCCGCTACAAGAGGAAATTTGCCGCTGAATCCGGCTCGAACGGAGCCGGATCAAAGTTCCACGGAAAAAACGGCGCTGACACAGTTATACTTGTCCCTCGCGGAACGCTTATACGTGACTCGGCAACCGGCGCGATCATAAAGGATATGTCCGACAACGAGGACTTTGTGCTCTGCCGCGGCGGCAGAGGCGGTTGGGGCAACAGGCATTTTGCCACAGCCACAAGACAGGCGCCAAGATTCGCCAAGGACGGACTTCCCGGCGAAGAGCGCACTGTTCTTCTGGAGCTTAAGCTTATTGCCGACGTAGGTCTGGCAGGACTTCCGTCTGCCGGAAAAAGTTCTCTGCTTGCAGCTGTGTCCGCCGCCCGACCGAAAATCGCCCAGTATCATTTTACCACCCTTGAACCAAGCCTCGGAGTGGTGAGCGCAGGAGAGGAAAGCGGATTTGTAATGGCGGATATCCCCGGCCTTATAGAGGGTGCCGCCGACGGTGCCGGTCTGGGGCACGACTTTCTTCGCCATATAGAGCGCTGCCGCCTGCTGGTTCAGGTGGTGGACGCCTCCGGCCTTGAGGGACGGGCTCCGGCAGAGGATTTTGACACAATAGACAGGGAGCTGGCGGATTTTTCACCGTCACTTGCAGCCCTGCCAAGAATCGTTGCCGCAAACAAATGCGACCTTTTGACGCCGGAAAGCGACGAGGCTGTAGAAGCCCTTCGCCGCCGCGCCGAGGAAAAGGGCTATCCGTTTGTTAAAATATCGACCGCAACCAGAGAAGGGCTTAAAGAGCTGCTTGAACGGATAGTAAAAGCTCTTGAGGTCTTGCCTCCGGTAGTTGTATACGAGCCTGAAATGCTGCCAGAGGACGACCCTGATCTTGCCGATTCGGGTCTTCCCTCGGATACGGTGGTTACAAGAGCGGATGACGGAGCCTTTGTATGCAGCGGAAAATGGCTTGAAAAGCTTTGCGGAAGAGTATATTTTGACGACAGAGAATCACTTATGTATTTCCAGAGATCGCTGACAAACGAAGGGATTATAGATAAGCTTCGTCAGGCAGGATGCGGAGAAGGCGACACAGTCCGGATGTTTGATATTGAATTTGATTTTGTTGACTGAGCTGTCCGGCGGCTGTCCCGTTTGGGATAGCCGCCGCTTGCTATTTTGGAGGAATTATGACCCTGCCTGAAGAATTTGTCCGCAGAATGAAAGCTCTTATGGGTATAAAATACCCGGCCTTTGCCCGTGCGCTGACCGAGACTGCCGCTGTAAGAGCTTTAAGAGTAAACACGGTAAAAACCAGCGAAAGCCGATTTCAGGAGCTATGCACACTGAGCCTTTCCGGTTCCGGGGTTCAGGGTTGCTATATATTCAATGAAGATAAAATAGGCGCCGATCCGCTGCATTTTGCGGGCGCTTATTATGTTCAGGACCCTTCCGCCGCCGCAGCCGTTGCTGCGGCAGCGGAGTACATACGGCCGGATATGCTTGCGCTTGATATGTGCGCTTCTCCCGGAGGAAAGTCTACGCAGCTTGCCGCGTACCTCGAAAACGGTGCGCTGGTTTCCAATGAAATTGTACCGCAGAGATGCCGCATACTTCGGGGGAATATAGAACGTCTGGGTATCAAAAACGCCGCCGTTACCTGTTTGGAGCCTTCACAGCTTGCAGTGCTGTGCCCGGGACTGTTTGACTTTGTGCTTTGCGACGCGCCCTGCTCAGGTGAGGGAATGTTCCGCAAATATGAGGAAGCTCTGCTGAACTGGACTCCTGCAAATGTTGAAATGTGCGCGGCACGGCAGGCGGATATACTGGACAGTGCGGCCGCGACCGTAGCTCCCGGCGGGTATCTCTTGTATTCCACCTGTACGTTTTCCGTAGAGGAAAACGAAATGAACGTTGACTCTTTTCTTCGCCGTCATCCCGACTTTTATCTGGCGCGGCCTGCCGAAAGCATTGTCAATATAACCGCAGACGGAATAGATTTTCCCGGATGCAGAAACGATATGAGCTTTTGCAGAAGATTTTATCCTCATCTGTCGCCGGGAGAGGGGCAGTTCATCGCTATAATGCGTAGAAATTCCGATATTGCCGTTACATCTGCAAAAAGCAGAAGATCTGTGGGAACGAACACTTCAAAGCAGGCTGACAGGAACAGATTATCCGTGCTTAAAGGGGCGGAGGCAAGGGCTTGCGCTGAATTTTTGGAAAGCATTATTGAAAAGTCAGAAAGATCAACTGCGGTCAGACGGCTCAGAAACGATATAATGCTGCTGCCGGAGCCTATGACCCGTCTGCCCGACGGGCTTCCGGCAGTACTGTGGGGTATCTGCGCCGGCACGGTAACGCCCTCCGGCAGAGTGGAGCCCCACCATCATCTTTTTTCGGCATCAGGTTCTCATATGACAAACCGTCTCTCACTGTCCCTTGACGATCCAAGGCTCAGGGCGTATCTGCGCGGAGAAACTGTTGAATGCGACTGCAATATGCGGTCCTGGTGCGCTATACTTGCGGAGGAAGTTGCGCTGGGCGGCGGCAAGGCTGTTTGTGGGACCATGAAAAATCATTATCCAAAGGGTTTGCGTCTCAGAGACGCATAACGTCGGGTAAACGGTCGATAAGAGTTGACTTATTATTGCTTTGATGTTATAATACTGAAAAATAATCTGCCACCGGGTAGAGAGATGCTCAGGCATCCGTTTGCACATCGTCAGGTCACAGAAGATGTGTATGCGGATGCCTGTTTTTATGGAGTGTTTTTATGCCGTGTTTAAAAAAACTGATTCATTACTTTTCTTTTGGCGAAATGATGTTGTGGTGCTTTTCAGCCGCGCTGATCGTTCTCTGGGTTCTGGCAAGCATGGAAAACACTAAATACATATCTGTTGTCGTTTGCTTTGCAGCCTTTACGGTAAACGACATATACGGTTTTATAAACTGGCAGAAAATGAAGGCGCGGCAAACAGGCGGACGCTAATATTTTCTGCAAACAAATCTGAAGCGTCGCCTTCTGTCAAACGCAAATATCCGGGGCAAAAAAGCCCCGGATATTATATCTTAACTGCTATAAGCTGTAAACGCCGTATTCTCCGCCGCATCCAAGCTGCGCTTCTATACGCAGAAGCCGATTGTACTTGGCTACTCTCTCACTGCGGCAGGGAGCGCCGCATTTTATAAAACCGGCGTTCGTGGCAACTGCAATATCTGCAATTGACGTGTCCTCCGTCTCGCCGCTTCTATGTGACACTATGGTCCTGTATCCGGCGCGGGCCGCCATACGCATAACCTCCAGTGTTTCACTTAGAGTGCCGATCTGATTCGGCTTTATTAATATTGCGTTCCCGGCGCCTCCGGCAATTCCGTGTGCAAGTCTTTTGCTGTTGGTTACAAACAAATCGTCCCCTACAAGCATCATTTTTTTACCCAGGACATCGGTCATTTTCTTCCATCCTTCAAAGTCGTCTTCGCCGAGTCCGTCCTCGATCGATGCTATGGGATATTTTTCCGAAAGTTTTCCGTACAGTTCTACAAGCCCTGAGGAATCAAAGGTCCTGCCGCTTTTCGGCATTACATATTCTCCGCCGGAACACCACTCGCTGGCGGCGGCGTCAATTGCAATTTTTACCCGGTCCGTATCATAGCCCGCTTCATTTATTGCGCTGACCAGATAGTCAAGAGCTTCCTCTTCACCGGAAACATCCGGGGCGTATCCGCCTTCGTCGCCGACAGCAACGCTTTTTTTGTCTTTGCGCAGGATCCTGCCCAGAGCCGCATATATTTCGCAGCCTGCGCGCAAAGCCTCGGAAAAACTGTCAAAACCGGCAGGCATTATCATGAATTCCTGAACGTCAACGGTA
>ERZ825137.6415-NODE-6415-length-10289-cov-4.839457_pt1 | contig 10289 bp, 9 predicted proteins | sample MGYA00519873_ERZ825137 | MGnify/ENA primary metagenome ERZ825137 (study PRJEB31778, sample SAMEA3449190) | human gut metagenome | biome: human gut; feature: human-associated habitat; material: faeces | place: United Kingdom | collected 2010/2012 ... | reverse complement strand
CTATAACTTTTTTAATATTGCCACTTTTTCCCATATCAAAAACAACAATGTTTATATTATTGTCATAACAAAGGGTTGCGGCAGTAAGATCCATTACCTCTAAATGATTTTTTATTAATTCATCAAAGGTAATTTTTGTCGTGTTTTCTGAGGTGTATAATCGAAAATTAAAATATAAATAGGGTATTGAAATTGAAAAAGCAATATGTTAAAATTATATTATAGAAAAGAGAGGGGATTTATGAGCGAAATTTTGTTGAGACTTGACAACAAATTCATCAAAGATGAGAGCAGTTTGCATGATTATGCTGTGCTTTATGCAAGATATTTGGTGACAGGTGATTTTGAAGAAATCGAAGAAGCAATGAAAAAACTTGCAAGAAAAGGACAGTTGCATGCATTGTCGGCTTATTTATTTGCGAAAAATCCGCTTGAAAGAGATAAAGAAATGGTCGCTCTTGCAACTGAAATAGAAAAAAGAGCTGATTTAATAAATCAGCTCTTTTAATTTTTTGTTTGTATATTATTGGCAATTAGCTTTTTCTTCGTCTGTAACACCTTTTATGGTAAGGTTAACTCTGCCTTTGTCATCAATTTTGATAACTTTAACGATACATTCATCACCAATATTTAAGTGCGGTTCAATAGTTTCAATATGTTCGTTGCAAACCTGTGAAATGTGAACCATACCGTCTTTGCCTGGAGCAAGTTCTACAAATGCGCCGATAGGAATAATTCTTACGACTTTACCTTTCAAAACCATACCTTTTTCCGGTTTGAATGTAAGTTCTTTAATCATTCTTTTAGCGATATCAGCACCTTCCTGATCGTTAGATGTAATTGTTACTACACCGCTGTCCTGAATATCAATTTCGGCACCTGAAGCATCAATGATAGCTCTGATTTGTTTTCCGCCCGGTCCTATTACTGTTCCGATGTCTTCAGTCGGAATAGTTAATGTGCAAATTTGAGGTGCAAATGGAGATAAGTGATCAGCAGGAGCCGAAATAGCTTTTCTCATTTCACCAAGTATATGTAATCTGCCTTCTTTAGCTTGAGCAAGTGCACGTCTTAAAGTTTCGTTAGCAATACCTTTAGCTTTCATATCCATTTGTAATGCTGTGATACCTTCATCGTTACCTGTAACTTTAAAGTCCATATCGCCTAAGAAGTCTTCAATACCTTGAATATCTGTTAATACAACAGGTTCTTTGCCTTCTTCGGTAATCATACCCATTGCAACGCCGCCTATCATACATTTAACGGGAACGCCGGCATTCATTAATGCCATTGAAGAACCGCATGTTGAAGCCATTGAAGTTGAACCGTTTGATTCCAATACATCGGAGGTTACACGGATTGTATATCCGAATTCTTCTTGTGGAGGAAGTGCGGGAATGTTAGCTCTTTCAGCAAGTGCACCGTGACCGACTTCACGTCTGCCCGGGCCTCTGGAGGGCTTCGTCTCGCCTACGGAATAGGACGGGAAGTTGTAGTGGTGGATGTAGCGCTTGGACTCTTCGTCATCGATGCCGTCAAGGAGCTGGTTGTCACGCGTGGAGCCGAGCGTTGCAACGGTAAGTACCTGCGTCTGGCCGCGGGTGAACATGCCGGAGCCGTGCACACGGGGCAGCACACCGACTTCGGCGGCCAGCGGGCGGATCTCATTGATGCCGCGGCCGTCAACACGCTTGCCTTCTTCCAGCAGCCAGGTGCGCACAACCTTCTTCTGCAGCTTATAGCTGATCAGATCCAGGTCGGCGGCGCTCAGTTCGGGGTGTTCCTCGGCAATAGCATCCATGATGGGCAGCATGGCGGCATCGCGGACGTTTTTGTCGTCGGTGTTCATGGCAGCCTTGACATCTTCCAGGTGCTTGGCGTACACATCCGCCAACAGAGCGTGGTCCAGTTCCACCGGGGTAAAGCTCTTCTTCGGCTTGCCGATCTCTGCAACAATGCCGTTCATAAAGGTGAGCAGCTTTTTGATTTCCTCATGGCCAGCCTTGATGGCGTCCATCATGACCTCTTCGGTCACTTCGTTGGCGCCGGCTTCAATCATGACGATCTTTTCCATGCTGGCAGCCAGGGTCAGGGCCAGGTCAGAGCGCTCGCGCTGCTCCTTGGTGGGGTTCAGCACGATCTCGCCGTCCACATAGCCGACTGCCACGCCGCCGATGGGGCCATTCCAGGGGATATCCGACATGGCAATGGCGAGAGATGCGCCGTTCATACCGGCAATCTCAGGGGAACAGTCCGGGTCAAGGCTCATCACAGTCATGGTCACGCAGACATCGTTGCGCATATCCTTGGGGAACAGCGGGCGGATGGGGCGGTCAACCACGCGGGAGGACAGGATGGCGTGTTCACCGGGGCGGCCTTCGCGGCGCATAAAGGAGCCGGGAATGCGGCCGGCGGCGTACAGCTTTTCTTCAAATTCCACGCTCAGGGGGAAGAAATCCACCCCTTCACGCGGCTTTTCGCTCATGGTAACATTGCACAGCACGCAGGTTTCGCCATAGCGGATCATTGCGCTGCCATTGGCAAGGCCGCAGAGCTTGCCGGTTTCCACCACAAACGGGCGGCCGGCAAAAGTTGTTTCAAACTTGCGGTAGTTGGGGAAAGTTGCCTTACGGGATGCAAATTCCAGTGCCATAGTAATTCTCCTTCTGATATAATTTTTGATACCTGGTGGGAATATGCGGTTCAGGCAGCCCCATGCTTTGAGCAATAAATCCAGCGGCGGAACGGTTGTTTTGCTCCGGCGTTCGATTTACTGCACAAACCATGCGGGCGGCCAAAAACATTAAGTTAGGAGGTAAGAGGGAAGAGTTAGGAGTTACAGCACTGACCAAAGGTACCGCACATTACATTGTAAAAGGCAGTGGGATATAATGGACTGGCAACGGTGGCCGGAGTGCCAAAGTACCGTTCTCCTCCCTCGGGGTCCTAACTTTATTCAATATTATTACAGGCCAGCGGCAGAGCATAATAAAAATGAATGCCGGAACACCTGCTGAAATATAGAAAATGGGCAGGGCGCACATACAGCGCCCTGCCCGTTTTGCGAATTACTTGCGCAGACCCAGTTCAGCGATCAGAGCACGGTAACGGTTGATGTCCTTCTTCTGCAGATAGGCCAGCAGGTTACGGCGGCGGCCGACCATCTTGAACAGACCACGACGGCTGTGGTTGTCGTTCTTGTTGGTCTTCAGGTGCTCAGTCAGGTGGTTGATGCGTGCGGTCAGCAGCGCAACCTGAACTTCCGGAGAACCGGTGTCACCCTCATGGATGGCGGCTTTTGCAATGATGGGCTGTTTTTCGATAGCAGACTTCTGGCTCATAGTAGTAATACCTCGCTTTATAATATTTGCCTACGGCGCAGCAAAGGGCAATCAAGGTTCCCTGATGCAGGGCATACGCCCAAAGCCGGGCCGCGGTAACATTTAGATTATAGCATATCCGGCATAGCGTGGCAAGCCGTAACAGCAAAAAAACTGCACAGATTTTGCCCTGCTTTTCCGGCATGGGTCACAGGGTCACGTTTTTCAGATTGCGCAGATCCCCGCTTTCGCGGAAATCCTCATAATCTAGGCTCAGGTTCGGGTTGTAATAGGGGTCATGCAGGATATTCTGCTTACCGTGTACCTCATACAGGCGGGCCTGCTCCTTGGCAAAGCGGGCCTTTTTGGCGGGGTCTTCCTCGTCCGAACCGCGGGATTTGCTTTCGTGGTGGTACAGCTCCGCATAGGGGGTCCACACAATACGCCAGCCTTTTTCCCGCAGGCGCAGGCAGAAATCCACATCGTTGAATGCAACAGTAAAGGCTTCATCCAACCCGCCAACGGCATCATAAGCCGATGTGCGCACCAGCAGGCAGGCCGCAGTGCAGGCGGAATAATCCTGCACGGTGGCCAGGCGGAACATGTACCCGCTACCGCCGCGCTTGTGGTACTTGTGGCTGTGGCCCGCATACCCACCCAAACCGGTGATAATGCCCGCGTGCTGGATGGTATCGTCCGGGTAATACAGCATGGCGCCGCAGGCCGCCACGCCGGGCTGGCTGGCTTCGGCCACCATCTGGGTCAGCCAGTTTCCGCTGATGATTTCAATATCGTTGTTGAGCAGCAGTAAGAACTTGCCGTTGGCAAACTTGCGGCCAAAGTTATTGATGCGGCTGAAATTGAACCCGCCGCTGTAAGCCACCACGCGGCAGTTGGCATAGCGGTCCGGCAGCTTTTCATAATAAGCCTTTGTGGCGGGGTCGGTGGAGTTATTTTCGATGACGATCACTTCAAACGCTTCGTACAGCGTTTTGGAGTACAGGCTGAACAGACATTTTTCCAGGTCGTCCACATGGTCCTTGTTGGGGATCAGGATGGACACCAGCGGTTCCGGCTCCGGCAGTTCCCACTGCACATGGCAGGTACCGGGGAAGATGCCCTCCTCTACCCTGCCGCTGCGGCCGGTTGCCGCCAGGTGGTCCGCCACGGCTTTCTGCGCGGCTTTTACCACATAGGGCTTGGCCTCGGTGCCGCCGGAGGTGGACGCCGCATGAACCCGCCAGTAATACAGCACCTGCGGGATATGCAGCGGTGCGGCGTTGGCGTCTTTCGCCTGCATGGCGTCGATCAGCCGCAGGAACAGATCATGATCCTGTGCGCCGTCACACTCCGGGCGCTCCCCGCCGATGGCATCAAACAGACTTTTGCGGAACACGGCCAGGTGGCAGATGTAGTTGCAGGCCATCAGGTATTCCGGCGCATAGTCCGGCTTAAAGTGGGCCACATGGGCGGTTTTGGGGCTTTTGCGGAAAAGGGCTTCATCGCTGTAGGCGAAATCGGCCCCCGTTTTTTGCAGTTCTTTGCCCATGCAGTAGATAGCGTGCGGGGCCAGGATGTCATCATGGTCTGCCAGAGCCAGATATTCCCCCTGTGCCAGCCGGGCCGCCGCGTTGGTGTTGGCCGCAATGCCCTTGTTTTCAATTTTCACATAGCGAATGCGCGGGTTGGCCGCCACGTGCTTTTGCACCAGCTCCCCCACATAGGTGTGGGCATCGTCCGAAGCATCCGCCAGGCAGAGCTGCCAGTTGTGGGCGGTCTGGTTTTCCACACTATCGAGAAATTCTGTTAAAAAGTTTTGCGGCGTATTGTACAGCGGCGTTAAAATAGAAATGATGGGGAAGGTTTCCGCCGCGGGGTCGCTGCGCTGGGCTTCCAGCGCCATGTTGGACGGCCAGTACCGCGCCCGCTTGCCGAAAAAGCGCCGTTTGAAAAAGCCCGCCGCGCGCACGCACATGGTGCCAATGCCCTGTTCCTTCGTCAAGGTACGGGCATAGCCAAATAGTTCTTTGATGCGCTTGGCCTGCTGGTTCATAACGTTACGTCCTTTCGGGTGTCAGATTGTTGGGGTTTGTTCCGGTTCGGGTTCAGGCAGTCCGTCTGCCATGTTTGGGGGTCGGAATCGATGTACAGCCAGATGGTTTCATAATCTGTCTGGGTACGGATGACGTGGTCATGGAAGGATTTTTGCCAGATGGGGTGATGGAGGTGTTTGGTTACGCAGCTCTTTCATTGTTGGACGATGTTGGAAACCGTAGGGGCGCGCATTGCGCGCCCCTACGGCCTGGGAATTCTGCCGCAATCGGGTGGGTTCTTTCCAAAATAAATGCACTCTGCCCTGCGTACAGAAGGTTATGAAATATGCACCATTTTGGCTGTAATCATATCCCTGCAAACGGTTTGGCACTCTTGTATGATACTGCATGCCGTTCACCAAACATAAAAATCCTGATATACTTTACCCATCCAGCCCGTTTGCCTGGCGCTCCATGTTTTCTACAATGATCTTGTGCAAATCACCCTGGCTGGCGGCGTATTCCAGCACCTTCCAGGGAGTATCGGTGTGGTAATGCACTTTCACCACTTCCTCATCCCCTACCACGATCAGGCAGTCGCCCTCGGCGCTGGCCATGATTCCGACGCGGATGTCATCCTCGTCCAGGTTGCTGCCTTCGATCAAAAACTGGGTATCAAACTTATTTACCATAGTTTTAACCTCTGCCCCGCCTTATTTCAGCCCAAAGTTTTCAAACAGGTTGTTGAAATGCGGGTTATAGTACGGGTCATAATGATCAATATATTCGTGATACTTCGTGTAAAAGTTTGCTTTTTCGCGGGCATAGCGGGCGGCGTTTTCCGGGGTGGTGTCCAGCCCGCGGCTCTTGCTCTCGTAATGGTAGGCTTCGGCACGGGGGGTGTACACATTCAGCAGGCCCTTCTGCCACAGCTTCAGGCAGTAATCCACATCGTTATAGGCCACGGCGAACTTGGCTTCGTCCAGGCCGCCCGCCGCGCGGTACAGCTCCGTTTTGGTCATCAGGCAGGCACCCGTCACGGCCATATAGTCCTGCGTGGTGACAAGGCGGTACAAATCGCCCACAGCCTTGCGCGGGTAGCTCTTGTGGCTGTGGCCTGCACTGCCGTTGATGCCCATAATCACGCCCGCATGCTGGATGGTATCATCCGGGTAATAGAGCTTTGCGCCCACAGCACCCACATCCGGCCGCTGGGAATAGCTCAGCAGCTCCCGCAGAAAATCATGGCTGAGTACCTCGATATCGTTGTTCAGCAGCAGCAGATGCTCGCCCTTGGCAAAGCGCGCACCAAGGTTGTTGACGGCAGAAAAGTTAAACGGCCCCACATAGGTCACCACCCGGCTGTTGGGGTAACGCTCCGGCATGGTTTTGTAGTAGGCGAATGTTTCCTGCTGTTCAGAGTTATTTTCGATAACCAGAACCTCAAAGTTATCGTAGCCTGCGTTGGCGTACAGGCTTTTCAGGCAACGGTCCAAATCGTCAATATGGTCTTTGTTGGGGATCATAACGCTGACCAGCGGGTGGCCGGTCAGCTCGTACCGCACCTGGAACGCGCCGGGCGCACCCTCCACTTCCATGGCTTTGCCGGGCAGGCTCAGCCGCTTGAGCTGGGCATCAATCGCGCGCACACCGACCGCCAGGGCATAGGGCTTCGCCTCCATGCCCGCCGCGGTGGAACCCGCATGGCCGCGCCAGATATAGAGCACCTTTTTGATATGGGCAATTTTATCCCGCGTGGTCTGTTCGGTCAGGCGCAGCATCAGGTCATGGTCCTGTGCACCATCGTACTCACTGGATTCATATGCACCGGCACGGTCCAGCAATGCGCGGGAGAACACCGCCAGATGGGTGATGAAGTTGACCCCGCGCAGATAGTCCGGCGCAAAGTCCGGCTTAAAGTGGTAGCCGCCCAGCTGTTTCAAATCCGCCGAAAGCACGATCTCATCGCTGTACACCAGCTCGGCTCCCTGGCTTTGCAGGGTTTTCACGCTCTCATACAGCGCGTTGGGGTACAGCACATCGTCATGGTCCAGCAGGGCGATATACGTTCCCGTTGCCAGCGCAAAGCCTGCCGTGGTGTTGGCCGCAATGCCGCCGTTTTCCACTTTCTTATACAGGATGCGCGGATTCTTTGCCGCGGCCTTGCTGGCATGGGTGCTGAACGCGGCATGGGCTGCGTCCGAAGCATCCACCAGCACCAGCTGCCAGTGGGGGTAGGTCTGCTTTTGCACGCTGGCCAGCATCTGGCCAAAGAACTTTTCCGGCGTGTTGTACAGTGGCACCACAACGCTTACCACCGGTCCCGGCTTGCCGTCTGCGTACTCGGCGCGCTGGGCTTTCAGCTCCCGGCGCAGGGGCAGGTCTGCCCGGTGCTGCCAGGAATCATGGTGGAACGCCAGCCCCACGCGGAAGGTCACATCGCGCCACAGCTGCTCGGCACCCTGCTCTTTCAGGGTGGCGGCGCTGCGGCGGGCAAGGTCTGACAAATGGGCGGGGTTCAGCAGGCGTTTGGCCATGCCGCCCACACTGTCCGCCTGGGCCACATCCTCCGGGCGGTTCTGGTTCGTGTCCTGTGCCATGCGCCTTATCCCTCCACTTTGTCCGCCTTCATGGCGTCCTTCTTTTCAAACTTGCGGTATTCCACCGTCACCTCTTTGGTGGGGCCAAGGCGGCGCAGGTGGCCGTGGTCCAGCCAGGCCACCTTATTGCACATGCGCTCAATCTGCTCAATGGAATGGCTGACCAGAATCACGGTCGTGCCGCCGGAAAGCAGCTCCGCCATGCGCTTCTCACACTTTTCCTGGAACAGGAAATCACCGACCGAAAGGATCTCATCCGCAATCAGGATATCCGGCTTGGTCATGGTTGCCACGGCAAAGGCCAGGCGCGCCACCATGCCGGAGGAATAGTTTTTCAGCGGCACATCCAAAAATTCCTGCAGCTCGCTGAACTCCACAATATCGTCAAACTTGGAATCAATATACTTGGGGGTATAGCCCAGGACCGTGCCGTTCAGGTAGATGTTTTCCCGCGCGGTCAAATCCATGTCAAAACCGGCACCCAGTTCGATCAGCGGCGCAATGGTGCCGTTCACCGTCACTTTACCGGCGCTGGGCTTGTAGACGCCGGAAATCACTTTCAGCAGCGTACTTTTGCCGGAGCCGTTCAGGCCGATCAAGCCGTAAAAATCCCCCGGCATAATGTCAAAGCTAACATCCGAAAGGGCGAAGAATTCATCAAATCGCACACCGCCGTGCAAAAGGGCCACAAAATATTCTTTCAGGCTTTCGTGCTTTTCTTTTGCCAGGTTAAAACGCATCGAAACATGGTCGATGGAAATAATGGGCTGTTGCTTTTGTTCGCTCATCTTGCAGCCCCCTTACATATACAGGACAAATTTGTCCTGGTTCTTTTTGAATACATACACACCGATCCCCAGACTGAGCGCAGAACACAGGAAAGGAATCAGCACCATGTTCAGGGTCAGGCCGGTGCCCCACATCACGCAGGAACGCACCGCCGTGATGTACCAGTAGATGGGGTTCAGGTTGATGACAGCCTGCATCCAGGATGCCATCTGACTGGGGTCATAGAAAATGGCACTGCCGTATACCAGCAGGGTGCAGAAGACCTCCCAGATGTGCATGATATCGCGCACAAAGACATACATCGTGGACAGGATCAGCCCAACGCCCAGGCTGAAAACGAACAGCATAACAATGGGATACACCGCCAGCAGCACCGTGCGCAGCGAAATATGGGACCAGGTAACCAGCGCTACAAAGAAGAGGGCCACCAGGCTGAAAAAGAAGTTGACCAGCGCAAAGCAGCATTTTTCCAGTGGAAAAATGTACTTGGGGATATAGACCTTGCGCAGCAGCGGGCCGTTTTTCAGCACGCTTTCCATCGCCATGCTGGTGGATTCGCGGAAGAAGTTGAACATCAACTGGCCAATGATCAAAAACAGCGGGAAATCCTCAATGCCATCCCCGCGCTGGTTGAACAGCGCGCCGAACACAGCCCACATGACAAGGCAGGTCAGCAGCGGATTGAGCACGCTCCAGGCAACGCCCAGCACGCTGCGGCGGTACTTGAGCTTAAAATCCCGCGTGATGAGGTTTTGCAGCAGGTAGCGGTATTTCCAGAAACTTGCAAACGAGTTTTTTAAATTCTGCACATCGGTTCCCCTGAATCAGTATTTTTCAAAGTATTCAAACTTCTGCTCGGCAAAGGGCGTGTGTTCTTTGTCCTTGGCGCTGGTCTTATGCTCGCAGCCGCAGTCTGGCCACTGAACGTTGACGGTCGGGTCATCATAGGGGATGCCGCCCTCTGCGGTCGGATCATATACGTCGGTACACTTATAGCAGAATTCCGCCACATCAGACAGCACCAGAAAGCCATGGGCAAAGCCTTCCGGGATATAGAACATCTTTTTGTTCTCGGCGGAAAGGGTCACACCCACCCACTTGCCAAAGGTTTTGCTGTTGGGGCGGCAGTCCACGGCAACGTCGTACACTTCGCCCATGGTCACACGCACCAGCTTGCCCTGGGTATGGTTCTTCTGGAAATGCAGGCCGCGCAGCACGCCCTTGGTGGAGCGGCTCTGATTATCCTGTACAAAGGGCTTGTCAATCCCGGCGGCGGCGAAATCGTCGATCTGATAAGTCTCCATAAAATAACCGCGGTCATCGCCAAACACGGTCGGTTCGATCACAACAACGCCGGGGATTTCGGTTTCAATAAAATTAAACTTACTCATTTTTTCATATTCTCCTTTTATCGTTCGAGCTTTGCCCGCAGAATAACATAATAATACAGATACATTATATTCTGTTTTCGGTTTTTGCGCAAGACTTCCTGAGGCAATACCGCATAATTCTAAGTGCCGATACGGCGAGCGAGGTGCGGCAGATGC
>ERZ825137.6407-NODE-6407-length-10298-cov-3.140974_pt1 | contig 10298 bp, 7 predicted proteins | sample MGYA00519873_ERZ825137 | MGnify/ENA primary metagenome ERZ825137 (study PRJEB31778, sample SAMEA3449190) | human gut metagenome | biome: human gut; feature: human-associated habitat; material: faeces | place: United Kingdom | collected 2010/2012 ... | reverse complement strand
AAGCCCTGTTCTTTCGAGCCGGGGCGGATATCGAAACCGTAGAAGTCGCGTTCGATCGCGTCGCCGCGGAAATCGTAATATTTCGAAGCCACGCCGGCAAAATCGGAGAAACTGTTCACCGTTTTCTTTTTCCACTCGTAATCGGAAGCCTTAGCCGCCCCCTTATATCTTCTCACGTTCCTCACGAGTTGAAGATAGAAGTTGTCCTGATAGGTGTTTTTGTCCATCTCCATATCGCGGGAGAATTCGTTCGAGAAGTTATCCACGAAAAGCGGATGATCGCCGCCCGGACAATATTTCCAGGCGAGCCATTCGTTCCAGCCCGTCACCGTAACCATTTCCACTTCTTTGCCTTCGGCTTCGTAACGGAACACCGTTTCCCACTGATCTTCTATGTTCCTGCCCGCCTGCCAGTTTTTCTCAATGATGAGTTCGGATTCATTCCAGCCCTTGGAACTTCTTCCGTCGAGACGATATTTCGAAATATCGTCGCCGTAGCGGTTTTTCATATAAGTATAAGCCGCATAGGAAGTTTCGTTCGCGCCGTGCTGAGCCACGGAAACGTTCACGACCTTGTTTTCGGAATAATAGTAATTATCTCCGTTCGTCCAGTCCATCCAGGGGAAACCGTTATCCGCGGGTGTCTGATTGGGCCACTGAGACTCGCGCACGTCGAAATAATCGCACATTTCGTCGGAAATATTCACTCTCGCCGTTCCCTTCGCGTCCGTGCCTTTGTTGTTCTTCGTAGTGCCGACGATAAGCGGTTTGCCCGTCGGTCTGAACCATATATCCTCGTATTTTCCGTCGCGATAGAAACATTCGTAAATTTCGTTCACGCGGTCGCCCGACTGCGTGTTCGTGTAAAACACCACCTTCGGAACGTTCCAGCCCTGATTATATAATTTCAGAATGGTATCGAGAAGGGTGTAAGTCGGTCTCGACAACGCGACGTTTTTCGGGTCGGTCGGGTCGGATGAGAACGCAGTGTGATAATTCTTTTCGTAAATCTTATCGTTCGTCACGTCAAGATAGATGAAATCCACCCCCGCGAGCGTAAGAAGTTCCATGTGTCGCGTGATAACCCATTCGTCGGCGGTGTTGTAATATCCGTAAAGAGGTTCGCTCGTCCAGTGAACGTAGTTGGCTGGGCTTTCCATTCCGTCCGGATAACCCGCTTCGGCGTTTGCCGTGCCGGGAATTTTCTGCCCGAGCCGATAACTCGGGTCGAGTATCGCCTTCGCGCCGTTTTCCGTGGCGAGAAGTTTTGTGGAATCGTAAACGCCTGCGGAAGTAACGTGCGTGCCGAGCCACAGGAAGTAAAACACTCCCACGTAGCGTTTGCGGTCTTTTTTATCTCCGCCCGTCGGCGTGATTTCTCTCCCGAGTCTGTCCGCGCCGGACAAACTCGCGATCGTAAACTGATTTGCGTCTGGCAACTGAGTCATATTCTGTTTTCCATCCTTTTTACAAGCACACAAGAAAGTCATGACGGCGCACAGAGCGATTCCGATTGCTCTTTTTAGCTTCTGGTTCATGTATTCTCCTTGAATTGTTTTTATTTTTTTGCCGCATTCCGACCGACAACAATGTAAGCATCGCCCGATAAATGTCGGCGTATAAGTCGATTAATCGCGCTTTTAGCGTTTTAGCCTTTCAGCCCCGCAGAGGCGATGCCGTCAACGAGATATTTCTGGAACACAGCGTAAAGCACAGTCGGCACGACGGACATAACCGTCGCCGCGGCGAATATCCATTCGGGGTGCTTCGAATTCGTTTCCGAACTCGTCATTTTATAAAGCGCGTAAGCGAGCGTGTATGGCGCGTCGCTTGAGTTGTTATACATAGACGGCGTGAGATAATCTCCCCACGCGCCGATGAACGCCGTAACTCCGAGATAAATCATTATCGGGAAACACAGCGGCGCGCAGATGACGAAGCAACGGACGAAAGCGTTCGCTCCGTCGAGTTTCGCCCCTTCTTCCAAAGCCTTCGGAATTCCGAGCAGGAATTGACGGCTTAAAAAGATATTCATCGCTCCGCCGAAGAAAATCCCCGGCAAAAAGAGGGGTTTTAAGGTATTCGTGAAACCGAGGTCGTTATAGAGAACGTACATCGGCACCTGCGTTACGATCGACGGCAGAAGCACCGTTACCATCATCAGCGAGAACATAAAGTTTTTGCCTATGAATTCCAACCTCGCGAACGCGTAAGCCGCAAGAAACGAAGAAAGAGGTACGCTCACCGTTACGACGAGCGTAACGATAACGCTGTTCAAAAACGGTTTGCCGTAGCCGCCCTCGCGGAATGCGAGACCGTAATTTTCGAAATGAAGCCCGTCGGGGAAAAACCTCGTTTTCGGCTGAAGAATAAATTCGTTGCTCATCAGTCCGCGGTTTATCATGAAGAAATACGGAAACAGCAGAACGACGGCAAGCAACACGAAAACCACGTATAAGGCGATATTTCGCCCTTTTCTTTTTTGTTTAATCGTTCGCATACTGCACCCACTTATCCGTTTTGAACACGACGATCGTGCAAAGCCCCACCGCCGCGACGAGCAGCCAGGCGAGAGCGCACGCGTATCCCATGTTGTAGCGACGGAACGCTTCGTCGTAAATCTTTAAACCGAACATAAACACCGAATTGTTATAGCCGAAGCCCTGATTGGGGGCGAACGTGAGCGTGCCGTTGAACTGCAAAGTAACGATGAACGTCGTTATCAGGTTGTAAAAAATCATCGGCGTGGAAAGGGGTAACGTGATTTTGAAAAAGGATATCACGCTTCCCGCCCCGTCGATCGAAGCCGCCTCGTAAAGTTGCTTCGGTATGTTTTTGAATTGCGCCAGCCATACGATTACGCCGCCGCCCAAACTCCACAGATTCATGAAAACTATGGATAAAATCGCAGCGGAAGATTCGGCGTAGAAAAATTTAAATTGGTCAAGCCCGAGAGAAAGCAAAATCGTGTTGAAAAACCCCGGGTTTTCCGCCGTTACGTCGTAACGCATAATGTAACTCCACACAATTCCGCCCACGATCGCCGGCATAACGCACGGCAGATAATAAATCACGCGGAACGCCTTCACTCCTTTCACGTTCGTGTTTAAAAGGAGCGCGAGCAGATACGACCCGACCATAACGACGGGAATGTTGACGACGGCAAAAAGCAGCGTGTTCCCCACCACTTTTCCCATCACCGGGTCGCGGAAAACTTTCACGTAGTTTCCGAACCCGATAAAATCGAATTTCGACACCACGTCGTAATCGTAAAACGAATACCAGAGGGACTGCGCGATAGGCAGAAGCGTGAACACGCATATACCGAAAGTCATCGGCAGAAGGAACAGCCAGCCCGTAACGCTCCCCCTGATTTTCTTGGCGAGAGTTTTTCCGTTCATCACGCAATCGCCGCCTCGAGATCGCTCTTGAACGAGCCGATGAAGTACGTTACGGAATTATTCTTCGAGAAATCGCTGATATTCTTCATGAAGTTCTGCACGGCGTTCTGAATTCCGAACATCTTAGACGGGTCGAATTTCACGAAATAATCGGTGCAGATTTTCTTATCCTCGGAAACGAGCCATGCGTCGAGATTAAGGTTTTCAAACCCTTTGCTCCACTGCTTTTCTTCCGCAAGGTCGATACGGATGGACGGAGTGGCAAGCCCGTTGTTAATGAGAGCCATCTGCCCTTCTTTGGAAATCATATAACTTAAGAACTGCCATGCAAGGTCGCGCTGCGTCGCGCTCGATCTGGAACTGATTCCCCACCCCGCGAAGCCGCAGCCGATTTTTCCGTTTTCGCCGATAAGCGGGAACGGAAGGGCGTCGAATTTACCTCTCACGGCGAGTTCTTCGTTCATCTTCGTCGGCCCGTAAGAGGAGAAGAAAAACGCGCATTTGCCGGCTTTGAAGTTATAAGCGGACGAGTACGGTTTTATTATTCTTCCCTTTTTGGAAATAGTGTTGATCATGGTCGCCATTTCGGTCATATTTTCCGATTCGACGGTTATGTTGCCGTTTTCATCGAAAATATTCGCGCCGTAAGACTGCATTATCGGGTTGTAAACCGCTTCCCATTCGAAACAGGGGTCGAGAGCGTAGCAATCGGCGTATCCGTCCGTTTTTGCCTGCGCGCTCGTGAGATACGTGTTCACGTCGTCGAGCAAGGAGTTAAATTGCTCCCATGTGAAAGCGTTGTTGAATCTCGCGTCGGTTTTCGGGTCGATTCCCGCGGCGGCGAGAATATCCGTGTTGTAATAGGTGACGACGGAATCCATCGAACGCGGCACGACGTAACGCTTGCCGTCGTATTCGCTCATCGAGAAGAACGAAGTATAGTAATCGGATTCGAGATTCAAAACGCCCGCGTCTTTGGCGGCTTTGTAATAAGGCTCGAGATTGACGATGCAGTTTTTCGAGATGAGATAATAATAGAAACCCGTGTTGGTGTAAAAAAGATCGGGCGCTTTGCCGGAGGCAATCGCGGAATTAATAGAAGCCGCGTAACCGTTATCCGAAATATCGCGATAATCGAGCGTCACCTTAACTTTCGGGAATAATTCCTTAAACCCTTCCGCTATTGCTTCCACGTATTTCGCTTCAAGTCCGCCGTCACCCGAAGGCACCATTACGGAAAGGGTTGCTTCCGTGTTTTTATCAACGTTCAGATTGACTTCGTAGTTGTCCGGTTGCGATTCGTTGATCTTCGGTCCGCACCCTCCCAAAAAAGAGAGTGAAAGAACCGCGACGGCGATCGCCGCCAAAATTTTGTTTTTCATTTTCGTCCTCCTGTAATTTTGTTTATTACTTATATAGGAAAAATCTCGCCGAATAAATCGGGAAAATATTTTTCGTTAATTATCGATAGGATCGGAAGTTTTCGTAAAACTTGCCAGACGGTATCCGCGGCTGTCCTTTACGAGAATAAATCCGTTTTTATGCTTGGCGTCCGCCGCGGCGAATATTTCTCCGCCGTTCACGTCGCAAGCGATTGTGTTCCATATGGTTTCCGCGTTGAGGTTTTCGTCGAACGTGTAATAATAATCCGCGCCCGCAACGTTCACGCCTTTCGGCAAAGCGACTTTCATATACCCCGTTTCGTCCGCAGGAGAAATTATTCTGATCGTCGGCGTTTTCCCGAAGCAGATTTCGTCCGCGAAAGCGAAGATTTCCGGGACGCCGAGGCATTGATTATGCCCGTGCGTAAGCCCCGGAACGACGCAGATATCGGCCTTCGCCGCCTTTGCGGTTCTTAACGTAGAATTGAGAGAAAAATGAGTATCGTTTTCGCTCGTAACCATAAGCATAGGCGTGCGGTTAAGCGAAAGTTGCGCTTCGTCGTCAAGTCCGTACGCTTTGTTCGAATTTATATATCCGGCGAAAGGTCCGCTGCCGTATCTGTTGGCAAGAGTACCGTAAACAGGTATCGCAAAAGCGTATCTGTCGTCGTAAGCGGCGGCAAGGCAGGTAAGGTATCCGCCGTAAGAAACGCCCGTCACTCCGACCCGCGCGGCGTCTACGCAATCGAGCGAAGAAATATACGTCGTACAGGCGATTACCGCCGCCAGCGCGTGATAACTCCATTGCGAAGTAACGTCGTTTGCATAATCGGTAAAGTGCGACTGCTCCGGTGATTTTCCACGCTTTGCCTGTAATCGGCGTAATTGCTGTTGTTGATGCCCGTCTGCTCGGTCGGCATTTTTCCTTCCGTGTCCATTGCGATAGCCGCGTAACCTTTTTCCGCCCACGCGACCGCCCAGTCGTAAAACGCCGTACCCGTCGCGCCGTGAACCAAAACCACCGCCGGAACTTTGTTGTCTTTGCTTGCGTTTTCCGGCAGAGCGACGAATGCGAAAGCGTATTCGTTTTCGAGCGTTTCGACGAATATTCCTTTCGCCGTTCCCTTGTCGAGTTCGCCGTAATCTTTGGTTTTTCTTTCCGTCCAGAGATAAGACGGCATATTAAGAAAACCGTCGGCATACAACTGTCCGTCCGTTTTTACGTCTGTTTTCGCGGTACGATACGGAAAATCGTCTTTTTCCGTACTATCGCTCTTTTCTGAATTTCCTCCACATGAAAAATTAAACAAACTCATAACGATCAAACAAACCGCTCCCGCTATTTTAAGTGTTTTTTTCATCGAATTCCCCTTTGCCCGTCATCGTTTATTTGTTAAAATCGAAAATCGCGCTCAGAATGTTCATCGCGTAAAAACGATGAATAAAATCATTCGGGTGGTTGATGTTGTTCGCCCCGATTTCGTAATACTTCTTCTTTTCGAGCATCGGTTTCACCGCGTGATACATATCCACAAGGCAAACGTCAACCCACTTTTCGCTCTTCGCGTCCTCGGTCGCAAGTTTTTTCAGTTCGTCGACAAGCATTTCCTGCTCCGCGTCCGTCTTCGTTTCCGGATTGGACGGGAACGGCGCAACGAGAATTATCTGACACTCGCTGTTAACCGCTTTCACGGCTGAAATCACCTTTTTCAGGTTTTTGCGATAAATTCCGCCTTCCACGTTTACGTAAGTATCGTTCGTCCCGAACGCAAGTACGAGAACGTCGGGAACGTTTGCCGAAATCAACGAAATCTGCTCGTCTTCCGCCGCCCAGACGGAATCTTTTCCGCCGACCGACGGATTGGAAAGATCCACCGTCACACCGCCGAGAGTTTCGATGCCCTCTTTCAGAAGCGATGCGTAAGGCGGACAATAAGGCTCGTGGTTCCACTTTTCCGAAGAAGAACAGCCCTCTGAAATACTATCCCCGAAAACCGTCAGTTTTATGTTTTCTTTGTTCGCGAGTTTCTGTGAAAGCCCGTATAATTCGTCGCCATAAGATTTCACCGTAGTACGGTCTGCCGCGGCAGGATCATATGCGTAAGTCACGTGAATGTAATTGCCCCAGACAAGGCTCGTTTCGGTGTAAATAACGTTACCTATCATCTGATAACCCGTTCCGGCGTTACCCAAAGGATACCGCTCGGGAACGTTTACGCCCTTAGCCCACTCGTCGCGGAACACAGGAATAGAACTGCCGTCGGGAATGGTGATCGTATCTCCGTTCACAACGTAATCCGCGCCCTCTTTATATTCCGTTTTAAGCGTGGCGTCCTTCACGGAAATCACGCGGAGCGCGTCGTATAAAAGATGCCCTTCCGTCTTTACGCCGTCGTCGACGATCATCAGTTGCTCGTTGTAAATAACGTTCCCCTGCCAGAAAGGAAGAATCCTCTGCTTTTCGGTATAATTATAAGAAATGTTTTCTATGTCCGCCTCGTAATAAGGCAGTTTCGTCGCGTCGAATCGCTCGGACGAGGACTCTTTTCCGTCGCTGTTTCCGCCGCCTCCGCAAGCCGCCGTCGAAAACGCGACCGCCGCTATACACACCATGCAAATACCTCTTTTAAAATTCATAAACGTCTCCGTTCATCTTATTTCGCAGAAAAGACGATTTTCCCCCGCCGCGCAGAACAAACCGCGCGGACAGATAGATATCCTTTCCTCCGATTCGGGATCATTGTAACATAAAATCCGGACGACAAAAAGAGATTAATTACACATAATATTGTAAAAACTACACATTAATTACTTCGCTTCACTTGACGAAAATTTTTAAATGCTTTAAAATAAACAATATAAACGGGCTGTACCCGGCGCAAAAAAACATAAAAACCGAGGGTTTTATGGCAGAGAAAGAACAATTCAAGTTATTGTACAATTTAAACATTTCAATCGAAACTGCCGCATATCTCGACGTGGGCAGAGAATGGGAAAAAATGGTGGAATCTTTTGCGTATTACCGCCTTTATTACGTGCGTTCCGGCTCGGGGAAAATCGTTCTGACCAACAAAACGATAGAGCTGGAAGAGGGATATATGTATTTTATCCCCGCGTTTTCCATTCTCGGCGGAACGTGCAACTCGCTCGGACACTATTTTATCCATATGATTCCGGACGCCACGACGGCGCATCTTCTGAAAATTCTCGCCTTAAAGGAAAAATGCCCGCTCGAAAAACCGATCGCCGATTATCTCTTCACCACGATTGCGCAAAATAGCAAAAAGGACACATTGATGCACGCGTTTTCCGCAGACAGCGCGCTTAAATTTCTTCTTTCCCGCTTGATCGACGAGAACGCTTCACTCTCCGCCAACGAATTCGACACGCGTCGTTTTTTGCCCGTACTTGAATATATCGAACAGAATATCACGGAAAAAATCCGCGTAAGCGACCTTGCGGAACTCATATATCTGGACGAGGGGTATTTTTCAAATCTTTTCAAGGCGACGTTCGGCGTTTCCGTGAAGCAATATATTATGGATAAAAAAATAGAGCGGGCGAAAACCATGCTCATCGCGGACACGCCCACCAGCATCGTGGCGGAAACGCTCAATTTTTACGACACCGCGTCCTTTTCTAACTATTTCAAGAAAAAAACGGGGCTTACGCCGAAAGAATTCCACTTCAAATCGGATTGATATCTCGCCGATTTGCAGTTATAATCGAGTAAGCGGAAATAAATCCGCCTCTCACGCCATTGTACGCGCCGTTCGGCATACGGCGGTTCAATTCAGAATTTTTGAAAAGCAGGGCGGCGTTCGCTTCCGTCCGCGCCTTGTCGGAATAAACGTTTACGATTTGTATATCTTAATTTTTGGCAAAACAATCAATCGGAAAACGCCGGAACGGTCAAGGAATAAGTAGAAAATATCGCCGTATAAGTCGATTAACTCATAGTTTTCAGCGATTTTCCCACCGTTGACGGGGACGACTTTCCCGTTTGCCTTACTTCGAACATAAAATCTTTCATCTCATCTTACTTTAAGACAAGGCACGCGAACGGGTTAATACTTGACGTATAAGCCGCGAGCGTAACGATGTATTAGTCAAAAACTCGCCGTCAGACCACGGTTCGTTTTATTCTTATCCGGCATAGGGCATAGTGATTCGATGGTAACGCTCAAAGTTTACAGCCATTTTATTCCCGATACGCAAGAAAAGGTAGTTTTCGCGTTAAACAATATCTCGAAAAAAATGACTACAAGTCTTTCTTTCGACGGGAATTTGCCGTTTCCCGCAAGCGGGAGCTCCGGCAAATGATAAACGCAAAAATTTTTGATAAAACGGGAATTTGCCGTTTCCCGCAAGCGGGAGCCCCTCGGCAACAATACGGCTTTGCCGTATTGACGAACCAAGGACGAATCCATGAACGACTACAAAAAAAATGACGGATGCAAAACTGCATTCGTCATTTTTGGTATGCCAGCCAAGAATAATCGTCCTTATATATTCCACATAGGCATATTCCGCATAGTTGATTTTAATCGGCTTTTTACATTATTTCTATAATATTTTATTCATTTGAGTTTTATGATGATAGTCAAATCATCGGTAATCAATGCTTTATCAATCAACACCGAACGTCCTTCGGCGGATACATCGAACGACTTGCCGCTGATTTCGGCAATTTCGATCTGCGCGCCGTAACCGACGTATTTTATCGTTAAATTGTGACCGTTAAACGGCGTGGTTATTTCCGCATTCGCATATTCTTTCGGCACGCACGGGGTTATGACGATATTATCCAACGCAAAGTTAAGACCGAAAACCCACGAATAGACTGCACGCTCTATCATTGCCACGCTACCCGTTAAAAACGAAAAACCCGATCTGCCGTAAAACGATGGTACCAGATGATAACAGTTTGTAATTGCATACGGTGCGGAACAAGTTTTTTCAGGCGAGTGTTTGTCTGCATAAAGCGGTAAAGCATAACCTAATACGTCGGATATTTCTTCATATCTTCCCGCCTTTGCAAGCGCTCTTATTAAAAAGCACTGCGAGCCGTGATTGTATACGCTTCCGTTTTCGGCAAAGTACGGCTGAAAGTCGCCCGTGCCCATTTTTCCTATTCCGTCTATGAACTTTCCGCCGAGCGGCTTTGAAAAAAGCTTGTATCCGTCAGAAGTTTTCAACTTTGCGATTTCATTAAAGATTTCGTTTTCTTTACCGCTTGCCACTCCGCTTATAACCGCATAAGCATTAGTCGGAACATATACCCTTTCTTCGCCGTCCTCATCTTTTTCGGAGAACAGCCACGTATCGTTATCGGTATATACGGCATTATAAAATCTACCGTTAAATGCGGCTTTGTTTATGGCGTTTTTCAACCTATAGCCGGCTTTTTCGTATTTTTCTACTTCGTTTACCTGTCCGACTTTATTTAATATTTCAACCAGATATTTAAGGCACATTACGAGCTGGCAAGACACCATTACGCTTTCGCCTCTGC
>ERZ825137.6403-NODE-6403-length-10301-cov-7.013371_pt1 | contig 10301 bp, 9 predicted proteins | sample MGYA00519873_ERZ825137 | MGnify/ENA primary metagenome ERZ825137 (study PRJEB31778, sample SAMEA3449190) | human gut metagenome | biome: human gut; feature: human-associated habitat; material: faeces | place: United Kingdom | collected 2010/2012 ... | reverse complement strand
CAGTTTTGGGTTAGCATCTGCACGGCCTACTCCACAGGGTTTGTCGGGTGCGCCCTTATTTCTGCACGAACCCCGTATTGAACAACCTGGGAGTCAATGCAACCTTTGCATTGCTCAACAGCACATTAGACGACCTCCGTCCTGAAAACAAAGAACTGCATCTGATGCCACCAGAAGAAGCGCTTCGCGAGGCGCAAAGTCTCTATGGCAGAAAGGGACTGAACGGCATTTCCCCGATGGCAAGAATTGTCAAACCCGAAGGAGAAAAGACTGGGCAGAATGTGGTGGTGGTGCTCATGGAATCAATGTCGGCAAAATTCATGAGACATTTTGGCAACAAACATAATCTGACACCGCAACTCGACAGCCTTTTCAACAGTTCACTCAGTTTCGACAACTGCTACTCTGCCGGGAATCACACAAACCACGGTCTTTACGCCACGCTTTATTCTTTCCCATCTATCATGTTCCGCAACGCAATGAAAGGAACAAACATCCCGCAATATTCGGGACTGCCGACGGTTTTGAAGGAAAACGGATATGACACCATGTTTTTCATGACACACGAGAGCCAATACGACAACATGAACGCCTTCTTCCGCACCAACGGATATGACGAGATATATTCGCAAGAAAACTATCCCAAGGAGAAGGTGGTCAACCATTTCGGAGTGGCCGACGATTTTCTCTTCTCGTACGCTCTTCCCGTCTTGAGGAAACATGCTGAAAGCGGACGACCGTTTTTCGCCACACTGCTGACCATCAGCAACCACCCGCCCTACATTATCCCCGAAAGATTCAACGATCCAAAACTCACGCCGGAAGAGCAAATCGTGAAATATGCCGATGACTGCATCGGCCAATTTATAAAGAAGGCAAAGAAGGAGGCATGGGGAAAGAACACGATTTTCGTGTTTGTCGGCGACCATGGTAAACTGGTCGGAAAAGCAGACTGCGAACTGCCTGAATCATTCAACCACGTTCCGCTGATTTTTCACGGCAATGGCATACAGTCAGATATCCGACACCAATTTACAGGACAGATTGACATCGCTCCGACCATCCTCGGCATGCTCCGCATTCCGTACACGCAAAACAACCTGGGGATCGACCTGCTCTCTGATACTCCACGCCCGGCGACATTCTATACTGCCGACAAAACCATTGCGGCAAGGGACGCTAACACGCTCTACGTGTTTAACGCAGAAACTGGAAAGGAATATGTTTATGCCCTGCCACAAATAAAAGCCGCCAAACCTTCTGAAGCTTCGAGAAAATTAAAGAGGTATGCCTTCTCACTCTTGCAAACAACAGAATACATGGTGCAAAACGGCATGACAACCAACAAGCCACACAACAACGCCCGATAAAAAAGGCATTCGCGTTTTTTGTGTCCACTCATTTGTAAACATCATAAAATTGCATTACCTTTGCAAGGCATTAATCAAACAAACCTGCATAACATGAAAAGAATAATCACACTTCTGTTTGCCATCCTGCCACTCTTAGGAGCTGCGCAAACCAGCAGCGACCTCTCAAAATACATGGCTGGAGCTGTTCCCGTAAATGCATCGGGATTTGTTTACTTCGACAAAGACTATAAAGCTGAAGGAAAAACACGCCTCGAACTTTTCCAACTGCTGCGCGACTACACCCAGAAGCACATCGTTGAAGGGGAAAACCGACTGCCACAGGCACGCATCACGGAAGCCGACAGCGCAACGGGCATCATTGCCGCCAGCATGGAGGAATATCTCTATTTCAAGCGTAAGGCATGGACTATGGACCGCGTGCGGTTTTATTACCAACTTATCTTCCGTATTGACGATGGCAAATTCAACGTAGAAATGCGGAACATCCGATATATATACGATGACATGCCCAACCAACAGACCTACCGTGCCGAAAAATGGATTACAGATGAGGAAGCCATGAACAAGGCTAAAACGAAACTGCTCAAGATTCCAGGAAAATTCCGCAGATTCACGATTGACCGTAAAGACGAAATCTTCCGCGGTGCCGCCAAAGCTGCTGGCATTGCCACAACAAGAACTATCGTTGTTGAAGACTAAGGCGGAGTGAGAATCCTGGTCTGAAATCCCAAGCGCCCTGCACAGGTGTTTTTTATGGCATCTTGAAGCAAGACAAAAAGCGGGCGTTTGAAACAGCAATCCAAGACACCTGCCACACGTTCAACACACTACGAAAACGCGACAACCAGACCATCCCACATTCGGGCAGTGTCTGTCTGTCGCTTTTTTTTATAAGCAGGTGTGAGAGATTCACCATCGCCAAACACCATTTTTACGGGTATGAAAAAGAGAATTGAAAAGGAAAAAAGAATCGTGCTTCTCATGATACGCATTTACTGCCGCGCAAAACACAAACACAGTGACGGCCTATGCCCTGAATGCGAATCATTGGCACGGTACGCCTGCCAAAGACTCGAACGCTGCAAGTTTGGCGAACAGAAAACGTCTTGCCAACGATGCCCCATTCATTGCTACAAACAAGAGCGAAAGAAAGAAATCAAAAAGGTTATGCGATATGCCGGGCCACGAATGGTATGGAGACATCCGCTCACAGCCCTGTGGCATCTTATGCACTAAAACGACAAATGGGAGAAAACGTATTCTTTACAAAATGCACGACATTTTTCCCCCCCCGTACAATATCACCACCAGCAAAATGAAAACAGCCACCCTTTCCATCTTTATGCTTGCCGTCACCCTCCTTGCCTGCAACAACGGCAAGGAGAAGAACGACAACGGCGCCTTCATGCGTGAGGAAAACACAAAAAGCAATGAGGATTATGATTTACAGGAAATCGAAGAATCAGGCGAACTAATCATTGCCACAATGAGCGGCCCCGACACCTATTACGACTATCAGGGCCACCCTATGGGACTGCAATATGCATTGGCTGCCGATTTTGCCAACCGGGAGGGACTTGGAGTAAGGGTTGAAACCGCCCACGACACTCTGGAACTCATTAAAATGCTGCAAAATGGCGATGCCGACATCATCGCCCTGCCGCTGCCTACTCGGCTAATCAAGGAAAAGGGTCTGAAAGCGGCCGGAGCCACCGACAAAAGTGGCGAATATTCGTGGGCTGTCAAAACAGAATCGAAGAAACTGGCGGAGGCCTTGGAAGCATGGAACACTGAAAATCCCATTGTGTCGGTCTCACGAAAGGAACAACAACGCTACGAGGAACGCCACCAAGTGAGACGCACCGTACATGCGCCCTACGTCTCACGCGAGAAGGGCATCATCTCCACTTTTGACAACCACTTCAAACAAGCCGCCTCCACAACAGGATGGGATTGGAAACTCATTGCGGCCCAATGCTACCAAGAATCGGGCTTTGACCCTAATGCGGTGTCATGGGCTGGAGCACGCGGACTAATGCAAATCATGCCTCAAACTGCTGCCACATTGGGAATATCTGCCGACCAACTTTATTCCCCCGAAACCAACATCAATGCCGCAGCACGATACATCAAAATTCTCTCATCGCATTTCAGCGACATCCGCTCACGTGAGGAACGCGTGAAATTTGTGTTGGCCGCCTACAACGGCGGACAGGGACACATCCGAGACGCAATGGCACTGGCCAGAAAATACGGGCACGATGCAACACGATGGGATGATGTTTCTGTTTTCGTAAAAAAACTGAGCGATGTCCGCTATTACCGTGACCCGACTGTGAAATACGGCTATATGATAGGCAACGAGACATACGACTATGTCTCCAAAGTATTAGAACGCTACCGTTCATACGGCGGAAACATACCTTCCTCTGCAAACGCCCCCAGCAAACCATCGGGAAACGGAGGGAAGGCAGCCCATAAACGCAACAAGTATTCAAAGGAGCGGAAGATTCTCACGCCGGAAGAAATGGCAGACGGAAACATCCACTGACGATCTGAACTAACACGACAACCTCCACACACCAACGCCATCTACTTAGAAAAACATGGTTTTAGCCAACGACACGTACAACGACATCCGACGCATCATCTGCAGCGACTTACCCATAAATGAAAAATACCGCGAACTATACGGCATTCTGAGCCGTATATGCTCGCAAGAGACCATGAAATCCGACACTGATTTCTCAGGTCTTTTCTCCAGACTCTACGCCGTGTGCCAAAATGCCGGAATTGACCACCACAATATTGACGCCTTCAGAAGACACGCCCGCCGCATCATGAACGGAGAAGAAGCCTGCGATGCAAACGCAGGTGCCCCATTCCGCGATGATTACCACAGATTGTGTCTTTTCATCAGTCAGTTATACAATATTCCGCTGCCAAAAGATTTAAAAGGCACAGAAGGAACTGCCACACCAACCCGCAAACATGCCTACAAAAAAGGCCACCGAATTAACAAACTACGCGCCATCATCGTGAACGTCGGAAAAGAAGCCTTTTCTTGCACCTCAAATCATGGCGACCTATTGATCCACGTGCCGCATCTTTCACGAACGCTGCGCATACTTTCTCCAGGAATGCCTGTCAACATTTTGGGCGTTGAATTTGAAGACGACGAGAAGCGGACGGCTGAAATGGTCATCATTGACCCCGACTATCTGATTGATGTCAGCGCACTTTCGGCCTGCATGAAACCATACGGGGACTCTGCTGAAAGCTATTTTCTGGACATGATTTCCCCAAAAGAGACAACCATCCCTATCATGCTCGGAAACGCAGCCAACAGGTTTATGGACGATCTGGTCAACACGCCAGTTGACTTCAACGACAATGAAGCCGTCAACCAGCTCTACGAAGAATCGCTCCACAAACATTTCATGGAGAACCTGCTGAATTATTCCTGCTTGGACCTTCCGCTGGACAAAAGCTATTTTGACACCCTCAAAGAAACATTCCGAAACATCAAAAGTTCCGTTCAACACAGATTCCCATCGGCAGAGGTGGGCCTCCCCCTGGAAGACACCTTGCTGGAACCATCCTTCATTTGCGAAACGCTCGGACTGCGCGGACGTCTCGACGTGATGGCTGCCAACCACAAGAGCCTTGTTGAATTGAAAAGCGGAAAGGCCGAAGAAAACTACGGACACTTGCAAGGGCCACAACGGCAACACGTCATGCAGATGTCGCTCTATAAAGAAATGCTCCACTATAATTTCTCCATGCCGCGCGACAATGTGAAATCGTTTCTTTTCTACAGCAGATACCCCGTTTTCTACAACCAGCGCAGCGCTTCCGAAGCAATGACCGAAGCGCTTGAACTGCGCAACGAAATCGTTGTTATGGAGGCAAGAATAAGGAAGGGCGAACTTGGAGAGATGCTCGAAAACATAAGTAGTGATGCCCTCAATAAGAACGGATTAAGCAATTCTCTGTGGAACAAATATATCCGTCCGCAACTGGAAAATGTCATCCGTCCGCTCCACACCATGTCACCGCTCGAACACGACTATTTCACAGAGTTTGCCACTTTCCTGGAGCGCGAAAAATATCTGAGCAAAACGAGCGACAACAGGCCCGACTCAAACCGCGCACTGGCATCGACGTGGGCCACTGATCTTGAAACCAAACTGGCCTCAGGAGACATTCTCCCGAATCTGAAAATCAAAAGCACAGATGGAGAGGATGGCATTGAATGTATCACTTTCATCATCCCTCACTACGGCAACGACTTCATCGCCAACTTTTCCGTAGGCGAAATGGTGCAGATGTACAAACGAAACTCAAACCGCGACACGGTGATTTCCTCGCAGCTCATTAGAGGCTATATCGAGCATCTGAACGACAAAGAAGTCACCCTGCGCCTTTCATATAAACAGCGCAACAAAAAACTGTTTCCGCAAGATGCCTGCTACGCCATAGAACATGATGGCTCCGACACTCCCTTTGCGAGTGCCATGCGAGGCTTGTACAGTTTGCTCACAGCCCCCGAAGAACGTCGAAACCTGCTTCTGGGCCAACGTCTCCCGAAAACGAGCAGACAAGAGCGCCCACTGCGAGGACATTGGGAAAACGAAAAAACAACGGAAATCATCCAGAAGGTCAAAAACGCCGATGACTACCACCTGCTTGTCGGCCCTCCGGGAACAGGAAAAACCAGCGTCGCCCTCCGGGCTATGGTTGAGGAATTTCTCCTTGAAAAAGAAAACACTGAAAACGAATTCGGACTGATGCTCATGGCCTACACCAACAGGGCCGTCGACGAAATCTGCGCCATGCTTGACGGCATCAAGGCTTCATACGTCCGCATCGGTGGAGAACAAACCTGCGCTGAAGCACATCGCGACCACCTCCTCACCAGACTTTTTGCCGACACGCCACGAAGAAGCGACGTTGTCCGCAAACTGCAAACCATCCCCATCGTCGTTGGCACAGTCTCAACGCTGAGCAACCACCTGGAACTATTCCGTCTACGACCTTATCATGCCATCATCGACGAAGCCTCGCAAGTGCTTGAGCCACAAATCCTCGGCTTGCTGTGTGCCAGAGACGCGCAGGGACTGAGCGCCATTCGGAAATTTGTCATGATTGGCGACCACAAACAATTACCCGCCGTGGTGCTCCTGCAACCTGGCCAAACCGTCACCAGGAGCCCCCGTCTGCACGCCATCGGACTCACCGACATGCGCAACTCCCTTTTCCAGCGTCTCCATGCTCTTGCCTGCACAAACGGGCAGGATGAAATCGTCAGTATGCTCGACAGACAAGGGCGGATGCACCCCGATATATGCAATTTCGTCAATAACGCATTCTACCAGGGACGCCTGCAAGCTGTCCCCTTGCCCCACCAGCAGTGTTCGCTTCCCACGAGCACGTCGCACGACAGTTTTTCCCAGTTGGTAGACACAGAAAGAATGGTGTTCATCAACGTTCAGCCTGCCGTCATGCCGCGCAACGCAAAAGCCAACTATGAAGAAGCTGCCGTTGTTGCCAAAATCATAAAACGCCTTGTAGACAACAACGAGGAAACGCCATGCTTCCTGCAGCACATCGGCATCATCGTGCCGTTCAGAAATCAAATCAGCGTGATAAGAAATGCCCTCTGCGATTTAAACATTCCGAACACTGACAAAATCACCATCGACACCGTCGAGTGTTTCCAGGGAAGCCAGCGCGACTACATTATCTTCTCCACAACAGTGAGCCGCCCCTACCAAATGGACATTCTTTCCACGCCTACAGAAATAGAAGGGCAAACCGTTGACAGAAAACTCAATGTAGCAATCACCAGGGCACGCCTACAATTCTTCATGGTTGGCAACGCCAAACTGCTTGCAAGCAATGCGGTCTATAAGAGTCTGATTGATAGTATGAAAAGATTTAACAAGTAGTGCGTTCATTGTTAGTTTATAAATCCAACGTGCTTTAAAACAGCCCCAAAAAATGAAAATCATAGTAAGTGCCTGTCTGCTGGGGCACAACTGCAAATACAACGGAGGAAACAACCGCAATCAAGATATCATTGACTTTGTCAGAAACCATGAAGTCCTTGCCTTATGTCCTGAGCTGCTGGGAGGGCTTTCCACTCCCCGCCAACCGGCAGAGATTCAGAACGGCATTGTGACCAACGTTGCTGGGGAATCCGTAGACACCCCGTTTCGGAAAGGGGCACAAGCGGCCTTGGAAATTGCCATTAGAGAAAAAGCGGAACTTGCCATTCTCCAACCGAGAAGTCCGAGCTGCGGTTGCAAACAAATCTATGACGGCACTTTCTCCAGACGCCTGATAAAAGGCAAGGGCATATTTGCCCAACTGCTTTCGGAACACGGCATCCCCGCCATTGAGCCCGACGAAGTCAAACACCACGAAAGACGATGACCAATCCCCACATCTGCATCCAGCATTACGACTCGCCATGCGGAAACATCGTCCTGGCTTCAATAGACAACAAACTGTGTTTATGCGACTGGAATGACAGGGCATGCGCCGAACGAAACAAACAGCGCCTCATGCAACTGCTGAATGCTGATTTCCGAACAGAGACAACCGCGGTGTTGAACCAAGCCCGCAAACAGCTCGACGAATATTTTGCCGGCACACGAATCTCATTCAGCATCCCGCTGTATCCCGTAGGCACGGAGTTTCAAAAACAGGTATGGACCTCATTGCTTGAAATACCATACGGGGAGACGAAAAGCTACAAGGAAATCGCGCTCAAACTCAACCATGCCAACGGCATAAGAGCCGTGGCACAAGCCATAGGTGCCAATCGCATCAATATCTTCATTCCATGCCATCGCGTAGTCGGCAGCAATCATTCGCTGACAGGTTACGCTGGAGGTCTGAAGGCCAAACAGCTGTTGCTGAAAACAGAGAGAAACACACGCTTCCCGCAACTTCCATGGCCCTAACTTCATTCTTAAAAGCACCCAACCACAAGCAAATACAATGAACATTCATCAAATCACATTCAGTCCCACAGGAGGAACTCGCCGCGTGAGCGAACTACTGTGCAAAGGCATTGCTGATAAGAGCCACACAACAGAGCTCTGCACCAAGGAAAAAGATTTCATCCCACCAAGCATCGCCACAGACGACTTGGCGGTGATTTCAATGCCGGTTTATGCCGGCCGTGTACCCGCACTTGCAGTGGAAAGGCTGAAAAAAATCAAATCAAGCGGCGCCAAGTGCATCATCATTGCCGTTTACGGCAACAGGGCTTACGAAGATGCCTTGGTGGAAATGCAAGACATTGCAACGGAAACTGGCTTTCAGGTTGAAGCAGCCGTTGCAGCCATTGCCGAACATAGCATTTGCCGTGAGTATGCCACAGGGCGCCCCGACGATGCCGATGCCAAAGAACTGGCCTCACTTGGTGTCGCCATCTTTGAGAAGATAAAGAGAAACACGCACTTCAAGTCGCTCACCTTGCCAGGCAACCGTCCTTACAAGCAAGGCTGCACCGGCCCTTTCCCAACAGCCAACGAACGCTGCACCAACTGCGGAACCTGCGCAAGTCTATGCCCAACGGACGCCATTTCCATCGACAGCCCCCAGAAAAACAACACAGCGCTATGCATTGGCTGCATGCGTTGCGTCTCAGTATGTCCCAATGGAGCAAGAAGTATTGGCGAACGTCTCGCGCAACTGGCAACACATCTCCAGCCTCTCTGCTGCGAGAGAAAGAATAACGAGATATTCATGTAAAGAATTGTTGACCTATAAGCACAAGCGTCACGATAGAACATTTCAAATACAGTGCAAACCGAGAGCAGAGCATCAAACTTGTTTGAATGCTTTGACGAGGTGCAGCCTGTGGTATATAAATACAGTGCAAACCGAGAGTAGAGCATCAAACTTGTTTGAATGCTTTGACGAGGTGCAGCCTGTGGTATATAAAAATAACTTTGGCCGTCTACTTATCCCTTATATATGCGGTTAAAGGAACAGTATTACTTCTGCTCTTCTATAAAAGCCGCAATTTCCACCAAATCTCCAATTTCCTTTGGTAAGACAAACATATTCTTGGGGCTTACATATTTCCTAAAATGTTCCTTTATATCGGCTATTTCTATATCAACAATTGGGGTGTTAGTATTAAAACCGACTGATTCTATATGACAAAGTTTCCAGTGAGACAATGGGTTTTTCCCAAGAGACTTTGAGTATTTAGCTTTTTCCTTTATCTCTTCTGTCGCCATAAAAACAACCGGAAGCTCATTACGGCTCAAAAGGTCTCTGATTTGATTTAAAGTAAATACTTCTCCATTCAATACATGGCCATAAATCCACAGAGCAACCGTATTGTCTGCAATAATAATTTCACGTCCAGTGCGATGTATAAAAGCTTGTCCTCGTTTATCCGTCTCCTTACGGACAATCAAAGGCATATCAAAATCTTCAATCCAATCGTCTATCAGTTTTTCCCATTTATCAATCACATCGGGGTCTATAGACGGGTTATATTTAGATGAGTGCCATAATGCCCCAATCTCGCGTATCTTTGACCTTATATCGTCACCAACTAAATCTTTGCAAGTCACCTGGTTATGTCCGGGAACACAAGCTTCGTCAATCAAATATGAGAGAGCACGTTTAGGCGTTACAGAATAATGATATATTCCGTCTTCTTTATAACTTTTTGTTTTTACCACATTAGAAAAATCACGATAAAACTCAGCTTTTGTGGAATTGAAAGTACGTATTTTTTATAAGTGATTGAGAATGAGATAAGTTTTTATCTCATAAAAAGAAGAGGTTACGAATTAGAAATATACAGAATGTAGCATCCTGCTGTGATTTGCATAACCATTCAAAGAACTCTTTCGGTTGCAAAGGTACGATATTTAATCGGGGATAAAGAATGTT
>ERZ825137.6400-NODE-6400-length-10306-cov-3.853088_pt1 | contig 10306 bp, 7 predicted proteins | sample MGYA00519873_ERZ825137 | MGnify/ENA primary metagenome ERZ825137 (study PRJEB31778, sample SAMEA3449190) | human gut metagenome | biome: human gut; feature: human-associated habitat; material: faeces | place: United Kingdom | collected 2010/2012 ... | reverse complement strand
GCTGGTTCCGGTTCGATTACTATGTATGTAGCTATGCGGACTATGTGCGAATGTATCAGTATATAAAGATTGAGGACGGAATTGAATCCACTTCCCCTGTCTCGGCATCTGACACGATCAGCAATGTACAGGAATGGGTCCTGTATCGAGAAAAATAAAACGTCAGTTGAGAGGAGTAGTAACTATGAAGAACAGCAGGAAAAAAGTCGTATTTTTGCTTCTCGCTCTCACGCTTCTCCTGTCCGCTTGCGGACAGGAGAAGGTGGCAGAGCCAATACCGACGCCTCCACAGCCGACGGAAAAGATGGAAGATGCGATCGTCCCCACAGAGCCGCCGACAACAGAAACAAAGGAGGCAACAGAGGACTACAGCACCGTAAATGAAAATGATGTCATTCACGCAGAAATTGAGAGTGCGGCAATCGATAATAACCGCCATTTGATTGTGACCGATAAGAATCAAAAACAACATGATAAAGGCTATGTTGGCGGAGATGAAAATGTCCGGGGATATGTTGTCAGCTTTCTGGATTATGATGGTACACCTGTAAAAGTGGAGATCGTTGAAAAGAACGGAAGCGCTACCCCACCGGTTCCGCCTAAGCATACGGAGCTTAATTTTTTAGCTTGGGAGGGAAGCTGGGAAAATATTCAGGGCGATACCGTGATTACAGCGTCTTATACGCCGCGCGGAATTTATTATACTGTGCGCTATTGTGACAAAAACGGCAATCTGCTTCATACAGAAATAGTCAAGACAGGGAATGCGCCGAAAGGCTATGAGCCCGCGTCAGAGGAGGGAATGATTTTTGCAGGTTGGGACGGAGGAATTTTTTCCTTTGGCGAAGATGTGACACTTTGCGCACAGTATGTTCCGGAAGAATCCTTTGCGCTTACCCTGTCATCTGCAACTGTCAAAGGAGGAGAAACTGCTGAATTGACGTTGTCCGTACGAAGAAGCCCCGGCATATCGGGACTCAGTGTCAATTTGGCAATCCCCGATAGCATAGCACTGGAGAGCTTCTTTTTTTATGAAGCTCCCGGGGGGATGGGGACTGGACCGGAAAAACTTCCTAAAAGTGGAGAGATCAAATTCAATTGGTTCAATATTGATAAAGAACTCAGCGGAGAGGCGATGTTGCTTAGCCTGTCCTTTGATGTCCCTGCAGGAACTCCGGCGGGGGTGTATTGGTTGCAGATGAGCGCCGCAGAGGGAGATATAGTAAACAAACAAGATGATGAACTAAAAGCTGAATTTATTATGGGTAGAATAATTGTTCTCGAGTAAAAAGTGGAGAAATAGAAATGAAAAGAAGAGTTTTAGCACTTATCCTCTGCCTTCTTCTGCTGTACAGCTGTTGCCCTGCGGCTGCGGCATCCGGAATAATGCAAATCAAACTGGGTACAGTGACCGCGAAAGCGGGAGAAACAGTAGATGTTCCGGTAGAGCTGATTGACAACTCGGGCGTTGCTGGGCTGCAGATTAAAGTGGTGTTTGGCGATGAGTTGACACTTACGGGAGTCGATTATACGGCGGACGGGGTAACTCACCTGACCAGCCAGCCGTCTGCAAAGCTTACGAGCCCAGTGAAACTCACTTGGTACAATGGAACAGCCAACTCTACTTACAACGGTGTTGTAGCGGTCCTTCATTTCACGGTGGCGCAGGAGTGTACGGCAAGCGAAATTCCTTTGACGCTAAGTATTAACGATTATGATGTTGCTGATGTAACAGAGAGTAATGTTCCGTTCACAGCAGTAAATGGTGCTGTTAAGCTTGAGAAGAAATGCAGTCACGAAACCGAATTGAAAAATGCTGTTGATGCAACATGTGCAGCAGCAGTATACAGCGGAGACGCCGTTTGTAAAATCTGCGGTGAAACTGTTGAGGTCGGTCGTGCGACACCGGCGCTCGGTCATGATTATTGCTCTCCCACCTACGCATGGAGCGCAGATTACAGCGCTTGCACAGCAACTCGTATATGCAATAGAAACGCTGCGCATAGTGAAACTGCCAACGGGACGGTTAGCAGCAGCGTTACTACTCAACCTACGGTAGACGCGGCCGGTGTGAGAACCTATGTGGCGCAGTTTAAGGAAAACTGGGCTGTAAGCCAGACGGTTACAGAAGAGATTCCAACCCTCCCAAAGATGTATACTGTAAGCTATGATGCGAATGGAGGTACAGGCGCACCGGCGGCACAGACCAAAACGCACGGCACGACTTTGACTCTGAGCAGTACGAAGCCGATGCGGACGGGTTATACGTTCCTCGGTTGGGCGAGCAGCAAGACGGCGACGAGTGCACAGTATCAGCCGGGCGGAAGCTACACGGCAAATGCTGAGGTAACACTTTATGCGGTCTGGGAAGCGAATACGCCGACGCCGACACCGACGCCAACGCCGACAGGAGACCCGTCGATTATAGCTTCCGGTACCTGCGGAGAGAATCTCACATGGACGCTTTCAAAAGACGGCCTACTTACCATTTCCGGCACTGGCGCTATGGCAGATTATAACACCATCAAAAACGCGCCGTGGTTTGAATATAGGGAAGAGATATTTAAAGTTAATATTGAGCCTGGCACGACTAGCATAGGAACATTTGCTTTCTATAGCTGTAGTAATTTGACAAACATAATAACTCCGGCCGGTGTGACGGACATAGGGGCATCTGCATTTTACAATTGTAGCAGCCTATCAACAGTTGCAATTCCGGCTGGCGTGACGAGCGTACGAACGAATACTTTTTATAATTGCAGCGCCTTGACGAAAGTGATTCTTCCAGAAGGTATCACAAGTATTGGAGATGATGCATTTTATAATTGTTCATCACTCTCTGACTTAAATATCCCGAATGGCGTCACGAGTATAGGACATAGAGCTTTTTGCAATTGTGAAAGTTTGATAGAAGTTGTAATCCCCGATGGCGTAACCAAAATACTGAATAGTATGTTTTCTGGCTGCAGTAATCTGGCAAATGTTACGATTCCCGCAAGTGTAACAAGTATAGGGGAGTATGCATTCGCGGGCTGCAAATCGTTAACCAATCTAACACTTCCAAGCGGACTAAAGAGTATAGAGGCGCGTTCGTTTGACAGTTGCACAAGTTTGACGAGCATCACAATACCTGATGGTGTGTCCGTTATTGACGGATGGGCATTTAATGGCTGTTCTGGATTGAAAGAAGTTACAATTCCGGATAGTGTAACGGAAATCAAAGTAGCTGCATTCTACGGAAGTGCTTCCTTGAAAGATGTGTATTATGCTGGATCCAAAACGGAATGGCAAAGTATCAAGTTTGGCGAAGACGTTGGACTATCAAAAGCCACGATCCATTTTGGTGTTGTAGATCCAACCCCAACGCCAACCCCGACGCCAACGCCAACCCCAACCCCAACCCCAACCCCAACTCCGCACTCTCATACATGGGATAACGGTGTGGTGACCACGCCGGCAACACCGGGAAAAGAAGGCGTTATGACTTACACCTGCACTGTATGTAAGGAAACTCGCACGGAAACTATCCCGGCGTTGCCTGTTACCTATACCGTGAGCTATGACGCAAACGGCGGCAGCAGTGCACCGGCAGCGCAGACAAAAACAAAAGATGTTGCCCTGACGCTGAGCAGCACGAAGCCGACGCGGACAGGCTACACATTCCTTGGCTGGGCGACCAGCAAGACTGCAGCGAGCGCGCAGTATCAGCCGGGCGGAAGCTACACGGCGAATGCTGCGGTAACGCTCTATGCGGTCTGGAAAGAGAATGCTCCGACCTACGCAACCACACTGACGGTTTCTTCCGCCACAGCGTCGCAGGGAAAGGAAGTTTCTCTGAATGTTTCCCTTGCAGGCAACCCCGGAATTATCGGCATAAACTTCCAGATCACTTACGATAAGACTCGGCTGAAGCTCATCGGCTACACGGACGGTGCCATGAAAGACTGGAGCGTAGGCATTGGCGAAAGCGAAAAGGCGATCTGGATCGACGAAGCGGCGGATGTAATTAACGGGAACATCCTGACGCTGAAATTCCAGGTACTGGATAATGCTCCGGACGGGCTGGCAGAGGTGACGGTCACAGGATTCAAGGCAGCGGCTCTGGATGAGAGCGCGGTGAAAGCCAATATCGTTGCGGGCGGTGTAACAGTCACGAGCCGGATCCCGGGCGATGTGAATGACGACGGCGAAGTAGATATATTCGACTGCGTCCGTCTGAAGAAGTATCTTGCCGGATTCAACGTAACGATCAACGCGAGCAACGCCGATGTGAACGGCGACGGCGAAGTGGATATATTCGACTGCGTCCGTCTGAAAAAATATCTTGCGGGTATGAGTGTTGAACTTAAATAAAAAGGAGCGCAAAATCATGAAAAAAACATTGGCGGTAATCCTCGCAATTCTCATGATGACGTCGCTTTTGTGCACGGGGGCGTATGCCGATGGAGAAACCATGAATTTCTCCGTCACATCGGCTACAGGCAGCCGCGGCGATGAAGTGACGATTACGGTCAGCATTACCAGCTGCCCGACTATCGTCGGTATGCAGGTAGGCATCAGCTACGATACGAACGTGCTGGAAAAGGTAAGCTTTTCCAACGCGGGCATGTCCAGCTTGGAAGTCGGGACAAGCGCTACCTGGCTGTCGGCCAATGACACTGGTTCGACGTACGTTGGCCCGATGCTGACGCTCGTATTCCGAATCAAAGATACTGCGGCGTTTGGACCGAGCACTGTTACGATCAATCCCAAGGTTAGTGATCTGGATGAAAACAGAGTCCCATGCATCGTTACCCCCGGCACGGTCACTGTTACTGTTGCTGCTCATGATCACATCTGGGACGCCGGTACGACCACTCCTGCGACCTGCATTAAGAACGGACAGACGGTGTATAAATGCACAGTAGCCGGCTGCACCGAGACCAAGATTGAAACCATCGCCGCGACGGGCCACAAGTGGGACAACGGTACGGTAACGACCGCTCCGACCTGCACGGCGAAGGGAGTCAAGACATTTAAGTGCACGAACTCCGGCTGCACCGCGACGAAGACCGAAGAGATCGCCGCGACGGGCCACAAGTGGGACAGCGGCAAGATCACGACCGAGCCGACCTGCACGAAGGCCGGCGTGAAGACGATCTCCTGCACGAACTCCGGCTGCAAGGAGACTAAGACCGAGGCCGTAAAGGCGCTCGGCCACAGCTGGAAGGACGCGGAGGTCGTCAAGGCGGCGACCTGCACGGCAGGCGGTTCGAAGAAGGTCGTTTGCCAGCGTGAGGGCTGCGGCGCGGAGGATACCGTCAACACGCCGGCACTCGGCCATGCCTGGGGCAATGCCAAGGTCACCAAGGCGCCGACCTGCACGCAGCCGGGCGTTCAGAGCGTGACTTGCACCCGCGGCTGCGGCGCGGCGACCACCACGGCGATCCCCGCAACGGGCCACAAGTGGGACAACGGTACTGTGACGACGCAGCCGACTTGCACGAAGGACGGCGTCAAGACGGTCAAGTGCACGAACAGCGGCTGCAAAGAGACCAAAACCGAGACGGTCAAGGCGCTCGGCCACAAGTGGGACGACGGAAAGATCACAACCGAACCGACTTGCACCGAAGAAGGTGTCAAGACGATCTCCTGCATGAACAGCGGCTGCACGGAAACCAAGACCGAAACCGTTCCGGCGCTCGGCCACGACTGGGATGAGGGTACCGTGACCAAGGAGCCGACGAAGAAGGAGACCGGCGAAAAGGTGCTTACCTGCCAGAACTGCGGTGAGACCGAAACGGAAGTCATTCCCGTTATCGCCTCCACCGGCGCTCCGGTCTGGCTCTGGATCGTTATCGGCGTCGGCGTTGCGGCAATCCTGCTCTGGATCATCCTCGCCAAGCGCAAAAAAGAGGACAAGGAAGAAGCCAAACGCTAAGTCCTTATATAAGAGAAAATCGCTCTGCCTGATGTCAGGCAGAGCGATTTTTCTAACAGAGGCTGGGTCTCTCCTGCGGGCGGGGAGCGTGTTCCCCCGAAACAAGATATTACTTCGTATCCCCGCGCTTTTTGAGATACACCGCGAGGATGACGCCGGCGATGAGCATCACGACGCCGATCACGATGATGACCGTGCCGAGGATGGCGACGGGGTTCGTAAAGCCGCTGCTGCCCATGCCGGACGAGCCGAACGGGGAGGAGATGACGTTCCCGGCGCTGTCATACCAGATCGTGCCGCTTCCCGCAAAGTCGGAGAAGCCGCCGTATCCGCCGAAGGGATCCATGCCGGTGCTGCCGAAGAACGAACGCTCCATGCTGAGACTGACGCCGCGCGCGACCGCGCCGATCACGATGAAGCCGAGTCCCGCGAGCGCGGTATACACGCCGTAGAGCCAGCCGTAGCGCCGGATGAGCCGCCCGATCACGCCGGGGATGGACTCGACCCAGTTGGAGCTCTGTGCCGGGGCCTCCGGTGCGGCCGGGATTTCCGATTCAGGAAATGTCTCCGGTTCCGGCTCGCTCTCCGAGAGCAGCCAGTCCGTCGTCACGTCAAACGCTCTGGCGAGCAGGACGAGCTTCGAGAGCTCCGGCACGGACTCGCCGGTCTCCCATTTACTGATCGCCTGCCGCGACACGCCGAGCTTTTCCGCGAGCGCCTCCTGCGAAAGGCCCGCCTTTTTCCGGCAGTACAGAATTTTTTCCGATAGATTCATAAAGGTGTGTCCTCCTTGAATTTATGGCATCAGTATGACATGAAGGCCGGTTGCGAAGCCACCGTTCCGGCTTGGAACTTTCGCAACCGGCGGTTGCAGAAGCTATTATAACAGAAAAACACCGCAAAAGTACACCAGAAAAACACAAATGTTTCACCGAAAAAGACTTGCTTATGCGTCGGAAAAGATGTACAATTAATTTTATATTTTAAATTGCAAAATAATTTTGCAACATGTTATGAGGGAAGAGATATGAAAGAGAGATTGAATTTCCGGCAGCTCATCGCCGTGGCGAGCATGCTGTTCGGGTTGTTTTTCGGCGCCGGGAACCTGATATTCCCGGTGCATATGGGTCAGCTCGCGGGCGCGAACTCCTATATTGCGGCGCTTGGCTTCATCGTTACGGCGGTAGGTCTGCCTCTTATAGGCGTGGCGGCGTTCGGCATCAGCCGTTCGGACGATCTGCTCGCCATGAGCAGCCGCGTAGGGAAGGGGTACGGCGTATTCTTTACCTGCGCGCTGTATCTGACGATCGGCCCGCTTTTTGCGATCCCCCGCTGCGCCGCGACGAGCTTTACCATCGGCGTGGAGCCGATGCTCACCGGCGGCGCGGTAACGGAGCTTGCCATATTCTCCGTGATCTTCTTCGCGCTCGTGCTGTTCTTCTCGCTGCGCCCGAGCAAGATCCTCACATGGGTCGGGCGGATCATCAACCCGCTGTTCCTTGTGTTCCTTGCCGTGCTCGTTGTCACGGCGCTCGTAAAGCCTGTCGCCGCCGTTTCGTCGGTCGCGCCGGAGGGCGCATACGCCTCCAGCGCCTTCTCCGCCGGTTTTCTGGACGGCTACAATACGATGGACGCGCTTGCCTCGCTGGCGTTCGGCGTGATCGTTGTGGGCGTCATCCGCGATCTGGGCATTAAGCACGACGCCGCCGTCGCGGGCAACACCGTGCGCGCGGGCGTGTTCTCGTGCGTGTTTATGGGGCTCATCTATCTTGCCATGACGATCATCGGCGCGCAGAGCCGCGGCGCGTTCGCCGTGAGCGCCAACGGCGGCATCGCGCTTGCGGATATCGCCGGATACTATTTCGGCACCGCCGGACAGGTCATCCTCGCCGTTACGGTGACGCTCGCCTGTCTCAAGACGGCTATCGGCCTTGTCACGAGCTGCGCGGAGATCTTCCGCGTGCTGTTCCCGAAGTCCATGAGCTATAAGGCGTGGGCGATCGTGTTCAGCGTCGTGTCGCTGCTGATCACCAACGTCGGCCTGACGCAGATCATCGAATATTCCGTGCCGGTGCTCATGTTCCTCTACCCGCTCACCATCACGCTCATGCTGCTGAGCCTGTTCGGACATTTCTTTGGTTACGACAAGCGCGTGTTCGTTTCGGTCACGGCGTTCACGCTGGCCGCGGCGGTGCTGGATCTGCTCGCCGCGCTGCCGGTCGGAGCGCGTGCCTTCCTGCATGTGAACGGCTTTGTCGCCTTCTGCAAGGAGAGCCTGCCGCTTTTCGGCATCGGTCTCTTCTGGCTCATTCCTGCCGTCGTCGGCCTTGTCATCGGCTTCATTCTCCGCGCCGCCGGGAAGAAAGCGACGGCGTGATAAGCATTTTCATCTGCGCCGCTTATGGCTCCCTCTGACGAGAGAGCTGTCGAGCGAAACGAGACGGAGGGAGAGAAAAACGGCGTTTTCCGCATCGAACGTCTTTCTCGCTCTCCGTCAAAATATCAATTTTGCCGCCTCCCTCGTCAGAGGGAGGTGTTTTTTTATTCCTCCGCGGCTTTGGCGTTTTTTATATACCGGTAGACGCTCGCCTGCGAGCAGCCGAGCTTTTCCACGGTGAACTGCACCGCGCCGCGCAGCTCGAACATGCCCTGCTCATAGAGCCGCGCGACGATCTCGGCGCGCTCGGCCTGCGTCAGACGGCGCAGCGGCACGCCGGCGTCCCTTGTCACGGTCGCGAACAGGTCCTCCATCAGCCCGTTCATGTCGGACTGGAAATGCTCCGCCGGCTGCGCGGCGGCATGCTGCGGCGCGGCGGGCTGCTTGGCGGGCGCGTCGTCTGGGAAGTAGTGGCGGTGGACAAAGTCGTCCGGGTGCACCAGCCGGAGGATGGTGTCGCTGACCTCATGGAAGCGGCTGTCGTCAAAGTTGACGCACAAAAGCCCCACGAGCTTTCCGCCGTCCTTGATGAACATCGTGCTCGAACGGAGCGTTTTTCCGTTGGATAACTGGCCCGTGTAATTAATAATATAGTTGTTGGATTCATATTGCTTCTGCATGATCATACGCAGCGCCGCGTTGGTGATCGGCGCGCCTACGTCCCGTCCGCTGATGCCGCCGTTGGCGATCGCGGCAACGCGGCTCTGCTCCGGCAAAATTTCGTGCAGAATGATCTCATAATCCGGCCCGAGAACGTGGCCGAGAAACTCAACAAGCCTTGTATAGTGCAAAAGCAGTTGTTCCGTCATGGGTTTTGTACCTCCCTTGGAGTGCGGTGATTCTCATACTACCATACCAAAACGCCCGAGACAAGAAAAAAACCGCGTTTTTTCGAAAATTTTCTCACAATGAGAAGAAAATTTCTCGTTATATAAGTTTTTTCTGCTGAAATTTGTGAGCAATAAACAAAAATATATTTAGACCTTGAAAAGATTTGTGATTTATATTGACAGCGTTTTGCGGCGATGATAAACTATTCTCACACCAAGGAGGTGAAAACCAGAATTGAAAAACGTTATCGCAACCGAAAAGGCCCCCGCGGCGATCGGCCCGTATTCGCAGGGCATCCGGGCGGGCAGCCTGATCATCACGTCCGGCCAGCTTCCCATTGACATGGCCACCGGTGCATTCCCCGCCACGATCGAGGAGCAGACCCGCAAGTCTCTTGAAAACTGCAAGGCCGTCCTCGAGGCTTCCGGCGCCACCATGGAAAACGTCATCAAAACCACCGTTTTCCTGAGCGACATGAACAACTTCGCTGCCATGAACGGCGTTTACGCCACGTTCTTTGCCGGTGACCATCCGGCGCGCAGCGCGGTCGAAGTCGCCCGCCTCCCCAAGGACGCGCTCGTTGAGATCGAGTGCATCGCCGTCCTTTAATTTCTTTCGTCGATCTGATACTGTCCGCCAGGCGCCGGCAGCGAGCTGTCTGCGACGACCGGGGTATCTCCAAAACAAAAGGCGCAAAGCGCCAACATTATGGAGGTCAGTATTATGAGTAAAGAGTATCCCCTGAACGTTCCCGCGCCCCATCATTTCACGTTCGCCGTCCGCGATATTCCCGATGTCACGGTCGAACAGCGTGAGCGCGTCCTGAAGGCGACGCATTACAACGAGTTTGCCTTCCCCGCCGGCATGCTGACGGTTGATATGCTCTCCGACTCCGGCACTACCGCGATGACCAACCAGCAGTGGGCGTCCCTGTTCCTCGGCGACGAGGCCTACGGCCGCAACACCGGCTACTACGTCCTTCTCGACACCTTCCGCGACATCTTCGAGCGCGGCGGCGAGAAGAACTGGAAGAAGATCATCGACTATGTCCGCACCGACTGCCGCGACGTGGAGACCATGATGGAGAACGTCTACCTTCCCGAGTACGAAGGCGGACT